>Ga0307479_10001107_pt1 | contig 24305 bp, 17 predicted proteins | sample atmos_gasesECM4C_FD_203743 | JGI IMG/M metagenome (GOLD analysis project Ga0307479, IMG submission 203743) | Hardwood forest soil microbial communities from Morgan-Monroe State Forest, Indiana, United States - atmos_gasesECM4C_515 | ecosystem: Environmental > Terrestrial > Soil > Temperate... | reverse complement strand
TGTCGGTCACCAGCAGGTGAATCGGATTTTTATGTTCGTCGGCGATCCGCAGAGCGTGGTCGCCGTCGTTTGCCTGCAGGACCTCGTAGCCTTTGCGCTGCAGGAACTCTCGGACCAGGTCCCGGATGCCATCCTGATCTTCGACCAGCAGGACGGTTTCGGTCCCGCTTTGTGCCGCCTCCGGCGCCGTTCTTCCTTCCGGGGCTGGCCTTTCTACCGCCGCATCAACCTGTGGCAGATAGATATCGAAGCTGGTGCCTTGCCCGGGTTCGCTTCGGACCCAGATCGCGCCGCCCATTTGCTTCACCACCCCATAGACCGTGGCCAGCCCCAACCCAGTACCTTTGCCGGGCTCCTTTGTCGTGAAAAATGGCTCGAAGATGCGGGCTTGCGTTTGACTGTCCATTCCAACGCCCGTGTCACTCACCGCCAGCATCACGTACTGACCAATGGGTACTCCCTCGTATGCGCGCGCATAGGCTTCGTCCACTTCGACATTCTTCGTTTCCAGCGTCAGCCGGCCGCCGTGCGGCATGGCGTCCCGGGCATTCACCGCTAGGTTCAGGATCATCTGTTCAATCTGGCCGGGGTCCGCTTTGATTCGTCCCAGCACCGCGGCCTGCGCCGTTCTCACTTCGATATGATTCGGGATCAGCCGATCCAGCATTCTCACCACATCGGTCAGAACCGTATTCAGGTTCAGCACCTTCGCGTCCAGTACCTGCTTGCGGCTGAACGCCAATAACTGCCGCGTCAGGGAGGCGGCGCGGGTTACCGCGCGCTCGATTTCAAGCGCATCTTCGTGGGCCGGGTCACCCGCCGCAATCCGCTCGCGCAGGCGTTCGTTGTGCGCCTGGATGAGCATCAGCAAATTGTTGAAGTCGTGCGCCACTCCCCCGGCCAACTGCCCCACCGCCTCCATCTTTTGCGAATGGCGGAGTTGATCCTCCAAGCGCTTGTGCCCGGTGACGTCATACATCACGCCCTGCATCAGCACGCTGCGGTCGTCCGTCTCGCGCAGCATTACGCCTTCGTCGCGGAACCACAACATTCTTCCATCGCGTGCAAACATTCGGTACTCGGCTTGGAAGAGCTCGTGCGTCTCCTGGAAACGTCTCTCCGCCGCGAGGGCAATCTCACGGTCGTCCGCGTGGATGTGATTCATCCAGTTCATCGGCTCGGCCAGCCATTCCGCGGGCGCGAAGCCCAAAATCGACTCGATCTGCGGACTCACGTAGTGCCATCGCCCACCCGCGCCAAGTTCAGCTATGTAGGTAATGGCCGGCAGGCGCTCGACCAAGGTTCGGTACCGGTCCTCGGCGGCGCGCAGTTGAAGCTTGGCCCGGTCGTGCTCGATCGCGATGCCCGCCAGGTTGGTGGCATGCGTGATGCTTTGCAAATGCTGCGCCTCGGGAGTTCGCGGCTCGCGGTAGTAAACGGCAAAGGTCCCCAGCACCGCGCCGCTCTGCGCGGCGATCGGCGTCGACCAGCAGGCTCGCAAGCCGTGTGGCAGCGCCAATCCTCGATACCTCTCCCACAACGGATCGCTGGCTATGTCAGAAACGATGACCGCCTGTTTTCGGTAGACTGCCGTGCCGCAAGAGCCGACGTCCGACCCAATCCTCGTTCCATCAATGGCTGCGCAGTAATTTGCTGGAAGGCTGGGAGCGGCTCCGGTTCGCAGGGTTACCCCGTCGGCATCGAGCAGAAGAACCGAGCACAGCAGCCCGGGATGCCGCTTCTCGATGGCGTCACACAGGGTATCCAATATCTTGGGAAGCGCGGCTTGGGCCATGATCATGGCCAACACCGTCTCGTCGAGCAGCGACATCGGCTCTGAGATCATCTGTCCCATCGCCGGTGCTCCCCCAGCCCCCGTAGACATGCCACCTCCCCTGGACCATTATTCATGAACAGCAACAGCTCCTACCAAGTTACGAGCGTAACCGGGGGCGAGTTTGGCCAGTTCGAGACGGAGATGGGCGGGCTAAGGGTTAGTCGAACTCCCGGGACCCAATTGAACACTGCTCCTACTGAATGCGAAATCTTTCTTTCAGCAATCGTTGCAAACGTGGCTTGTAGAGAATGTCGAAGGCGAGCTCCTTGTCGGGAAACATCGCCAGCGCGGCTCGTTTCGCATTGGCGACCAGTTCGGAGGCCTCTTCGATCGTCAGGTTAGGATCCTGGCCGAGCACCGATGTGACCATGCTGATCATCAACTGAAGTCGCCGGATCTTTTTGGCTTCCTCCTGTTTTTCGTGAGGTGACCCTTCCTGACCAGCCCGGTTCCCGTTTTCCATACGGCCCTCGACAGAGGCCTGCTGAGACCTCCCTCCGCCAGATAGCTTTATGACAGGTACATGGCGGGTGGAGACTGCCTCACCCCTGTTAGTGCTCATTTTCCGGGCATTCCGGCCGGAAAGCAACTGCCTCAAGGTGGCTAGCTTAGGCACAAAGGAGCCATTCTCGGCGCAACCCCGCCGCGCAGCATATTGCCTCGGGTCAGAGTTACAATTAGGAGCGGCGGTCACGCCTCGGGACAGCGGGCTTTCCCCAGCGACGCCAATGGAGGTGTTATGGCAGGAAGCTCCGGTTCCACCCCGCCAACCGCACCGTCTCCCGACCCAAATGAGAAGCTGGTCAAGGTCTTCGACAGCGAGCGGGAATCCGAAGCGCTGGTGGTCAAGGGCCTGCTCGACTCAGCTGGCATCGACTCGGATATGACTTCGGTGGAGGCGATTCAGGACATGTTCCCCGGTGTGGGCGGCACCGTGATTTTGGTCCGCGAAGAGGATGCCGAACAGGCCCTCCAACTCATCGAGACCTACCGCCAGTCTCCGGCCACCGACGACGAGACTGTCGAAGTCGATATCAGCGAAGACTCGCCAACTGCGGGTTGACCGTGTGGCCGCCGAGGTAAAACGTCACCGCACCGTTCCGGTCGGTGCGATCGTGGCTGTGCTCAACGATTCCAGGCGCTTCAAGGTTTCGATCCGTGGATGTCCAAAGGTATTTCTTGCTCCTACTGAAATAATCGCCCAGCGCGGATGGACCGCGTTCAAAAGTGCCAACCCGCACCCAGGAACCCCGACCGCCCCCCCACCACTCACCACGAATCCGGACTCCAGGCATGCCCTCCCGCAACAATGCCCGCGCCATAAGCAAACGCCGCCCATAACAACGGGCGGCGCGGTGGCTTCAAAGCTTGAGGGACCGGCGTAACTGACTTCGCTAACGACACTGCTTCCGTCGAGGAACTACCTTCGACAGAAAAGCTTCAGCGCACCAGCTCGACCACGCTCTCGATGTGGTAGGTCTGGGGAAACAAATCCACCAGGTGGACCTGCTCGACCCGGAATCCTCCGGCCGTCAGCGCCACCAGGTCGCGCGCCAGCGTAGCCGGATCGCACGAGACATACGTCACCCGCCGCGTCTCCAGCTTCGCCAGTTCGCGCGCAACCCGCTCTCCGAGCCCAGCCCGAGGCGGATCGACCACTACCAGCTCCGGACGCACCTTCGCGCCCTTCGCTGCCAGGTAGTCGTCCACCGTTGCGCGCACCGCTTTCCCGTTCGGAGGACAATTGTATTTAAGGTCGCCCGCCGAACCCTGTGACGACTCAACCGCCACGATGTGACGGAACGACGCCCCCAGCGCCAGGCTGAACAATCCCACCCCCGCATACAGATCGAGCGCCACTTCCCCCGACCGGTTCGCGGTCACCACCTTCACCAGTTCCTCCACCAGAAACCGGTTCACCTGGAAGAACACTCCTCCACTCACTCGCAATTGCGCGGCCCGAGTGCGGTAACGGAACTCGCCCGCGCCGAGCGTCCAGTCCGGCTCCTCATGGGCCACTCCCTGCGCGCCACGCGCCAGGCCGGTATTCTGCGCGAACACATACACGCTGACGACTTCCGGCAGCTGGGCACGAAGTCGCTCCGCCAACGCCTGCCCAGCTTTCGTCCGCCGCGCTTTGTCCGCGTGCGAGTCGCCATACAACTCAACCTGCAGCTTGGTGTCATCTTCGTTCGCAAACACTTCCACTTCGCGCAGCTCCGCCGGAACCTGCCCATTCCGTCCCAACTTCCACAGAGCCTCAATCGCCCGATTGATCAGCGGCGAGCTGATCGGACACGCCTCCACCGCCAGCACCTCGCGCGACGACCCCTTGAAGTACCCCAGCGTGAACCCGCCTTCCGCGCGCACCTGCAGCCGCGTGCGATTGCGGTAGTTCCACGGCGGCGAGGCATGCACCGCAATCTCGGACGCCAATTCCAGCTTCGCCAGCCGCCGCAGGTTCTCCTTCAGGATGGCCGCCTTGATCGCCAACTGATGTTCGTAGCCGGTGTGCTGGTAATGGCATCCGCCGCAGCGCTGGAAGCACACGCAATGCGCGTCGATCCGTTCCGCTGACGCCTCCAGGATCTTCTCCACGCGCCCGCGCGCGAACCCCGACTTCTGTCCGGTGAGGGTGGCGTCAATTTTTTCGTTTTCGAGGACGAACGGCACGAACACGGCCTTGCCGCGTCCCTTTTCGTCGGCCGGCAGGCGGGCAAGCCCCTCGCCGCCGTAGATGAGCTTTTCGATGGTGAGGTCCAAGAGATGATTGTATGGCATAGAAACAGTCAGCGTCGGGAACCCGCTACGGAAGCAGTCGAGAGTTACCATGTCGCAGTTGCCTTTCTTTGCATCTTTGCGGCCTGTTCTTTGCGCGCTTTGAGGTTAAGAGCTTTTTCCGTCTCTCGGGCGCCGAACCCCCTGATCCTCCGGGCCCCTCTGTGGTTCAGCTCCTCCAAGAAAATCTTCCGCCGCCTGTCGATTCTGCGCCCGCCCGTTCGTCCTACCGGTGAAGAAGGAAAACGGCAGCAGGAGGCGGTTATGGCAAGCCCACACACAGATCCCCAGACCCTAAAGTCCCTCGCCGGATCGGTCCTGGTCGGCCCCGGGCTTTTCATTCTGTTCGGGCATCTGGTTTGGGCCGTCACCCAGCTGAGCCGCCTGGGGATGCTTTCCTCCATCATCCTGGCCGCCTCGTTTGGTCAGCACCAGCTCTTGCATGTAGCGCTGCGCGTGTTCTGGCCGCTGCTGCTCGTCATCGTCGGATCGGTATTGTTAGGGACGGTCTCCCCGGACAATGCCAAAACCACCGCCCGCGTCTGATCAAACCCGGAGCGAGTCGTGGGAACCCGCTGTTTTGTCCTGAGACCTGAGACCCGAGAGCTAAAGCGTAAGACCTGGCACCCAGGACCTGACACCTGAGTTGAGATCCAACCCCCGCTCCAGCCCCGGAGGGGTGGCATAACTTAGCCCAGGGCGTAAGCCCTGGGAAAGCTCAGCCATGGAAGCCGAGTCCCGTAGGGACGACACACAACGAAGCGCGGCGTGAGCCCGCGAGCAAGAACAGACCGGGCCCTCAAGTCTGACCTTCCTACAGCCTGGGATTCACTGGTTCGCTCTCTAGCGCCAGAACTCCGAAGACGCACTCGTGCACCCGGCGCAACGGCTCTTTGTGCACGAAGCGCTCCAGAGCCTCCAAGCCTAGCGCGAACCCACGCAAGGCGAGCGAACGTTTCACACCCAAACCACGGCTTCTGAGTCGTCCCAGATTCTCCGGAAGGGTGTATTCAGGCCCGTAGATGATGCGCAAGTATTCACGACCTCGAACTTTGATTGCAGGTTGCACAAGCCCTTTTCGTCCGTTGACCACGAAATCAAAACGGCTTCACAACCATGCCTTCGCCGCCGCCGGAAGTGAGCTCTTGCCACCACATGATCGCTTTTTCTTGATCCGCTGGCTGGGTAGGATCGACGACTTGAAACGAGTTGCCAGCAACATCGCCGGATCCGCCTGGCAGATTTGTCGAAGAATCTCCATGTGTCATCCGTGATCCTTGGAACTATGCACCGCGCCTTCGAGGGCGTCGCCGCCAGCAGGCGAACGAAGATTTTTGTTCGAGCACTGTGAGCCGCCGCTCCACGTCCTCGGGGGGTGCCCCGTCCCAAGCTCCGCTTGGGTGGGGCTTAGGACGCCGGGAGCCTGTCACACCCACACGTGAGCAAAGTCCTATCCGACGCTAATCTCTTTCAGATATACGCGAGCTGCGGGCGCAACGCCCAAGGCAGCTTCCGGCCCTAAGTCCTTTGTCCGAAATATTTTGCGTATAAGTTATTTGAAATGAAGGATTTTGAGCATGAACGCCGCCTAATCCATTGATTCCACAAGCGCAGGGGGGGAGGATACCCCCTTCGGGAACCAGTTTTTCCCTTCCAGAACCATCACAGGTAGAACAAGCTCAGCCGCGGCAGCCCGTACTTTTCGAGCAGCCGCTTGTGGATGTACTGCTTCAGCAGCTGGTCGATCTGCGCGGCCGACATCTTGCTGCGGTAGGGGGCAAGTTCGCGGTCGGCGTGTGCGCGGACGCTGACCAGGTCCTCATCTGGCGTCGCCGCCAGCAGGCCCGCGAAGAGTTTTTCTTCGAGCACCGTCAGCCGCCGCTCCACGTCCTCGAGGCGCGCGGCTTTCTTCGCCGTAACTTCCTCGGCCAGGTCGCGGAGCGCGGCCGCCGCTTCCCGGGCCAGCGCTTCCGGCGAAATCGAGGCCCAGCTGGGCAGCTTGGCGCGCTCCAGCTGGTCGGCATTCTTGCGGAGGAACGCGGCAATCTCCGCGGGATCGAATCCGCCGCTCGCCGCTGGTTGCGTCGCGCCCGTGCTGGCGTCGTCTTTCGCGACGCCCACCGCCGCTTCTTTCATCTCTTCGGCGGCGGCGAGCACCTCCTGCGCGCAGTAGGCGAGGCTGTTCACCTTTTTCGATTTCGAAGGCCGCTGGTCGTAGCGGTCGAAGGCTGCGTCAATGCCGCGCAGCGCGGCTTCCAGCGGAATGCCCGCATCCTTCCAGGTTTCGATCAGCGCCCAGTCGAGCGTGGACAGCAGCAGGACGCCTCCGCGACGGCGCCGGAAGTGTTCCTCGATTTCGGTGAAGTAGTTGAAGTAGTTTTCCACGAATGTGCAGAACAAACGGCTCAGTGGGAGGAGGAACGCGGCTTGCCGCCCGCCGGCGGTTTGGAGGCTTCGCTCGCAGGCTTCGCGGCTTTGGCGCGGGCTCCGTCGCGTCCCGTGGCGGCGTTGCGTTCCCAGATGATGCGCAAGCCTTCGAGCGTCAGGTAATCGTCGACCGTCTTGATGTACTTCGACGCGGTGCCGATCAGCGGCGCCAGGCCGCCGGTCGCGATGACCTTGGTGTCGCGCCCCATCTCGGGCATCAGCTGCTCGAGGATGCCGTCGACCAGCCCGAGATAGCCGTAGTAGAGGCCCGACTGCAGGCTGCCCACGGTGGTGCTGCCGATGACGCGCGAAGGCTTGCGGATGTCGACACGCGGCAGGCGAGCGGTGCGCTGGAAAAGCGCGTCGGCCGAGATGCCGATGCCGGGGCAGATCACGCCGCCCATATAGTCGCCCTTAGCCGAGACGCAATCGAAGGTGGTGGCGGTGCCGAAGTCGACGATGACGCACGGCCCACCGTATTTTTCAAACGCGGCCACGCCGTTCACGATGCGGTCGGCGCCCACCTCGGCGGGATTTTCGTAGTGCACGGACATGCCGGTCTTCACGCCCGGCTCGATAAACAAGGGCTTGAGATTGAAATAGCGCTCGCAAACCTGGCGCAGCAGCGAATCGAGCGGCGGCACGACGGAAGAAATCACGATGCCATGGATGCCGGAAGCTTCCAGGTTGTCCATGGAGAAGAGGCTGCGGAACAGGACACCGTACTCGTCCACTGTGTGATTCAGAACGGTGGACACGCGCCAGTGCGCGGCAAGCCGCTCGTAGCGCAGGGATTCGGCGGCCGCACCGTCGCCGGGATGAACCTTGGCGACGCGGGCGAAAACGCCGAGCACCGTATTCGTGTTGCCGACATCGATGACGAGAAGCATAAAAATCGCGTAGGCCCAGACGCTTCCAGCCGAGCTTCGCTCGGCCGACGGGCGAGGACGCCCCTCGCTCCACAAACAGCTAAACCGCCCGCACCGTTCCACTCAGGACCGTGCGCAATCCCTGCGCGGTGCGAACTCTCAGGAAGCCGCGCGCATCCAGACCTTCGGTCACACCCTCGAAGCCGCCGTTCTCTTCGATTCGCACCCGTCGTTTGCGTGCGTACGAAGAATGCTCGGCAAACCGGCGCAAGACGGATTCGCGCGCGTTGGGCTTGTCCACCAGATCGCGATACTCGCGGTGCAGCGATTTTAGCAAAGCCGCCGCGACTTCCACGCGCGACCACTCCGTTCCCGAAGTCAGGCGCAAAGAGGTCGCGCGATCGCGCAAGTCTTCCGGGAATCTGGCCTGATTCACGTTGATGCCAACGCCCACGACAATATGGCGCACGCGCATGGCTTCCGCATTCATCTCGGTCAGGATGCCGCAGAACTTCTTGCCGTCGAGCAGCAGGTCGTTGGGCCACTTGAGGTCGGGCGAGACGCGCGAGTCAATCTCCTGGATCGCGGCATGCACCCCGAGGCCGGCCGCAAGCGAGAGAATCAAAGCCTCCGACGGCGGGAGATTCGGACGCAGCACCACCGAGCAGTAGACGCCCGTCGAGCGCGCTGAATGCCAGGCGTTCCCACCGCGCCCGCGTCCGGAAGTCTGCTCTTCGGCCAGGAAGACACTGCCTTCGGGCGCTCCCGCGGCCGCGGCCTCCATCGCGGCCGAGTTCGTCGAGCCGATCTTGTAGTAATGATGAATGTCGCGAAAGATCGTGCCCTTCACTAGCGGAGCGAGCACGTCGGGCAGAAGCAAATCGGGTACGGCGCGCAGCTGGTAGCCGGTTGCGGGATGTCCCTCGACTTCCACGCCGAGCGAACGCAGCTGCTGAATCAGCCGCCAGACTTCAGAGCGGCCGGTGCCGATCTCGTCGGCAATCTTGGTGCCGCTCACCACGACCATCGCGTGGTCCATCAGCAGGCGAACGATACGGCCGAGGCGGACATCGGTCCTCTGCGCAGGTCCGGCGATCCTCGGCTTGCGCACACGTGTTGGAGACGGTTTGGCGATGCGGGCATTATAACCAGTCGCGGGTTCTCACCTAAGGGTTGCCTCGCGGGTCATCTGACCCAAGATCTACTCGGGCATGACGCGCAAGCTCATATCCACCGCAGGCGCGGAATGCGTCAGAGCCCCAACCGAGATGAAGTTCACCCCCGTATCGGCATAAGCGCGAATGTTCTCAAGCGTGATTCCGCCCGAACACTCCACAGGGACCCGCCTTTCGAGGCGCGAGCAGTGTTCGACCGCTTTGCGGACATCGTCCACCGACATGTGGTCGAGCAGAAGCGCCTCGGCGCCGTGGGCGAGAGCCTGGTCCATCTCCTGCAAGGTGCGCACTTCGATTTCGATGGGCTGCGAACCGCGGCGGTTGCGATGCGCGCGTTCGAGCGCGGGAGCGATTCCTCCTGCAAGGGCAATGTGATTGCGTTTGATCAGGACACCATCAGAAAGATCGAGCCGGTGATTCTGGCCGCTGCCGCAACGAACACCGTACTTGTCGATGACGCGTAAGCCGGGAACGGTTTTGCGGGTGTCGAGGATGCGGGCTTTCGTTCCGCTGACCGCGTCAACGAACTGTCGCGTCCGAGTGGCGATGCCACTCATGCGCTGCAGGAAATTCAGCATCACCCGCTCGCAAGAGAGAATCACGCGCGCGTTGTGACGGATGACGGCTATCGACTGGCCTTTGTGCAGGCGCACACCGTCGAAAATCTCGGGATGACTGGTGACTTCGTAATGCGAAACCACCGCTCCATCGAGCGCGGCGAACACATCGAGAATGGCCGGGATCACGCCGATACCCGCGAGAATGCAGTCCTGCTTGGCGAGCACCGTGGCCGACGCTTTCTGGTTGGCGTCCACACAGGCGTAGCTGGTCGCGTCGCGCGTGGCGCGGTCTTCGAGCAGCGCGTTCTGCAGGATCGCCGTGATGTGGCGGTTGTTCCAGTCCACGGGAATCGGGTCTCGGCTGTTAGGTCTAGGTGTTAGGTCTTTGGTCCTAGGTGTTAGGGTCCAGTTCTAAGTTCTAGCCACGATTTCTCAGTTAAACACAAACCGCACAGGGACTCGATCCGGACGAAATCTCTCATTGACAGCCCAGCTCGTCTGACTTCTTTCGGTTCTTGTCGCGCAGGGCCTCGTTCTCTTGTTTCTGCTTGCGCAGGCCCTCGATCACATGCGTAGGAGCTTTGGCTCGAAAGCCATCGTTGTTTAACTGGCGCTCGGCGTTCGCAATATCTCTCTCCAGCTTATCCAACTCTTTCTTCAGACGCGCGCATTCGACGGCCATGTCGATTTTCTGCTCGTAGACCAGGTGCACGTCGAAGCGGGCGGTATGGCGGGCACCGGGCAGCTTTGCGAGCGAGCTCTCCACGAACGTAATCGATTCGATCCCGGCCTGGCGATCGTTCTCGATCGCGCCCCGATTCTGCTCGATCATCGCCCAAATCTCCGTCTCGTGCGCGTAGACCTGGATCGGCGTCTTCACCTTGGGTTCGACTTTCAGTTCGGCGCGCAGGTTGCGCACGCTGACAATCAGGTCTTGTAGCACCGCCATGTGCGTTTCGGATTTCAGGTCGAGCTGCTGGTTGTCGGCCTGCGGATAGGCCGCCAACGCGATGGATTTCAGCGGTGGCTTGCCGTCGTAGATGGCGTGCCAGATTTCTTCTGTGATGAATGGCATGACGGGATGAAGCAGGCGCAGCGCCGCTTCGAACAGAACGACGAGGTTTGCGCACGCGACCTCGGCGGCGCGTTTGTCGCTGCCCTCTTCGAACATCAGCCGCGGCTTGATCAGTTCGATGTACCAGTCGCAGAACTCACCCCAGAAGAAATCGTAGATGCGGTTGGCGGCTTCGTGAAAGCGGTAGTCTTCAAGCGCCTCGTTCACGTAGGCGGCAACGCCATTGAAGCGCGAGAGAATCCAGCGGTCTTCCAACGTCACTGCCTTGAACCCGGCCACGCCTTGCGCCCCGAAAGCAGCGGGCAAGAGTGTCCGCTCCACACCAATCCGCTCTACATTCATGAACATGAAACGGGCGGCGTTCCAGATCTTGTTGGCGAAGTTGCGATAGCCCTCGGTGCGGCTGGGGTTGAAGGCGATGTCTGTCCCGGGTGCAGCCATGGCGGCCAGGGTGAAGCGCGTGGCATCGGTCCCGTACTGCTCGATCACCTCGATCGGATCGAGCACGTTGCCCTTGGTCTTCGACATCTTCTGACGCTCGGCGTCGCGCACCAGCGCGTGGATGTAGACCTCGCGGAAGGGCACGCTGTTACGTAGCGCTTCCTCGTGGCTTTCCGGTTTCTCTCCGGAGCGCGTGGGTTTCTCGGGCGGCATCATGAACCAGCAACCCAGCATGATCATGCGCGCTACCCAGAAGAACAGGATGTCGAACCCGGTAATCAGCAGCGACGTGGGATAGAACGCGTCGAGATCGCGCGTCGCTTCCGGCCAGCCGAGCGCCGTGAACGGCAGCAGGCCCGACGAAAACCAGGTGTCGAGCACGTCGGTGTCCTGTTCGAGCTTCGCGCCGCCGCACTTCGGGCACTTCGTAGGAGTCTCGCGCGCGACAATGACCTCCGCGCATTCGCAACGCCACGCGGGAATGCGGTGTCCCCACCACAGCTGGCGCGAGATGCACCAGTCGTGAATGTTGTACATCCAGTTCAGATAGATGGTCTTGTAGTTGTCAGGCGTGAAGCGGATGTAGCCCTTGTCCACCACCTCGATCGCGCGCTTGGCGAGTGGCTCCACCTTCACGAACCACTGTTCGGAGAGGCGCGGCTCGACCACCGTCCCCGAGCGGTCGCACTTGCCGAGCGAGATCGTGTAGTCCTTGATCCCCACCAGAAAGCCCTGCGCTTCGAGATCGGCCACCACGCGCTTGCGCGCTTCGAAGCGGTCGAGCCCCGCATAAGGCCCGGCGTTCTGGTTCATGTGGGCGCGCTCGTCCATCACGTCGATCTGCGGCAGGTTGTGGCGCAGTCCGGCCTGAAAGTCGTTGGGATCATGCGCGGGCGTCACCTTCACGGCGCCCGTGCCAAACTCGGGGTTGGCAAGTTCGTCGAGGATGATCGGGATCTCGCGATTCATCAGCGGCAGCACAACCTTCTTGCCGTGGAGGTGCGTGTAGCGCTCGTCTTTCGCGTTCACGGCCACGGCCGTGTCGCCTAGCATGGTTTCCGGACGCGTGGTCGCCACCGTAATAAATTCCTTCGACCCAACCACCGGGTAGCGAATCTCCCACAACTTGCCGGCCACGTCTTCGTGCTTGACCTCAAGGTCCGAGATGGCGGTGCCGCAGTCCGGGCACCAGTTCACGATGTACTTCCCGCGATAGATCAGCTTCTGTTCATACAGCCGGACGAACACCTCGCGCACGGCGTGCGACAGGTTCTCGTCCATGGTGAAGTACTCGCGCTGCCAGTCGACCGACGCGCCCAGGCGCCTCATCTGGTCGAGAATGGCGCTGCCGTACTGACCCCGCCACTCCCACACGCGCTCAACAAAACGCTCGCGGCCAAGGTCCATCCGCGACTTGCCTTCCGTGCGCAGCTGGCGCTCGACCAACATTTGCGTCGCAATGCCGGCGTGGTCGGTGCCGGGCAGCCAAAGAGTGAGATCGCCGCGCATACGCTGCCAGCGGATGATGATGTCCATCTCGGTCTGCTCGAACATGTGGCCCATGTGGAGGCGGCCGGTGACGTTGGGTGGCGGCAGCAGCAGGCTGAACCTATTGCGCGCGTGCCCTGCGGACGGAGTGGGCGGGTGGAAGAGCTTCTCATCTTTCCAGTAGTCGGCCCAGCGCGTTTCGATGGTGCCCGGCTCGTACGCTTTCGGGAGTTCGTGAGGCATCTTGTCCGTGTGTCCGGTACTGTGGGGCTTGCGCCGACCACGCCGAGGGGCGCTCGGCGAATGCTGCTGGTGCAGGGGTAAGCTTTGATATTACGGGAGGGCGGAAAGGGGGGTCAAACGGGAAGAGGGGTAGTATCTATCGGGAAAAATTCGGCTACCCCCCGGTCCCCTGGCACCAGGCCCCATCCCCGCTCAAAACGAGGATGGAGCTAACATCAACCTTGCGTATTCACCAGTGTGCGGAATGAGGGGGCAGGTCACCACGTCCCCGATTCTCCCAGGGGTGTTAACCCCTAGTCGTGTTTAGGAAGGAAGGTGCGCCACACGCCCCATTATGCTCAGTTCGGATTCACGGCAGATTTTTGTAAACGAGGTCTGACCAGATTCAAGACGACTAGCGCTATCAATGGGTAGCCGACCACCATCTGTGCCATGATCGCCACATTCCCGATGCCGTACGCTTCTGTAATACTGTGTCCTACTTGTCCGGGAAAAGGGCAAAGTGAAAGGGCAAAATATGAAACCTCCGCAATGAACACAACATTGCCAACTCTTATCACCTTAACTCCAACTAGGAGGAGGAAAATACCAGATACACCGACGGCTAAGACAAATAGCAGGTTCAGAACGCTCATGGTGTAGAAGGCTTGTAGAAGAAATGGGGAGACCTGAGTATTAAGGAGATGTCCGGGATGGGCGAGTGTCTGCAACGTCACCCACATACCAATACCCGCAAACAGGAGATTGAAGACTCCAAGAACGTGCACTACGTGTTGACCTGTTTTCATGCTGATACCCCTTTCAGAAATCGGATATACGAGCACGCGATGGCCGCCCGACGGGCAGTTTTAGTCCTTCACGCATTCGGGATGGCGATCAACAAAGGAGCTAGCGCATCTGTCTTCACACTTGTCGTGTGCTGCGACCGCATCCATGAGATTCAGACCATAACACCCATATACGCTACCGTGAATGGTACGGGTATCAGTTTTGGGATCGAAACCGCACTCAAGCGAACCAATGCCATAATGGACATATGCTCTGGCGTTGCAACTAGCGGTGCACAAGTCGTAAGTAAGGTCTCCTTCATCGCAAACATCTCCTGTGTTCAATGTCAGCCACGGAGTTCTTACTAGTAACGAATTGGGCTACGTCGGCCAACACAGACCGCCGAAGCGCACGATAGTCATTGGCTCGTGGAACCGAGAGTTCTCCAACCCGTGTTCTCAGCGTACGCTCTGCAGTAAGGAGATAGCCTTCAAGCTTGTAGCTGGAGTGGTAGGAACCATAGTCGCGTTCTACATTAACCGCGACGGGAACTTGGGCCCTATATCTGGGGGCAAGCTCCAATTTGATGCGGTAAGACTTTTCGTTTGGAGGTCCTAGTTTGAATGGCTCGGGGCGCACGCGAACACGTATCGTATTTTCTTCGCGTCCGGTTCCGTCATTCTCGAAGCGAAAACGAGATCGAAGCTGCTCGATAACGAAGGCCTCTTTGGAATAATCGGGTTGTGCGCCAGCTGAAGTCGCGGTATCTGGATGGTTCTGGCTGGGGGGTGTGCGTGGGGCGACGGAAGGTGGCTTGCCAGACGCCGCGTCGGCAGATCGTCCCGATTGGGTACGCGCAGAGGTGGTGGAAATGATAAAACTGGCAAACGAGAAAAGGACAACCAACAAACGAAACGCACGCATGGACTGATCACCCTCGTTCCGTTTTGTAACTCTAAGCGAGGTTGAAGCAAGGGGAGCCGCGCTGGTAGCATCTTATCGGCGCCGACGAGAAATGGACGCAACCCGCAAGGCGGGCTAGGTCGAGCCCGACGATCTCCTTTGTCTATTCCCCTCTCTCCCCCGCCACAAACAACTGCCCATCGTTCTGGGTATAGATCTTCCCGTCCGGACCAATCGAGAGCGGCGTGTAGGCCGCGCCAATCGCCAGGTTGAGGAAGAGCTTGTGCTTTAACGTACCGTTCCGGTTCAGCACATACAGGCTGCCGTCCTCGCTATTGGCGTACACGGTTCCGTCCTCATCAATCACCGGAGCGTTGATGCACCACTCGAATCCGTTCGGGTGCGTGTTGGGCGTGCAGGTGACGGAGCCGTCGGGGTTGCGCTGGCAGCTCCCCGTGGTGGTATTCTTGAATTTCCATTCCGGCTTCAGGTCCGCGTTCAGCCGGGTGATGTTATAGGGCCCATTGGGCAACGGCGTGCAGCTCGGGCTGGTAGGGTCAAAGCAGTAGAGTCCGATGCCGCCGTAGTGGTTGTCCTTGATGACGATCGAGTAAGTACCGTCGTGGCGGAAGACGGCGGGAGTCGAGTCCCAGCCGAAATCAAACGCGGTCAGATATTCGCCACTCGAACTGAACTTCATCAGGTGGCCGCGCTCTGCGTTGTAGAGAGTGAAAGTGCCAATCAGCACGCTGCCGTCGGGCAGAACCGTAGGAGTTGAGGACCCCAAATCGGTCACACTGCCCGAGCCGGGAGCGTTCGTGGTCGGGTCCACTCCGGGAGTTGTGCCTACTCGGCAGGAATTGGGCTGATTCGGATTCGCGGCGGTGGCGATCGGCACCAGGAAGCCGCAGCCGTCGGTGAAACGATTCTGCAGAGAAGCCTGCCATTTCGGTGTAAGGTCTGAATTCACCGCCACAAGATAAGCGGCAAACGGATCGAAGTGTCCCCGGCTCATCGTGTAAATGGTGCCGTCGGGAGCAATCGCCGGCGCGACGTTCACGCCAGGCCGCTGCGAGCCGCACGGGAAAGGATCGGGGACCGCGGTTGCGCTGGGCGGCCACGGAAGCGTGGTTGTATCGAAGAAGATTCCAGGACAATTGTCGAACGCTCCGGGTGCTCCGGGGACCAGGTCGGTGTACGTAGCGGTCATTGACGAGTCGTCCGGCTTTACCTTCACCAGCCATGCACCGAGCACGTCGGAGCCGAACCAGGGATCCGCCACTGCCGGGTCTTCGAGCTGCATCACGTTGTAGTACACATTGCCGCGGGCATCAGCGCTGAGGGGGCCGGAAACGAACGTGTTGGGGTCGGCCGTCGAGCCGAAGGGATTGATGTGCGAGACAACGTGTCCGTTCTCCCGGTTCACCTTCCAGACGGTGCCGCCGGCGCCCGGCACGTAGACGAATTCGCGCGCGAGCGCCGGATGAAAGACCGGCTCCCAACCGTTGAGGCCGAACCCGTTAGGCTCCGGTTTCCAGTCGGTCTGGAAGTTCCAGTCCGCGACCAGCTCCCCATCGCGCCAGACCAGAGCCTTCTCGTTCCAGATTTCCTGGTTCCAGGTGTTGGGGCCGCAGGCTTCGCCGTTGGCCCACGATCCCGGAGTTGAGCAGGAAACCCAGATGCCCGTTTTGAATTCCATGTAAACGTGCTTGCCCTCGATCAAGGGCACCTGGTAATGCACCAGCAGCGCGCCGCCCGACTCGGTCTGTTCCCGCGGGACGAAGGGGTCGTAGACGATCTGCGCGAGCTGCTTCTTGGGGGTCTGTCCTTCCACTCTGATGAAGCCACTGTGTTGAGCATTCCGCCCCCACTGGGGCCATGCAGTTCTCTCCAATTCGGCCGACGCCGCTGTAAGCAACACGATGCCACACAAGATCGGAACCACCAGGCGCTTCATGACAGAGACCTCCTATACGAAATGGGCGAGACGGCGGACAGGGTAGTTGTGTTTCGTGCTGCTTCCCGAGAGTTGGAACCGAGGGCCGGTTCAGCCGGGCAGGGGACGGGACGACTGCGTCCAGCTAAAACTGCATCAGCTTGCCTCTGGTGAGGGGCAAAAGTCAAGCCGGGGAACATCACCGAATCAGTTATCCCAGCGGAGGCTATTCACAACGATTGTATAGGTGTGAATGTTATGGTTATCCCCTCAATCAGTAAGCGCAACGCAGAAGGTGTGCCGATCAGGATGCTCTTACTTCGGCTCGGTAATCTGGAGGACTTGACTCTCCCGCAGCCCTTGAGTCACGACCTGCTTGCGGCCTGAAAGCCAGTCGACCTCAATGCGCTCGATTCTGTCCGCATCACCCAGGCCAAAATAGAGTGGCAGAACGCTCTGCGACAGGTAGCCTGATTTACCATCGTTGTATTTGGTGTAGACATGTCCCCCCGCCCGCAGGCGCACCGTCGCGCCGAGTCCATTGCGGTTCGAAGCCGTTCCCACCAGTGCAACCTTCCGCCAGTGAATTGGCCTGGTCTGAGCCAAATCGCTGATGAGCACCTGCGGCTCGGAATTGAAATCATTGGTCACAATGTCGAGATCGCCGTCATTGTCAAGATCGAACATAACTGAAGACCGGCTTGAGCGCGGAGCCATCACAGTAATTTTCCCCTTCCGCTCCGCGCATACCTTCTGATTCAACGGACCCAACCCCGGCTGCGAGCAGTCCAGCGTGAACCACGGAGTGTAAATCTCTTTACGCGGCTCGATTCCGAGCAGGAACTCGGCGTCCAGAAACTTCTCGCCCCGGTTGTTCAAGAGCATGGAGTTGATCCCGTAGCGGAAGGGAAAACTCATCCCCGACGTGATGAATATGTCATCCCAGCCGTCCGCGTTGATGTCGCCGACGCTCACGCCCCAGGGCCAGTAATTCTCTACTCCCAGGCGATTCGAGATCTCCTCGAATTTTCCGTTCCCCAGATTGTGATAGAACGCATTGCCCCAGATATAGTCCGTCAGGGAAGCTTGCAGGTATGTCTCCGGCCAACGCATATTGGATTTCAGCTTCTCGTGGTCCGGTGCCGCAGGCTCGCTCATGTCCGAGTGCATGTCGGTCACGATTAGGTCCATGCGCCCGTCATCATCGAAATCAAAAAACTTGACTCCCATCGCCCCCCAGGGAGTTTTCGGAAAGTATTGTTCGGTCTTGTCGACGAACTTCTTGCCACCAACGTTTTCATAATAGTGATCGTGCCCCTGCATGTTCAGAAAGAACACACCGGGGAATCCGTCTCCATTCAGGTCGGCAAAGCTTGCATCCCCGCACCACCCCTCGGGCCGCAAGCCTACTTCCGCGGTCACGTCCTGGAACCGGTTGTGTCCCATGTTCTTGTAAAGTACGGGATACTCGAAACGGTCCGGATACAGGTGCCCTGAGAATGCGTCCGCCAACCCGACGTACTGGCCCTGAGCCCCTTTTTCGTTGTTGGTGTACCTCCCGACGTTGCACACCAGCAGATCGACGAGGCCGTCGTTGTTGTAGTCGAAAAAGACAGCCCCGGAAGAATGGGCGCTGAGATCGAGGCCAGATGCCTTAGTGATGTCCTGAAAGTGCCCATGCCCGTCATTTTCGAAGAGCGCATTGCCGCCAAGGACCGTGGTGACGAATAAATCTTGGTCGCCGTCATTGTCGATGTCGGCAAACGATGCGGTGACGCTGATCCGGCCTGGCAGCCCGACCCCTGCTTCTTTCGTGATGTTCTTGAACTTGCCGTCGCCCAGATTCTTCCAGAGTTCATTACCGCCGACCTGATTCACAAAATAAATGTCAAAGAGCCCGTCGCCGTCGACATCCGCGACCGCGATGCCGGTGCCGTGATCGTAATGCACCGGCTTGTAATCGATAGTGGCATCGTCGACAACGTGTTGGACGAAAGTGATTCCACTCTCTTTCACCTTATCGGTGAAGTGGAACTGATGAAAAACCTTGAACTGATCCACGGTCTGCTGCTGCGCTTTGGCTCGTGCTGCAAGGGAATCCACTCCGACGTCCGGATCTGGAGCGAACCAGGGGCGTTGAGTCGCTCGAAGCGCAGACCAACGCGGCAATCAGTGGAAGCAGTGCGATCCAGACGGCCCGAGTTTCACGGCAGGTCATGGGTGTCACCTTTCTGTGAGAAACGGGTTCCTCCCGGATGAATCTCTGGAAGGGCGGGTGGTTCCCCCAAGTCCGGAGCAGGTAGCCGGTGCCCGGACGTTCCCCTCCCCCGATGCGATAGTTTCGGCCATCGGAATGTCTTGTGACAAGTAGAGACGATGGACATCTGACCTTTGATTCCTTGATATGCCGCGCGCGATGTAGTGGTCTGGAGAATCGCTCCGGCAACCCATCTCCGGTGCTAACCGGATCGGCATGACTTCGTCTATCTCACGGAATGCAGGTTCCGGCGAAGGCGGGAACCTCGCGGCGGAGGCGCTCATGCCCCGGATGCTCTTAGCGGTTGTTCTTTTCGCACCCAGCCTCGCTATGCTCGCTCAGACCGACAACCCGAAACCCGCCTACGATTTTTCCCTGCCGCGTGAAGAGCGGATCAAACTGGCGCTGAGCGCGGCGCCGGCGGAAATCTCGGGCAAGGCGTCCGTGTATCTGCTGGAACGCACCGGCTATGTGAAAGTCCAGGACGGAACGAACGGGTTCTCCTGCTTCGTCGATCGCCAGAATCCGCTGAACCTGGAGCCCACCTGTTTCGACGCGGAAGGCAGCGCCACCACGCTGTTGAGCCGGTTCTACGCCGAGGAGCAGCGCGCCAAGGGCAAGACGGAAGAAGAGATCAAGGCGGGGATCGAAGATGGGTACAGGACCGGGAAATTCCACGCGCCCCGAAAGCCCGGGATCGTCTACATGATGTCCAACAAGGGGTATCTGCTTGTGCCCGGGGCCAACAAGCTGGTCAACCTCCCTCCGCACCTGATGTTCTACGCGCCTTATGCGACCGATAAAGACATCGGGGCGCCGCCTCCCGCCGCGAATATGCCTCACCTGATTCGGGCGGGGCAGCCGGACGCCGTTGTGATTGTGATCCCGGGACAGACAGCGGATCACTAAAGCACGCAGGCTGGCTGTTCGGTTGTTGAGAGACCAGGGAAGTGGCTGGGCGGGCACTCGGCCGGAGCGGATTCAGATCGGCTCGGCCAGAAGAGCATTTAGTCTTTCTTGGTGTCGCCGGATAATTTCTTCGCGATCTCTTCGACGATCCGGGGGCGCAGTTCGGCGAGCACGCTGTCGACGATGCTGGCAATCGCTTTCGGGTCAGCGGCGCCGGCTGGGGCAGTGTCATGCGGAGCTGCGGCGACGTGCTCTGCTTCGGCCTTGACGGGCTCGACAGGAACATCTTCTTCTTTGGAGGGCGCGCGCTTCGGCGCTGCCCCCGCGATCGAATCGCGGATGTTCTTCCAGTTGGCAACCATATCTTCTGCTCCTTCGGCAGTCTCGGTCTCCAGAATCCGGATCTCCGGAATCCGGGCTTTCGGAGTTTCGTGGTCCGGCAGGGCGGCCGGTGCCGCTGAGGCGGCCTGAGGACTTTCGATCTCTGCGATCGATTGCGGCGCGTCGACCGGCGCACTCCAGGCAACCGACGTCACGACCTCCACTTCCGGATGCGGCTGGACAGATTCAACGATCACCGCTTCCTGGGGAACGAGTTGCACAACGGCTGCAACCGGGGCGATGTCACCAGCGCCTGCGGCGGAGGCCATCGCGTACACTGCCGGCTCCTCTGCGACCTCGGGTTGTGGCGTTGCGGCCGGTGACACTTCGGGGAGCGGTGCGGCGACGGCAGCCACCGACTCGGGTTGCGTGACGGCAGCCGACGCCTCGGCCGAGGCGCGGGGTGGCTCTCCGGCGGCCACGGCGGCATACGCCTGTTCCATTTCTCGTTCCAGCGAGAGCGTGGTCTCGCCGGCTCCGAGGGCGACTTCCTCAGCGATCCAGCGGGGACCAGCGATGTGCGCCTTAACCGTTGTCGCGTCGACGTGCGCGGTCATGTTTGCAAGTGAGAAGGACGCTTCGTGATTCTTTTCGCTGCCGTTGGTGCCGCTGCTCGACGGGGACATGTTTTCGGCCGCGGGCATCAGCGATTGCAGCGCGGCCATCACCTCGTCGTCGGCAGCCGAAGCGGCCGGTCCAGGGACGGAATTCGCTACATTGGCCACAACGGGAGCCGCCACGACCTCCGCAGGTGGAGACGACGGCACAGCTTCGGGTGCGGTGCTCTCCGCCACAACTGGCATCTCAGTCGGCGGTGCGAAGACCTGCGGTTCCGTCTGCTGAGCTTCCGGCGTTGGCAGCGACTCTGGCTGCGCCGGTTGGGCTGCGGCCACCTCGACGGGCGCCGCTACAGCCCCTTCCGCCACACTGTCGGTTTTTCCTGCTTGAGCCTCGGTGGCCGCCGCGGCTGGAGCGATCTGTACATCGTGAACCGCACTGTGGATTTCAGTCTGTGCTTCGGGGCTTTGTATTTCAGGAGCGCTCGCGAACGTGACCGGCGCCGCCTCTTCCACTGCTGCCGGAGGGGTAGCATCTATTTCGACCGGAGCTGCGTGCACCGGTTCGGGCGCAGTCGTCTCCGCGGCTGGAGCGGCCCCGTTGAGCCGGGCCGCCGCGGCCGTAATCGCCGCGATCTCTTCCGGAGTAATGTCGGAGGGCAGACCCGCCGGTATTGGCCGTTCGAAGGTGTCTTCAGTTTCTTTGGCTTTTGCGCGCGACTTCTTGCCCATCTCTTCCGCGCGCAGGTCGCGAAAGCCCTTGCCCTGCGTCGCCGAATAGTCGACGTCCGGCTCGGGGTCGCGCTTCTTGCCCGTGGGAATCCGCAAACGCGCCTTCCAGCTCGTATCGTCTTCGGCCTGGTCGGCTTCGACCGCAGCTGCCGCTTTTGCAAAACGCCCCGGCTTGTAGGGTTCCGCCTGCGGAACAATCTTGCCTTCGAGCTTGGCCAAGGCGGCCAGCAATTCACTGGCCTCGAACGGCTTCACCACGAACCCATCGGCCCGGGCCCGGCGCGCTTCTTCGGCCTTAAAAGGCTCCAGTTTGCCCACCGTCAGGAGAACAGGAATGCGCGAGGTTTCTTGGTTCTCCTTGATCCGCTGGCAGACTTCCAGCCCGCTGTACCCGGGCATGTAGACGTCCAGCACGATCAGGTCGGGCTTCTGCTCCACTATCTTCTTTAAAGCAGCCGACCCGTTATTTACGGTAACCACTTCATAACCGGCGTCCGTGAGGATCTTCCGCCCCATGTTTTGGGCGGTCACACTGTCGTCGGCGAGCAGTAGTTTGCGGGCCAAGGGGTGTCCTTTGGTGAAGGGGGAGATACCGCGAAATTAAACTGAGTGTCACTGCAAGTCAACGTGACGAAGTGACTAGGCACGTTACTTGGGGACATGGCTGCTGGGAAGAACACCGCACCGAGGGCACAGCAAGCGTTCGCCGACGAAAAATGGCGGATTTCGATGGATCCAGTGGTCGAGAACCCTCCGCTGGGAGGGCCCCGGCATCCCTGGCTCGGCGGACCTAAAAAGGAATGATTTTGTGCAGGCCTTTTTTCTTCTTCTTCTTGCTGGAAGAGATGCCCGTCGGTTCGTTGCTCGACGAACTCGAACTCGTCTTGTCGGCAGCCTGCTCGGCACCGGGGCTCTGGATCTCGTTCACCTGCGCCGGCGGCGGAAGAGCCTGGCCGCTGTCGGCAGCTTCCGGCTTCAGTTCGTTGGAGTCGGCGCGTGCATTGGGTCTCAGTTCGTTAGGATCAGGAGCCTCGGGCGGCGCAGCTGAAGGGTCGGTGATCGCGCTATCCGACCGCGGCGTGGGTTGGTTGGGCGGTGGCGCCGCATTGTTTTTCACCTCCACCGAGATGTTGCTGGAGCCTCCCGGGGCGGGAGCCATGAGGGCGGCGGTCGCGGCGGTCACCACCTCATGGCCACCCATCACCTTGGGGTCGACCAGCGTCGGCTCGCCGACCTTGGTGGCCATTGAGACATCTGGATGCTTCTTGAATCCGAGAGTCAGGTGGCTCAGCATACTCGCCGAACGCCGGCTGTCCTCCTCCGCCTTGTTCTGAGCGATCGCTGCTGGCGTCGCTTTGGGAATCGGCCGGTGCAGTGCTTCCAAACGCTTCTGGGCATCCTCGGCGCGATCCATCATGGGATAGCGGGTCAGGATCTTGGAATATGCATCGGCCGCTTTCTTGGTGAAGTCCTCGATCAAGCGAGCCTTCGCGGCCTCGTTCCCAGGCCGGGCCCGAACCATCGCGATCTCGCCTTCATAAGATTCGCCCAACAGATATAAAGCGTCATCTACGTGGCTATACAACGGGTAGCGCTCTACCAGCGAGTTCAACCGGGCGATGGCGGCCGGCATCGATTGGCGCAGGTAGTAAAAGCGTCCGATCTCGAACTCCCGCTCCCCCAGAATCTCCTGCACTTCGAGCAAGCGTTGCTTTGCCTCTGGCACCAGCTTCGAATCGGGATATTGCAGGATAAGGCTGCGATACTCCTCTTCCGCGCGCATGGCGTGCGTGTAGTCGCGGTCGGGCTTCTCCATCTCCTGGTAGTGAATGTTGGCGATCTTCAGCTGCGCCTCGGCCGCCTCAGGCATATTGGGGAAGAAGGTCTCGAAGTCCTTGTATTCGATTTCGGCCTGCGCGAACGCGGCCGAACCGCCCTCGGCGTACCAGGAATCGCCCACCGCCAGCTTGGCGCGGGCCACGAATTCCGAATCGGGATAAGTGTTGATCAGCGTTTGCAGGGTCATGCGCGCGACGTCGAAGCGATTGTGCTTCATGGCGTCCATGGCGCGGTCGAACAGAACCTTGTCGGGCTGCTTGGAGCCGACGTTCGCCAGCGGGTTGTTGACCTTCTTGTTGGTGCAGGCGGCGGTGAGGGCCAGCAGCGCACCCAGCAGAACGACACACGAAACTCGATGGCGCATAAGAAACCTCGGGAGAAATCATTGCCGGGCTCGACCCGGACCGGCAGACAAAGGGCGTCCACCGCTTACGTGAACTTCTCAGACTTTTTGCAAGGTCGCTTCGGTGGCGGCCTTCAAAAGCCTTTGGGCGTTAGTCTTTGGATCACCATTGCCGAACACGGCGTTGCCTGCCACCAGAATTTCTGCTCCGGCCCGGACCACCTCGGCCACGGTGTCGAGCGCAATCCCCCCGTCGACTTCGATGCGGTAATTCAGTCCCCGCTGGGCCCGGATCTGGGCCAGCTTGCGCATCTTGTGCAGCGAGTTGGGCAGGAACTTCTGCGCTCCAAAGCCCGGGTTTACCGACATAACCAACACATAATCAACAATATCGAGCACTTCGGTCAAGGCATCGACTGGTGTCGCCGGGTTGATCACGACCCCGGCCTGGGCGCCATGACTGCGGATCAGATGCAAAGTCCGGTTCAGATGCCGCGTAGCTTCCTGATGCACAGAAACCCAGTCTGCGCCAGCCTCGATGAAGACCGGGATGAATTCGTCAGGATTCTCGATCATCAGGTGGCAATCAAGCGGCAGTTCAGTCACCTTCCGCAAGGACTTCACCACGGGCGGCCCGATGGTCAGGTTGGGAACGAAGTGGCCGTCCATGATGTCGACATGGACCACGGTCCCGCCGCCTTCGGTGGCACTACGGACCTGATCCGCCAGATGGGCGAAGTCCGCCGACAATATCGAAGGTGCAAGTTCGATCAAACCTGGATCCCGT
>Ga0307479_10001105_pt1 | contig 24337 bp, 18 predicted proteins | sample atmos_gasesECM4C_FD_203743 | JGI IMG/M metagenome (GOLD analysis project Ga0307479, IMG submission 203743) | Hardwood forest soil microbial communities from Morgan-Monroe State Forest, Indiana, United States - atmos_gasesECM4C_515 | ecosystem: Environmental > Terrestrial > Soil > Temperate... | reverse complement strand
CTGATCGAGATCATGAACGCCAGAGCCCCCGCCGTGTAGATGATCGTGTTGGCGGAGTACATGATGGCGGGCCCAAGCAGCATGCGCACCGCGTTCAGGTCGTTGGTCGCCCTCGCCATGATGTCGCCGGTGCGGTGGCGCTGATAATAGGAGTAGGAAAGCCCCTCCAGGCGGGCAAAAAGATCGTTACGCAGATCGAACTCAATATCGCGGGAGATGCCAATGACTATCCAGCGCGTGAGGAACTGGAAGATTCCCTTGCTTACCGCCACCGCCAGCAGCAAGCCGGCGTAGATCAGCAATTTGTGAGGCGTTACGCCTTGATTAAGATCGTCGGCCGCATTGCCGATGACTTGGGGAAACAGAATCCAGATCCCGTTGGTCAAAAGCACGCAAAGCCCGCCGATGATGAAGCCCAAGCGGTAGCGCTTGAGATAAGGCAGCAGCGGGCGCAGACTCTTCGGTGCCATGCAACTTGAGTAGATGAAATTCTAGCAGGCGGGGTGCAGACTTTTCCTTTTCATAGTTGGTTCCAAAACGAGGAACAAGCAGCGCAAGCAAGATCGCGCGCTGCTTGTGGCGGATCTGGTTCCTCACTCGTCAAAGATTTTTTGTCAGGTGCGCCGGCCGTGCCCCGCGCTTCATCGCGCTCTGTGGAGCGGGCACTCCTGCCCGCTAGCCTTATCGGTGCTGCGAATCGCTACTCCGAACAAGCGGGGAAGAGTGCCTGCTCCACACTTCCTGTGAACGCGCGAATGATCAAGCGTCAATGCGCCGATTCACCCGGTTTCGTCCGCTCACCGGAAGCAGTATCTTGCGTGCGCTCGGATCGAGCCAGGGCTGGAAACAAATCCTGGCCGAAAGCCGCCAGGCTCGCGACAAAAACCAGCACGCTCCAGGCGGCGAAGAACACCCATCCAACTTCGAACAAATAGAAATCGTTCATTGCGTAGATCTCCGCCTAGATTGGTCCCCCGTTGTGTGATCCTCGTCTGCCTCGCGAGGCTGGATGATGCCAGCCCCGCACCTTGAACGAGCGGAGTGACTCTCTTGTCAACTCTCACCCAGACAGGTTGGCGCCTTAACCTACTGCTCCGGAGCCGCGGAAGCCGCATTCCGCATGTGCTTCTGCATCCGGGCTTCGCGGTTGGCCTCGAATTCTTTCATCTTGGCTTGTTGGTCGGAGGTCAGCAACTGGAACAGTTCGTTGTGGATGCGTGTCTTCTGTACCGTCAACTCGACATCGACCTGCGCCTTCTGGGCGGCCAGAACACGTACTTTGGTCTCATCGTAGGTGCCTTGCGCATACTGGCGGAGCTGCTGGTCGATCTGCCGCGACTGCTGAAACAGCGGTTTGATCACCGGATGTTCCTTCTGCAGGACTGCTTTCATCTGCGTCTGCTGGGCGTCGCTCAGGTTTAGCATGTCGGTAAAAAATCCCAGCATGTGCTCGCCCATCGCGAATCCATCGTGACCATGCATGGGTGGCGGAGCGGAAGTGTCGGCGGTCTGCGAGTTGGCGATGGCAGTGCCCAACAATACTGCCAAGGCAGCGACGAGTAAGCGAAAGCGTATGGATCTCATTGAGTAACTCCTAGGTTTCTTCCCGACTTTCAGGGATTCTGCGTACGCTAATAGGAACACAAGTTCCCCCTGAAAAGCGGTAAAGAGTCGGTCAACCGGAGTAAAGTTTTGTCAAAGGATTTGGGCCCAGTCTCTTAGCATTTCCTCCCTTCAAACCTTTGACAATTCTTTACTTCTAGACATTTTCCACATAGTGCACAATGATCTGAGTGATGGAACGAATTCTGGTTATTGATGATGATGTCGAACTCTGTCACCTCGTGGCGGAGTACCTGCAGGCCGAAGGCTTTACCATCGATTACGTCCACGACGGCGAGAGCGGACTGAAAAAAGCCAAGAGCGGCGACTACCTGCTGACCGTGCTCGATGTTATGTTGCCGGGAATGAACGGATTTGACGTGCTGCGCCAGATCCGCGCCACATCGCGCTTGCCTGTGTTACTGCTGACCGCGCGCGGCGAAGACGTCGACCGCATCGTCGGCCTCGAAATCGGCGCCGACGACTATCTGCCCAAGCCCTTCAACCCGCGCGAATTGGTGGCGCGTATACGGGCCGTGCTGCGGCGGACTCGGGCCGAAGGCAGCGGCTCCGCCACCGCTCCCGAGCTGGTGCGAGTCGGCGATGTGGAACTCGATCCGGCAACGCGTTCGGTCCGCCTTGAGGGCAAGCCAGTTGACCTGACTTCTGTGGAGTTCAACTTGCTCGAGGTTCTTCTGCGCGAGGCCGGCCGCGTCGTGCCACGCGAGCGCTTGGTGAACGCCGTGCTCAGCCGCAAGTTTTCGCCCTTTGACCGCAGCATCGACATGCATGTCAGCAAAGTGCGAAAGAAACTCGGGGACACCGATAGCGATGAGCACATCAAGACGGTGCGCGGTGTAGGCTATATTTTCGCCCGCCCCAGGGAGAAGGCGAAAACGTCCTAAGCCCAACATGAAAAGTCTTTTTCTACGAATCTTTTTGTCGTTCTGGCTGGCGCAAGCTTTGTTCGTCGTGCTGGCGATTACTGTCACGCTTGCCTTCCGCCCGCGCAGCGCGACCTGGGAAGGCCTGCGCACCACCGCCCTCAACGACGCGGTGAATCTTTACGAGGAAGGCGGTCAACCTCAACTCCGCCAGTATCTAGACAACCTCGAGGCGACTCAGCATTTGCGCGCCTTCCTGTTTGACGAGAGAGGTATAGAAGTTTCGGGCCGTCCCGCCCCCGACTGGGCAATACGAATTGCGATGGGCGGACCGCGGATGCCGCACGACGGATTCATCATTCCCGCCCCTGCCGTGCAGCGCGATTCCCGCGCGTCCTCTGACGGCAAACACCGCTACACGGTTGTTCTAGGCTTGCCGCCAGGGCCCAGAGTGTTTTTCGGGCCGCGCGGTATGCCAGTTCCCGGACTGATCATCGCCATCATTTCTTCCGGACTCGTCTGTTATTTCTTATCCTGGTATTTGACCAAGCCGATTGTGCGCTTGCGCGCCGCAACCCGGCAGTTGGCAGCCGGCGATCTTACGGCTCGCTCCGGCGCCCCCGCCACTAGTCGGCGCGACGAAGTAGCCGGCCTTATGCGCGACTTCGACGCCATGGCCGAACGCCTGGAGACGCTCTTGAAAGCACAATCGCGCCTGCTCAACGATATCTCCCACGAACTCCGCTCGCCCTTGGCCCGCTTGAATGTTGCGCTCGGCCTGGCGCGGCAGCGCTCCTCAGGCGAGAACGCGGATATGCTGGAGCGCATCGAACTCGAAGCCAGCCGCCTCAACGAGTTGATTGGCAGAATCCTCACCCTGGCGCGTCTCGAAGACGGCGAGCGGCGGGTGCCTCAGACTCCCGTGCCTCTCAACGAACTAGTCCTGAATGTGGCCGAAGACGCCGAATTTGAGGCCCAGGCGCGGCACTGCCATGTGGTCACGGTGATTCCCGAGGGCGAGTGGGGAGTTCGCGGTAACGCCTCCCTGCTGCACAGTGCGGTCGAAAACGTGGTGCGCAACGCCATCCGCTACACCCAGGAGCGGACCTCGGTTGAAATCGAATTGAACAGTGAACAGGGCGTCCAGGGTCCCGAGGCCGTGCTCAAGGTCAGCGATTGCGGATCGGGCGTGCCTCCGCAGGCGCTCCAAAAGCTGTTTGAACCCTTCTATCGTCTCGACGATGCTCGCGAACGCCAGACCGGAGGCGTCGGCTTGGGCCTGGCCATTACCGAAAGAGCGGTTCGTTTCCACGGCGGAAAAGTCGCCGCCCGCAATCGCCCCGAAGGCGGCCTGCAGATCGAAATTCGGATCCCGCTGATCTCAGGCGGCCAGCAAATCAAGCCGTCCCCCGAACCGGTGACATCTGCGCAGGAAGCATAGAATTTAGCGTCCGAAGAGAATGAATATCATGGGTGCTCCATTCTCGCGAGTTCTTTGCACGAGAAGTGGGGATTTCGGCAGGCGTGGAAATGATCGAGCCCCAGCGGGGCGAAAGAGTAGCGCTCACCTCGCCACTGCCCCCTTTCCTGTAAACTGCGCCGAAACGGGCAACTCCCGGGCGCTCCCAAGGTTCCAATAAGTCGTTGCGGCGTTTGCGCTTCCCGCGCATTCCTGATACACAAATGGATTGAGATTTCCCAGATTCTGGATTGCGATTGCGCGACCCGGCGGGGCGCCGGGGACTGTGTGCACGCGCATAACCTCACGTAGGCATTGATTCAGCTAGACATGGAGATCATGCACAGAATGTCGAAACGATTCGCGTGGCTGCTCGGGTTGGTGGGACTGGTTGTGATTGGATTGCTGGTAGCGTGCGGGACAACGTACAATTCGTCGTCCGACGGCCTGGTTCTGACCAGCAGTCAGGGGTCAGCGCTGATGGAGACATTCAGCTACAGCCTAGCCAATGGTCACATTGCCGCCGTAGCCAATCCGCCTTCGTCGACGTCGAACTCGACGTGCGTTCTGCCCGGCATCCCGTCGTCGATTGTGTTGGATCCCGCCGGAGCCTACGCCTACGTAATCTTCAATTCCAGCGCCGCTTGTAGCGGGAGCAAGACCGGCATCGCCGCATTCAAGGTGAATTCTGATGGAACATTGACGTCGGTGGGATCGCTCACCGCCGACCCATCTCCTGTCGCCCTGGCCATGGATTCGGCGGGCAAATTCTTGTTTGTGGCGGAGGGTCTGCAAGGCGGAGTCTTGTCGTACTCGATCGGCAGCGCTGGCTCGCTGACGGCAGTGCCTGGGAGATTCATCTTCACTCTTCCGCCGGGCTTCCAAACCCCGAACTTCGCGGCGTTGGCACCAACCCCAACCGTCCTTCCCGGCAACGGAATAACCGGAATTCAGAATTCGGTGTGTTCAGATCCGGGCAACACTGCCCCGAAATCGGAGTATTTATACGTCGCTGATTCTGCTAACAGCGTAGTCTGGCAATTTGGAGTCGATACCTCGAGCGGCGCTCTAACCAGTCCTGTCAGCTCAAGCTCAGTGCCCAACTATCCCGCCGGAACCGTGCCTTCTGGCGTTGCCGTTGATCCTTGTGCCCGCTTTGTGTACGTTTCCAACATGGTCAGCAACAACATTAGCGCGTACACCATCTGCAACGGCTTTCCGACCCAGTCGTCAACCTGCTCCGGCCTTACCCCTTGGGCCCTGGTTCCAGTGACTGGCTCTCCCTTCAGTCTTCCCAGCACCGGCAATGGTCCCGGCCCACTCCTGGTCGACCCGTTTGGTAACTATCTCTACGTCGTGAATACACTCTCGTCTCAGGTCTCTCCTTTCCACATCAGCCCAGTGTCGGGGAGTCTGACCGCCGGGACGTCGGTGGCCACGGGCATCCAGCCGACGTCAATGGCGATTCGCGGCGACGACAACTGGCTATTCGTCACCAATTTCCAATCCGGGACCTTGTCCCAATACTCGATCATTCCCGCTACCGGCGTACTGTCCCCGCTCCCAGCCGTCACGACAGACAACAATCCCTGGGGCGTAGCCGTCAAGTAAGCGGCGAAAGAACAAAGCCCAGACCGTGCCCTGAGCTTGCCCAAGTTCCCGACGCCCTTAGGCTGCGGCGGCATTACTGGAAGCCGCTTGCGGCCAGAGCCTGGTCGCGAACCATCTCTGCCGAGAGTCTTTGCTGCGGTCCGCGGGCCAGCAGCCGATTGCGTGGATCTCTCTCAGTCAATGATGGGTTCGATTTTGCGCTCTGGCGATAGGTCGCGCTGGTCACCAGTTCGCGCAACAATGCGTTCATGTCCCAATGGAGATCATTCTCGAAATGCAGTGCGAGCCAGTCAAGCAAATCGGGATGGCTTGACAATGAGGTATAGGTTGGATAGTGTAAAAGCCCAATTTCTGAAACCGGTTACATCACGTCTGGTTACCCCTGTGATTCGAGCCTACTCACCTTTTTCATCGCTTATGCAAGTTCAGCGCTACCTTCGATCCCTCGATCACGATGCGGGATCCGGGAAGGATGGCTAAGGTGACCGTCCCGACTCATTTTCTGGAAGACATACTCCGACAGCCAGAGGAACTCTCGCGAACAATCGAGTATCTCACCGGACCGGGACGAAACGCGCTTCAGCAGGGCAGTTCCGTCATCACGTCAGGTCGTGACATTTTCCTGACTGGCATCGGAGCAAGTTGGCATGCGACCGTAGGCGCCAGTTCGCTGCTGCAGGGGGCTGGGCGTCCAGTTCACGTGCAAGAGGCCGGAGAACTTCTACATTGCACAGCCATTCCCCGGGGGGCGGTAATCGTTGCTCTTTCTCGAACTGGCCGCAGCATTGAAATTGTTCAGCTTCTAGAAAAAGCTAGGCTGAGTGACGCGTCCGTGATTGGAATTACTGACTCCGAAGATAGTCCGCTGGCGCGAGAATCGAGAGTCGCTATCACCATTCCGGCCAAACTCGACCATGCCATATCTGTAAATGCTTACTCGACCCTGTTGATCGCGGCCGGGGCACTGGCGTGGTCAACGTTTGACAGTTTCCTGCCTGTAGCGCCTTCTCTGTTGAAAGCTGTTCGGGAAGCCGGGCAATCTCTGGAGGTCTGGCAGAGGCAAGTAGAGCAGTCGGGATGGTTTGTGGAAGGCGCGCCGTATTACTTTCTGGCGCGTGGCGGCAGCTTGGGAAGTTGCCACGAGGCCCGGTTATTGTGGGAGGAAGGAGCCAAGATACCGGCGACCGCCATGAGCACTAGCAGTTTTCGCCACGGGCCACAAGAGATTGTCCGTGAGGGCCTTCGTTTCTGTATGTGGATCGATCAATCCCGAATGCGCGATCAAGATCTCTCGGTCGCCTATGACTTGAGAGAACTGGGAGCCTCGGTCATGCTCATCGGCGAGAACCTTCCTCCGGAAGCTGGCGACTTAGTGTGCCAACTGCCCACTTCGCCGGCCAATTGGCAGTTTGCGGTCGATGTTTTTCCCATTCAGCTTGCCGCCGAGCGCATGTCGAGGGTCTTGGGAGTTGATTGTGATTCCTTCCGGGTTTGCTCGTATGTAGTGGAAGACGAGCACGGCCTGCTGCGCAAGAAAGCAGAGGTTTCGCAGGATGTCGAATGATCGTCGGCAGGTCCCGGTGTGGCTTTGGTATGCGCTTCTGTGCATTTTCTGGTGGGGGCTCTGGGGATTTCTTTCCAAAGTTGCCGGGAATTCGGCCAGTCCGTTGCAGTTGCAGATATTGTTCACATTGGGCATGCTGCCGGTAGCTCTCGGAATGCTGGTGCAGATGAGGTGGAACCTTGATCGCAATGTTGGCGGCGCTTCGTACGGAACGTTGAGTGGTATCGCTACCGGTATTGGTTCTCTTGGCTATTACGCGGCCTTGCGGGAACAAAATGCTTCGGTCGTAACGCCAGTGACCGGTCTGTTTCCACTGCTAACGGTCATTCTGGCTTTTATTGTGTTACGTGAGCGATTGAACCGAGTGCAAATGGGCGGGATGGTGCTGGCGCTGGCGTCGATTGTAGTTCTTTCCATGTGAGGAAGCTTTGATCCACTGGCTGGCGTATGCGTGCCTGGCGGTTGTGCTTTGGGGCGTCTGTGGCCTGTTCATGAAACTGGGCACCAACCGCGTCTCAGCTCGTTCCATGGTTATTTGGGTAACCGTCGGCTTCGTTGCACTGCTCCCGGTTCTGTGGAAAATGACGACGCTGAAGGGCTTGGGTGTGACTGTCGTATTGATTGGACTGACGAGCGGCCTTGTGAATGGCCTGGGGAATTGGGCAGTCTTTGCGTGTCTCGAAAAAGGGGCCAAAGCCAGTGTGGCGATCCCGCTCACGGCGCTGTATCCGCTTTTCACCGTCATTCTGGCCACTGCATTTCTTAAGGAACGGCCGACGCCCATGCAATGGTTCGGCATCGCACTCGCGATAGCTGGTGGTGCGATGTTGTCGTACGAACCTGCGACTGCCCCCACACCGACCGAGGAGCCAACTCATTGCGTCCAGTGACAGTCGGATTCGTTGGCGCGGGCAATGTGATCTGGGCTTATTTCCAAGTCGTGGATCGTCTCATTCCGCGTGGCCTGGCGCAAATGGGTCCAGTGTGCGCGCGTCGCCGCGAAACATGGGACAATCTCCGCAACCGCCGTCCGGAGATCGAATTGGTTGCCGATCCCGCTGCAGTCCTGCAATCCGATGTGGATGTCGTGCTCGTTATTACCTCACCGGAGAGCCATGCTGCGATCGTGCGCACGGCTCTGGAACACGGCAAGCATGTAGTCGTCGAGAAACCTGCGGCGGCGACTCACTGCGAAGCGCAGCAGCTCGCTGAGTTCGCCCACGAGCGTGGTTTGCTCTTGATGTGCGCGCCATTCGTGCAACTGGCCCCGACGTTCCGAGCTCTTTGGGGACGCATCGAAGAAGGCGCGATCGGGAAAGTGCACTCCGCTCGCGGTCTGTATGGAAACGCGGGTTCTACCTGGGCGCACTGGTACCACGATGGCAGTATCGGCCCACTGGCTGAAGTTGGAATTTACAACCTCAAGAGCCTTACAGCGGTTCTCGGCCCAGTCATTGAAGTCCAGGCCGCCGATGCTCTCGCCGTATCGGACAGGGAAATTTGTGGTGAGACCGTGGCAACGACGGGTTCAGATGTCTCACACCTGCTCTTGAGGCATGAGAACGGTGCGCTGTCATCGCTGGTTTCCAGTCATTGCATCCAGCGGTACCGTCGCCCGGCTCTCGAGTTCTACGGCACAGAAGGCACAGCCAATTTGCTTGGAGACGATTGGGATCCGCGAGGGTTCGAGGTCTGGAGAAATTCCGCGGGTTGCTGGGAAGAGTTTGAGCCGCTCGACCCAACCTGGTTGTGGGCCGATGGCCTGGCTGAGATGGTGAATGCCCTGCGAGACAAACGCGAACCACTTCACAGTCTCGAACAAGACATTCATTTACTGGAAATTGTCGAAGCCAGCGCCAGAGCCGCGAGAGAGAAGCGCGCCGTTGCCCTGCAATCGCGTTTTCGCCCTTTGGATCTTCGCTTATATGAACGACGGGACCGACACCACCTTCACGATCACACCCGGCCACCTGGCGAGCAATAGATGAGCAACAAGCAACAACTCGGCGCCATCGGACTCGACATCGGCGGCACGAAAATTGCCGCCGGAGTAGTCCTGTGGCCGTCCGGTGAAATTGTCCACCATAAGTTAATTCCTACAATACCGGAGCGGGGTGGCGAGGCTGTTCTGAAAGATACGGCCGATCTCGCCAGGCAACTCCACGACTGGGCCCAAACGGAAGGAATTGAAGTAGCGGGCATCGGAGCCGGGGTTGCGGAACTTGTGGACTGCGACGGCAATGTCACCAGCAGTTGCACCATACAGTGGCGCGACGTTCCTGTTCAACAGCGACTATCGGAAATCGCTCCTTCGCAAGTCGAGTCAGACGTTCGGACCGGAGCGCTCGCCGAGGCTATTTTTGGAGCCGGGCAAGGACATCGCCTTTTCGTCTACATCACGGTTGGGACAGGAATTAGCTACTCGCTGGTCCAGGATGGTGTCCCGTTCAAAGGTGCGAATGGCAACGCGATTCTGATGGCGAGCAGCCCGCTGAGCACCGTTTGCACTGAGTGCGGCGCGGCGTTGCACCCGGTGCTTGAGGAGTTTGCTTCCGGGCCCGCCCTTGCGAGGCGTTTCGTTGAAGCCCGCACGAGTTCAGAAAACACAGGAATGCCCAAAGACTCCTGCACAGCCGAGGATGTCTTTCGGGCTGCATCACGTGGAAACAAGGCAGCGGCTGACATTTTGACTTCAGCGGGCGAGGCGCTGGGGGTCGGCCTGGCATTTCTGGTGAATGTGCTGGATCCGGAAGTAATCGTGGTAGGCGGCGGGTTGGGATTGGCCGGTGGCCTGTATTGGGAGGCCTTCGAACGAGCGTGTCGGGCCCACATTTTTGCCGACAACAGTTGCGGCTTGCCGATTATGGCTGCGAAATTAGGCGTTGAAGCGGGGTTGGTGGGAGCAGCCGCGACCGTCTTTCAGAGTGCACCATTCCGTAAAATCAAGCCACAACAAACACAGGACAAATTGCACCGATGAGAAAGACCGATAATATTCTGGAACGGATTGAAAAGCGAGGTACCGTCTTGGGCGATGGTGGATACCTCATCGAACTGGAGCGGCGCGGTTGGGTCGACAGCGGCTCCGGACGAGAAAAGGTTGGGACTGGTAAAGGGAGTGGACAATTTACGCCCGAGGTGGCGATCGAGCATCCTGACGCTTTGCGCGAACTGCATCGTGAGTTTTTGAACGCCGGCTCGCAAGTATTGCAGGCGCTCACATTTTTCGGAACTCGGGAGAAATTGAATCGGGCTGGGTATGGGGAACAAACTGAGGCCATTAATGTGGCAGCTGTACGCATCGCCCGTGAGGTTGCTGGGACCGGCGTTCTAGTGGCTGGCTCGGTATCGCGAACGCAGCTCTTCGAACGGGAGGGGCCTTCGGCCGCGAGCCATGTTGGTGACCTGATCAGTGAGCAGGTCCGTCTGCTTGCTGACGCCGGAGTGGACTTCCTGATCCTGGAGACGTTCTTTCACCTCCAGGAAATGCTGATTGCGATTGAGTGTTCGCGGGCGACCGGCTTGCCGATAATGGCCACGATGACCTTCCGTCCAAAATTGACAGAGTGTTCCGATGGGCATTCCCCCGTAAAGTGTGCGCAGGCCATGGTGGATGCAGGTGCGGTAGCCGTCGGAGCCAATTGCGAGCAGGAACCGGAGCGCATGTTGTCGATCATTCGACAGATGCGAAAGGCTGTGAGTGTTCCCATCGCCGCCCAACCTGCAGCGTTTCGAACCACCGATGAGATCCCATGTTTTACTCGGTTGCCACAATTCCCGGACGAAATGGAAGCCATCCAGTTGCCTCGAAGTTCGTTCGAGCGCTTTTCCCAGCGCGCGAAGGACGAGGGCGTGCAGTATCTAGGAGGCTGTTGTGGATGTAATGCCGCCTACATCCATGCCTTCTCCCGAGGCCTGGCACAGTTTAACGGTCATAACGATCCCGGGTAGCCAGACCCCAGTCTTCGAACCGTTGCTGCTCTAACTGAAACCGATTCCAGAAACCGATTCCTGAGAACTGTTTTACACTATGCGAGGGGTCTCCATTATCCTACATCGCTTTTCCGCATGGGTCATGATAGCTTTCTGGTTCTGAGTTGACGCACGACGCTGGTACGTGTGTCACTGGCACATACGCCGCTTATGCCTTACACAATGCGCGAAGTCGCGCGCCGAGCCGGAGTATCCCTGGCAACCGTTTCGCGCGTGCTGAACAATACTCAATATATTTCCGAAGAGACTCGAGCACGAGTATTGAAGGCCGTTGGCGAATTCAATTACTTCAAGAACGTCCATGCCCGGCGTCTGGCTACCGGCCGCAGCGATTTGTTCGGGCTTGTGATTTCCGAGATTGCCAATCCCTTCTTTCCGGAAATTATTCGCGGCTATCAAGCGATCGCCTGGAGCCATGGATTTGACGTTCTGCTTTGTAACACGGAGTACGATCGCGAGCGAATCAAAGCGGTGATGCGAAAACTGCGCGAAAGCGACGTCCGGGGGGCGGCCATCGTTACCAGCACTCTGGATCGCAGCATGGTTTCCGAACTCACCGATACTGGCATCCCCGTGGTGTTGTGCAACTCCGATCCGGCGGGAAGATTTGTCAGCAACATCTGCATCGATTACGGACCTGGCATTCAGAAGGCGATCCAGCATATTGTGGAACTGGGTCACCACAGCGCGGCGGTCATTGCTGGACCAGGCGGCAATCGCACAGCAGTGACCATCAAGAACGCGTTGGTCGCCGGACTCACAGACCGCGGCTTGAAGCCGGTTTGCGTCCTGGAAAGCAACTACCGGGTCGACGCCGGTGCATCGGCGGTTCGGGAAGTGCTGTCTGGTGCGCAGCTTCCCACCGTACTGTTTTGTGGCAACGATCTGATCGCCATGGGCGCCATGAGCGCACTGGAAGAATCTGGAGTGCGGGTTCCGGAAGACGTTTCAGTCATCGGAATTGACGACATTTTCTTCGCTTTTCTGGCGCGCCCTCCTCTGACCACGATAAGAGTGCCCCGGGAGCAACTAGGAATCAAAGCTTTTGAAGCGCTGGAAAGAATGTTGAAGCTCAAACGCAGGAAGGGCTCGAATTACACGTTGGAGACAGATCTTGTCGTCCGCCGCTCGACCGCTCCGGTTCGACGGCAGCAATTGAAAACCAGCTCATAGGTTCATGTGGCTTTGATGTACCCGACGATTCTCGGTGTCCTGTCAGTCCTCCTTATCGCCCCTGCGCTGGGCAGCCAGACTGTGCCGGCTCAGGATCGAGCCACCAATGGGATTTCATTTGCGCGGCAGGGCAACCTGGTGGATGCCGAACGGGAACTCCGAGCAGCCGTTAACGAGGCTCCTTCGATCGCCGTGTACCGTGCTCAGTTGGGGTCCGTACTCGGCCTATTGGGCAAATGGAACGACGCACTGGAGTCCTTCCAGAAAGCTGTTCAATTGGCGCCCGAGAACCTTGATTTCCGGCGCGAAACGGCTGCCGTGCAATGGCAGGTGGGCCTAATGCCGGCAGCCGAAAGCAATCTCCACTACGTGCTGGAAAAGCGTCCTGGCGATCCGGGAGCGCTTCTGTTACTAGGGCTGGTGAAGGAAAAGACCGGCGACTACGCCAAAGCAGCCCAGTTGCTGGACTCGCAATTCGAATTGGTAGCGGCGCAACCGGAACGTATCGTGGCTTTGTTTCACTCCCTCGTCGAGACGGGGCTGGCCGACAAGATTGCAAAGGTTGTCGATGTTCTGAAGCTTCATAAGAACGATCAATCTTGGGCTGGTGCCGCAAGCAGCTGCGCGCAACTCGCCATCACCAGTGGAGATTTGCAAACTGCGGAAGCCTTGTTCTCTTTGATTCCGGCGGATGACTCAGTCCGCCCGGCAACAGGATTTCAGTTGGCAAAGGTTCTCTACAATCGCGCTCAAGTCTCGCAGGCCAAGGAACTTCTGCTGCAACTAAAGTCTCAGGGAATAAAAAACGCCGATGTGGAGACTCTGCTGGGGAACTGCCTGGAGTCCGAGCGCCAGCCCGAGCAGGCGATAGCAGCCTACCGGCGGGCTATCGATGCCGACCCTTCTCACATCGACCACTACGAAGACCTGATCTCCCTGTTGTTGTACCTGCGCAGAACAGCCGACGCATTTGTGGTTGTAAAACAGGCGCTTGCGATTGCTCCGAGTGACAGCCGTGCCTGGGTGTGGAAAGGCAATGTGGACCTGTACAGGAATGATTACGAAGATGCAATGGAGAGTTACACCCATGCTGTGCAACTCGATAAGGGAAATACCGACGCACTATTCGGGGTTGCCGGAGCCTACTACGTTACCGGTCAGACCGAGAAGGCCATCTCCGAGTGTAAGGCCGGAATCTCGCAGTTTCCGGGTGACATGCGTTTCTATGTCTCGTATGCGGAGATGTTGTTAGCTTCTCCTGATGCCCTTCGGTTGCACTCGGAAGCGAAAGATCTCTTGGAAAAGGCGTTGAAGATCGCTCCGCAGTCTGCTCAAGCCCACTATCTGCTCGGTCAGATCGCATTGCAGGAGGGAAAATTGAAAGAGGCCGAAGAAGATCTTTTGCGCTCTCTGGCGTCCGATCCCGATCGAAGCAAGACGCATTTTGCACTGTCTCGCGTTTACCGCCGTATGGAGCGCACCGATCAGGCTGCGAAAGAGTTCGCAATTTATGAGAACTTAAAGGAACGGGAGGAGAGCGGCAGTACCACTCCGCTTCTCACGCTCGAAAACCAATGAGATCTTCACAGATTGGGCGCAAAGCGGTTGGAAGTCTTGGCAATACACTCAGTGGTCTCTCGCGACGCAGATTCCTTACCGCGCTCTCCATGGCCGCTGCCGGTCAGTTCGTTCCCTCGAAAATGTTCGGAGGCAACACTTCGGCCAGCCCCATTTTTTCCGATGTAACAGCCGAAGCCGGTCTCTACTGGCGTCATTTCAACGGATTTTCCCCTGACCGGTATCTCATCGAAGCCATGGGAGGCGGTGTCGGGTTTTCCGATTTCGACAACGACGGACAACTGGATATCTTTCTGTTGAACGGAGGGGAAACGCCTCGGGGCAAGAGCGAGAAACCGGTTCAGAACGCTCTGTATCACAATTTGGGTAACGGCAAGTTTGAGGACGTCGCAGCCCAGGCGGGTCTGGGCAGGGTCAAGACATATGGCACGGGTGTCGCGATCGCGGACTTTGACAACGATGGCCACCAGGACATTTTTGTTACGGGATTCCCAAATTGTCTGCTTTACCACAATAACGGCAATGGCACCTTCACGGATGTCACCGAGGACGCGGGTCTCCGCAATTCCGGGAGATGGGGGGCGAGCGCCGCCTGGTTCGACTACGATCGCGACGGATTTCTTGACCTGGTGATCTGCAACTACGCCGAGGTGTCTTTTGAAGGCGTCGCCCCGCGCTGCGACTACCTTGGTATTCGGACCTACTGTGAGCAGCGCGCCTATAAGGGCATGCCGCTCAGCATTTACCACAACAATCGCAATGGCACGTTTACGGACGTGAGCCGGAGCTCGGGGCTCGACCGGTTCGTAGGAAGGGCACTCGGAGTTGTGACGCTTGACATTGACGGGGACGGCTGGCCGGATCTGTTTGTCGCTCGCGATGCATCTCCAAATCTGCTGCTGTTAAACAAGCACAATGGAACTTTCGCGGATGCCGGCGTGGAGGCGGAAATTGCATACGACAACAACGGCAACGCGAAAGCCGGCATGGGAGTAGATGCGGGCGACATAAACGGCGACGGTCGGCCGGATTTCGTGGTGACGAATTTCAGTTTTGAGTACCCCTCGCTGTTTCTCAGCCACGCGGGTCTACTTTTCGACGACGGCGCTCGGGCAGCACGAATCGCCGGTGCTGCACGATTCGACGTAGGATGGGGCGTTCACTTTGTCGACTTTGACAATGATGGGCTGCTCGATCTCATGCTGGTGACCGGCCACGTCAACGAGGTCGTTGAATCCTTGCAGCCGCAGGTGAAATACAAGGAACGACCTTTACTTCTGCACAATGTGGGCAACGGGCAATTCGAGGACGTGAGCTTCAGCGCCGGATCCGCATTTTCGAGAGGATACTTGGCTCGCGGTCTTGCCGTCGGAGACTGGGATAATGACGGCGCTCCAGATGCAATCTTTACCTGTATCGGGGAATCGCCGGTCCTTCTGCGGAATAATGTCGGGCAGAAGAATTCCTGGGTGGGTGTGCACCTGATCGGGACCAAAAGCAATCGCGACGCGATCGGGGCGAAGTTAACTCTGACCGTGTCGGACCGCAAACTGGTGCGCTGGGTGACGGGCGGCTCCAGCTATCTCTCGTCTCACGATAAGCGGATCATCCTCGGGTTGGGAACGATGGCCGCGAATCAAACCGTAAGTGTTGAAATCCTCTGGCCGAGCGGTGTGCAGCAGAATGTCACGGGCCTCAAAATCAATGGTTATCACCAGATCGTTGAACAGTAAATTATCGTCGCACCAGCGGATAACGCGTCACTTCCTTGAAGTAAAGCGGCGAGCCCAGGATGGTTCTGAAGGCCGAGGTAGCCGTGGTCTGGCATCGCCAACTTTTTCGCGTAAATACCTAAGCAGACCCATTCCGCCTTCGGTCTTCATCATCCCGTCCTCCACAACCATGGATCCGGGGCCAACGTGTTTCCAGCCATCAAGGTTCCTACCGTTAAACAAAGCACTCTGTGATTGTTGAGCCAGCAACGGATGGACTAGGGTCGTCATTGTTAGGAGCCGTTCTAGAAGCGGGAGCCGGCGTGTTGGGGAATTGACGGAAAGAAGATTCATGCCCGATCTGTAGCATGTGCGTCCTGTTGCGTCAAACACGCACGCAATGGGAAAGGGGGAAGGCACAGAGCTTATCCGCTTGACAGTGAGGGTCGGCAGGTGCTAAAAAACGTGGCCATGTAACCGCTTGCAGAAAGCGGTTACAGTGAGGGAGCTTTGGGCGGGCAGAGCATCGAGCGTCGCGAAATTCTGCGCTACATCGGCATTGCCGCGGTAGCAGCTTCCTTCCCCGGATTCAGCCGGTGGGTTTTCGCCTGTCCCATCGACCATCCCCGGCCGGCGGCCCCGCAGCCTCAGTCACAAGCCTACAAGCCACTTTTTTTTTCCGGGGAACAATTCCGCATGGTCGAACACCTCGCCGAGATGATCATTCCCGAAGACGAAACGCCGGGAGCCAAACAGGCCGGCGTAGCCGAGTTTATTGACTTCATGATTGCGAATCGGGTCCCCGTGAGCACCTCAAGGGATATTCGCTCCACCGACGATGCCATTGCGGCGGGGAGTGAGGCGCAGAACAGATTTGTTGCTGGGTTGGATTGGATGAATGCCCGCAGTCAATCGCTCTTCAGGCACGAATTCATGCAGTGCGCGCCGGAAGAGCAGAACAGTCTGCTCGAGGAACTTGCCTACAAGGAGAAATTCAAATCGACCACCGAAGCCGGTCGCGCGTTTTTTCAGATGATGCGTGACTACACCGTGGTCGGGTACTACACCACCGAGATCGGCCTGGAAACCCTCGGCGATCCCGGCCTGCAGACAGCCTGGTCGCAAATACCGGGTTGTCCACATCCCGATGATCCGGAGCACAAAAATCTCCGGGAACCGGCGGGTGCTGGCGTTGCTAACAATACTTGAACGAGGACGGGTTTTGGCCGCAAAGAACTTCGACGTGATCGTGGTGGGAACGGGCGCTGGCGGCAGCACGGCGATGAAGATCTTGTGCGAAGCCGGGCTTCAGGTATGCGCCGTGAATTCAGGCCCACGAACCGACCCCGCGAAAGACTACCGCCAGCACCGCCAGGTATACGATTTGAAATTTCGGGGTTATGGAGATCCTTTGCGCCTACAGGGAAAAGCTCACCAGGAGCCTTATTCCGTTGAAGAATCTGAATACAGTGAAGGCAGAGATTTGTTCGAGCACGATGTTGCCTATTCCAATGCTCCGGGCACGGACTGGTACTGGAAGCGATGCAAGGCCACCGGAGGAAAGGCGAATTTCTGGGGGCGCTCCTCGGCCCGCTTTGGCGATATTGATTTCAAGGCGGCGGATCTGGATGGCTTTGGCGAGAACTGGCCCGTCGACTACCGGGAAATCTCCCCGTGGTTTTCAAGGGCCGAGCGCTACATGGGCGTGGCCAGCACAATCCAAAACCGGCCGAGCAATCCTGATGGCGAGTATCTGCCGGCGTTCCCATTTCGTTGTATTGACTACATCATCCAGAAGGGCGGTGAGAAAATCGGCGTGCCCTACCTGCCGGATCGCTGTGCGCAACTGACGGTTGCGCATAATCGACATCCTGCTTGCCATTACTGCGGCAATTGCAGCCGCGGTTGCGACGTCGGATCTTTCTTTTCTCCGACATGGTTCACCATCCCGGATGCAGAAGCTACCAAGAACCTCACGCTGCTTACCAATGCTCTCGTGCGGGCCGTGTTGGTTGACGAGAGCGGTACGGCAAACGGCATCGCGTACGTGGATCGCACAAGCCGGAGGGAAGTGGAAGTCCATGCCAAGGTGGTTGTTCTCGCCGCATCGTGTGTCGAAACCGCGCACATCATGCTGAACTCGAAATCCCGGCATTGGCCCGCCGGCATAGCCAATTCCAGCGGAGAGCTGGGAAAGAACCTTTGCGACCACCTTTACGGCAACCCGGGTTATGGGTACCTGCCGCAGTTGCTGGGTCAGCCGCCGCGGCCTGACAACATCGCCGACTCCACCATCGCCTGGATGCCTCGCTGGCAGAATTTGAAGAACCCACGCGAGGAGAAGTTTATTCGCGGCTATTCCGTATACATGGGAGGCGGCTGTGGTGGGTTTCCCGGCTATTTCGGACAGCTTGAAGGTTTTGGCTCGAAGTTCAAGCGCGATATCAAGCGCTATTACCCGGCGACCATCGGAGGCCTCGTTCAGGCGCCATCACTACCCAGCCCCACTAACTACGTCGATATCGATCCGGAAAAGAAAGACATCTTCGGGATTCCCCAGCTCCGCTTCCAATTTCGCTGGGGGGAGAACGAACTATTGATGTGGGAACACAGCAAGCAAGTGATGATTGACCTGTTTAAGGCCATAGGCGGCGAGCTCTGGGGCGCCGACGGTGAGCCCAATCGTCCAGGAACCAGTCTGCACGAGACTGGTGTCTGCAGGTTCGGAAACGACCCTAAGAAGTACGTCACGAACAAATGGGCACAGACCCATGACGTTCCCAATCTCTACATTTGCGATGCAAGCATTTTTCCAAGTTGTACCGACAAGACAACGACCATGCCGATCATCGCGTTCACCATGCGTACTTGCGATTACATGCTGGACAACTTCAAAAGTGGCGTCCACAAGCGCGCATGAGACATCGGGAGGGGTGGTGATTACGCTGGGGACAGGAATTCAACAGTAGAAACAACGGGAGTCTATATGCGAAACATAGCATGGACATTTGCGGCCTGCCTTTTCTGTGTCTGCTGTCTAACGATCACAACTCTTCGGGCGCAGAGCAACAACGCCTCGATCACCGGCGAGATCACTGATCCGAACGGCGCAGTGATTCAGGGTGCGCAAGTGACTCTGACCTCCAAAGATACGAAGGAAACGTCCAACTATGTATCGGACGGCAACGGATACTATTCCTTCCGAAACGTCCTGCCCGGCATGTATGAACTCACGATCAGTGCGTCGGGTTTCGCCAAATACACCCAGGAGGGCATTCTTGTGCGGGTCGGCTATCCCATTCGCCAGGACGTGAAGCTGAAGCTCGAAAGTACCTCCCAGACCGTGGACGTGGCAGCGGATGCTTCCGCGCTGAACTACGAAAACGCAGAACTTCGCGGCAGTATTGATCCGCAGGTTATCCAGGATGTTCCTCTGCTCGTTTCCGGCTCCATGCGTTCGGCAGCCAACTTCGCTTCCATTCTTCCGGGAGTGGTCCGCGGCAGCGGTGATGTCTCCGGGGCGCACGTCAATGGCGGTCAGTCGCAGACGGGGATCGCCGTGCTCGACGGCATCGCTCTGTTCAACTCTTCTGGAACGCAGGGTCTGACGGGCGCGGTTAACGATTTCCCACAGTCCCCGGACGTGATCAGCGAATTTCAGGTTCTTACCTCGAACTATGACCCGCAGTACGGAAGCGCGGGCGGAGTCACGATTGAGAACGTCAGGTCGGGAACGAGCAGTTATCATGGCACCGCATTTGAATTCCATCGAGACACTGCCTTAAATGCGGCCCAATGGGGCATCGCCGCCTCCAACAAGGCACCGGATATCGAAAACGATTTTGGCGGGAATTTCGGCGGCCCGTTGAAACTGCCGTTCTGGAAAGACCAGAATCACCGAACGTTCTTCTTCGCCAATTTTGAAGCCTTCAGGATTCGAGGCGCCCTGACCCGGCACACCCTCAACATTCCTTCCCTTGCAGAACGGCAGGGAGATTTCCGTGACTGGATTGACGCACAAACCGGTCAGTTGATCCCGATTTACGATCCCGCCACCCGTCAGCAGTTCATGGGGTGCAATGGCAATACCCCAAACGTAATTTGCGCCAACGATCCTCGCCTGCAAAATTCGCTTGCCAAGCAATGGTTCCAGTATCTTCCAAATCCCACCTCCCCCGGCGCCGTGAACAACTATCTGGCGCCTGCCCAGCCGGCTTTCCTAGGCACGGATGCTTACAGCGTCATGGAGAAGGTGGATCAGTACCTTGGCTCGAAAGATCACATTTCTGAAATGTTCTACTACAAGTACTTGCCACTAACGACGTTTACGGGCCTTCCGGAAGTGATCAGCGATACCGGCACGACGTTTAAGCGCACGTCGGTGTTGCGACTGAACTGGGACCACACCTTTAGCCCCAACACCGTCAACCACGCGGCTTTCGGCTTTCAGGATGACAAGGCGTATGGTGGCGGTATCGACGGAAAGTTTGCCGACAAGCTACCTCAGATCCTTGGAGTCGCGAGTCACGAATACCCGCCGGTCATACGCTTCAACAACAATGAGTTTGAGCAATATGGTACGGGATCGGGCGATCCCAATATCCAGCCATGGCTCGCGCCGGCCTGGATCGTCAATGACGCGATATCGATGACGCGAGGCAAACACACAATCTCCTTCGGCGGTGAAATGCGGCTGGCCCAGAACTCCGCCATCTTTCTCGGAGGCCAGTCGGGAACCTTCACTTTCGCTCGCGGAGAAACCGGTCTTATCGTGAACGGCAACCTACAGGGAGGCAGCCCCATCGCCAGCTTCCTGCTGGAGCAAGTGGATAACGCCCAAACAACGTTTTACACCACCACCAAGATTGACGCTCGCACCAACGGGTTCATGCTGTTTGTGGGAGACACGTGGCGTATCTCACCCAAACTGACAATTTCGCCAGGCCTTCATTACGAGGTCGACCCGCCCCCGTTTGAGGCCCATAATCATTTCTCCTATTTTGATCCGAACCTTCCCAACCCCGGCGCGGGCAATCTGCCGGGAGCCGTAGCCTATGCGGGAAGCGGTCCGGGGCGCTCTGGCAGGCGAGTCCCGGAGGACACCTGGTACGGCGGGATCGCGCCTCGATTCGGCGTGGCTTATGCTCTCACGGCCAAGACCGTGATACGTTCCGGATATGGAATGTTCTACGACAACGCAAACATGCCGGGTTGGGCAAGTGGAATTTCACAAGATGGCTATAACGCCAATGCGGTGTTCAGCAGTTCACAGGGAGGAACTCAGGCGGCATTTATTTTGAGTGGCGGCTTGCCCTCGAACCATCCGGTTCCACCAAATTTGGTGCCCACTTTCGACAACGGAGGGAACACTCCTAACTATCGTCCCCGTACGGCCAACCGCCTCCCCTATACGCAACAGTGGAACCTGACGGTCGAACACCAATTCACCGGTCGCGACTATGTGTCAGCATCCTATGTCGGAACCAAGGGCACGCGCCTGTTATCGCACATTAACCCGATCAATGTGGTCAACCCGAGTTTTCTCTCCCTCGGCGCGAAATTGAACGACCAGTTTCAGCCGGGTGACACTCAGGTGGACGGGGTACCACTACCATTCCCGAACTTCGTGGCGACCATGACGGGATGTACGGCGACGGTGGCGCAGGCGTTGTTGCCGTTCCCTCAATATTGCAACAACATCTCAGGCCTCGACGAGAACCAGGGTAGTTCGACCTACCATTCGTTTCAGTTGAAAGCCGAACATCGTTTCAGAAATGGCCTGTGGGCGCTGCTGAGTTATACCAATTCGAAGCTGATCACGAATGCTGATAATACCGAGAACATCTTTAATCCCAGTTACTTTTCTCCATTTGAAATAGGGCGCAATCGGTCACTGGCCATTGAAGACGTTCCGCAGGCATTGAACATTGCCTCCAGCTACGAACTCCCGTTCGGACGGGGAAAACCCTGGCTCAACCAAGGTCTTGCAAATGCTCTCCTCGGCGGCTGGGCGTTGAATGGAGTATTCCGCGTTCAATCTGGAATTCCGTTTCAGATTTCCTCGTCGTTCTGCAATGTGCCAGCCCAGCTTAACAACTTCTGCTCGCCCGCATTGCTGCCTGGGGCATCGCCGTTCTTGCAGTCTCCAACCCACTTCGACCCAAGCAAGCCTGTTCTGAATGTGAACTCGTTTGAACCAGCTAGCAGCTTTAACTTTTACACCGGCAAAGGACCACGTGTGCAGAACTTCCGGCAGCCGGGCTATAGCGACTTCGACATCGGTCTGGAAAAATCGATTCAAATCACCGAGCGCCTTAGATTCCAGTTGCGCGGAGATGCGTTTAACATTTTCAATCAGCATCACTTCAACAACGTAGGAACTTTCTTACTGTCTGGCGGAACGGGCGGAAGCGCATTCAACACCGACGTCGCTAGTCCAGGGGTTGGAGGTTTTGGATATTGGAACGGGGGCGTCACTACCCCGAGGAATATTCAGGTTTCGGGGCGCATTTCGTTCTAGGACGGCACAATAATCAGCTAGGAGGCTGATACTCGCTTTGATTGCCGAGTTCTGAAAAGGGCGGACGAGTAAAGGGGGGCTGGCTTACGCCCGCCTCTCCTTGCTTCCACGCTGTTGCTCGGCTCTTGCACCAATCTTGCGGGCCGTATTGCCCACGGCTTTATCACCTCGAAGCTCACGCCCTGGTGATTATTGCCGCCCCGTTGCTGGGTGCGTTCAGCGTCCTACAGACCCCGCGCGAGGGAGAGCTTCAGAGCGTAGCGCCCATGCTCGACCTGTTCGTGCGGATGCCGGGCGCATCATCCGACGAAGTTGTACAGCGCATCAGCCTTCCGATGGAGCGCCTGCTTCGTGAAGCGGGCGGTAGAACTTCCTCTCGATCGTACTCGTGCCTTGGCGTCTGCAGGAATCTAGCGATCCATTGTGGGGCCCAGGTCAAGCCGTTTACGGTAAGATACACCGGTTGATGAATGCCTACACCTGAAATGTTCTGCGAAGTGGCCCGCTGTTGTCTCACAGTTACGCCCGAAGCGCAACGAACTGAATCCGGGGGTGGTCATGGTCAGGCCAGCGTTTGCCTAACTTCCAAGCTCCTACGCTGCATCGTTGTTTCTTTTCTACTGATACACTGGGCGCCCTTTTCAGCAGTGTTGTTCGGAATGACCATGGGACCCGAGCAGAAGAGTCCCGCTTCGGCGTCACGGCCTCAGAGTGATTTCCAGGCAGCTGTCGCCGCCTGTTCCTCTAGACGATACGTTGACGCAGAGCACAGGTTGCAATCTTTGATCGCGGCACGTCCGAACAGTTTTGAAGTCAACAAACTGGCTGGGCTCGTGTATGTGGCAGAGGGACACGATGAGAAAGCAAACCACTACCTCACGCGCGCTGTTCGTATCAATCCTACGGCTGCGGCCGCGGTGACAGCGCTGGCCGCGAACCTGATTCGTTTGCATCGCAACACAAAAGCTGAGGTTCAACTGCGGAAGGCGGTCGAGCTCGAACCCACCAGCAATGAAGCCAATCACAACTTAGGCGAGTTTTATGTCCGGTTGGGCAGGTTACCCGAAGCGATTCCTTATCTGGAGCGTGCGCAAGAACTCAATGCTGATGACTACAACAATGGTTACGATCTCGCCCTAACCTACGAACAGACAGGCCATACCGAGCAAGCCTCCGTGTGTGGCCTAATACGCAAACCTGCACGTGCACGAAGAGTCGTTTTCAATCGCATGGGGCTACCTCCGCAAAACAAGATTCTATGAAGTCGAGAAGAGAGTTTCTGAATATCGCTCCGGGAGTCGCTCTATCAAGCGCGCTGCCCGCCTTTGCATCGCCCGCAACATCGGCTTCGTTGGAACAGAAACACGGCCTGCCGCGCGGAGTTAGTCTCGCAGGAGAGTGGCTCTTTCGTCTGGATCCCGCAGGCCAAGGAGAAGCCGAACGCTGGCAGCAAAGTGAGCTTGCCGTTTCCAGTTGGACGCCGGTTACAGTCCCTCACACCTGGCAGGTCAAGGAGGGAGCAGAAGAATATCGAGGCCTGGCATGGTATCGGCGCACGTTCAACGCCCCGAGGGAGTGGGAATCCTGCGCGGTAAGGATTGAGTTTGAGGCGGTCTTCCATTCGGCCTTGGTATGGATCAACGGCCAACTCGCTGGACATCATCAACGGAAGGGGTATACATCATTCGTCCTCGACATAACCTCGTTGCTTCGCGTGGGTGGCCCAAATGTAGTCGTAGTAAAGGTCGACAATGCCTTCGACGAATCTATGTTGCCGCGTGGGCGCTCCAGCGACTGGGCGCATGATGGAGGTATCTACCGTCCCGTGCAGCTTCTGATTACCTCTCCAATATTTATCGAACAACTCGCTGTGGACGCCTTACCAAATCTAACTCCCGGCGTTGCTCACTCGGCTGACTCCGCGGAGGTCCACGTTTCTGTTCTCGTGCACAACACGCTGGCGAAGCGTTGGCAGGGGCAACTCGGCTATCGGGTCAATGAAAATGAGACGGGGCGCAGCGTGCTGGAGAAATACGGGGCCGTGGACGTAGCCTTGGAACCCGGCGAGAGACGAAGCTTTTTCGTGACCGCGGGCACAATCCAGCAGCCATTGCTCTGGCATTTTGACCGTCCTCATCTCTATACCTTGGAAGTGACGATCTCACACGATGAGAGAGTTGTGAATGAACTAAACACAACTTTTGGTATTCGATCAATCGAGGTAAGAGCCTCATCCTTCTA
>Ga0307479_10001104_pt1 | contig 24337 bp, 13 predicted proteins | sample atmos_gasesECM4C_FD_203743 | JGI IMG/M metagenome (GOLD analysis project Ga0307479, IMG submission 203743) | Hardwood forest soil microbial communities from Morgan-Monroe State Forest, Indiana, United States - atmos_gasesECM4C_515 | ecosystem: Environmental > Terrestrial > Soil > Temperate... | reverse complement strand
CGAATGAATCGACATTCCAGATTGCGCCCTGGGTAAACACGGAGTGCTCGTACAGCGCCACGAGCTTTCCGAGAGTTTCTGGCGTGAGTTTGTCAGCCAGAATCGTATTGGACGGACGGTTGCCCTCAAAAACCCGGTGGGGAACGAGCCACTTCGGCGTGCCTTCCGCCTTGACCTGCTCCGGCGTCTTGCCGAAGGCCAGCGCCTCGGTTTGTGCGCAAACATTGGCAATCAGCATGTCGTGGTGCCGCCCGAGTGGATTGAGCGGCTTCGAAAAAGCGATGAAGTCGCAGGGAATGAGTCTTGTGCCCTGATGAATCAATTGGTAGAAAGAGTGTTGGCCGTTGGTTCCCGGTTCTCCCCAATAAATTGGACTCGTGTCGTGCCTAACCTTCTTCCCCTCAAGCGTGACGTGCTTGCCGTTGCTTTCCATCGTCAGTTGCTGGAGGTAGGCCGGGAAGCGTTTCAGGTATTGCTCGTAGGGCAGGACGGCGACCGTCTGTGCCCCGAAAAAATCGTTGTACCAGATCGCCAGAAGACCCATCAGCACCGGCAGATTCTGCTGGAAGGGAGCGGTGCGGAAATGCTCGTCCATCTGATGAAAACCATTCAACATCGCCTGAAAATTCTCAGGGCCAATGGCAACCATGGTTGACAGGCCAATGGCGGAATCCATCGAGTAGCGTCCGCCAACCCAGTCCCAGAACTCGAACATGTTGGCGGTATCGATCCCGAACTTCGCAACCTCGGCCGCATTCGTCGAGACCGCCACAAAATGCTTCGCCACCGACTTTTCGTCGCCGCCCAATCCAGCGAGCGACCAGTCGCGAGCCGCGTGCGCGTTTGTCATCGTTTCCAGGGTTGTGAAGGTTTTCGAAGAGATGATGAAAAGTGTTTCCGACGGATCGAGGTCCCGGACCGCCTCCGCGAAATCGGTGCCATCAATGTTGGACACGAAGCGGAACGCGATGGTTCGACCGCTGTAGTGCTTCAGCGCCTCATACGCCATGACCGGACCTAAGTCGGAGCCGCCGATGCCGACGTTGATCACGTTGCGAATACGCTTGCCGGTGTGTCCCTTCCATTCACCACTTCGCACGCGGTTGGAGAAATCCGCCATCCGGTCGATCACGGCATGCACCTTGGGCACCACGTTTTCACCATCGACCACGATGGATTCGTCTCGCGGCGCACGCAGGGCAACGTGCAAGACTGCACGCTTCTCGGTGATGTTGATTTTCTCCCCGTGGAACATGGCATCGATTCGTGCCCGCAGGCCAGACTCTTCCGCCAGCTGAAGAAGGAGACGCATCGTTTCATCATTGACGCGGTTCTTGGAGTAATCCAGGTAAAGGCCAACAGCCTCGACCGCCAAACGCTGACCGCGCTCGGGATCATCCGCAAAAAGCTGCCGCAGATGCAGCTTTGAGACCGTTTTGTAATGTGACGCCAGTGCGCTCCACGCCGTCTGTCTGGTCCTCGGCGGGTTCGTCAGTGGTTGGACCTGTGCGGCCATATCCATACTCCTTTTGCATTCTCGCGTTTTACTGTCACGAGCTTCATACTTTTTGATTGAACTGACTGCCTTAAGGGTGCTGCTTTTGTTTAGCGAGGCATTTTTAGAAGAATCCCAGCCAACCTTTCCGATCACTCTCTTACCCGTCCTTGAAGGCGGTGAAACGGTTCCCCCGCGATGTGACTGAGAACATGGCCTGGTGGCACCTCGAAAAACAGGCGAAAGCCCAACTCCTACTTTCGGCGCAAGGCATTCGCTCCAGATTCTATTCGTCTCGCGTGTTGTCGCCGCGGCTAGTGTGTTCGGAAAACGGAACGGACTTCATTTTCTTATTCAGGGCGTCCCTGAGTGTGGTAATAACACCTCAATGCAGGTCCCCAATTCTAGCTGGTAACAGCAGGCGCGGACCAATCTCGCCGAGAGGTGTTCCCCATGACGTCGCGCAGATTCACATTCGTACTCGTGTTTGCAGCAGCCCTTCTTGCTCTCACCCAGACGGTTACGGCGCAAGATTTCAAGAAACAGGTCATCTACCAGATCGTCACCGACCGGTTTTTCAACGGCGACACCACGAACGATAATCCTCCGCAAAGCGCGGGCCTCTTCGATTCCACGCAGACGAACTGGTTTGCCTATTGGGGCGGCGACCTCGCGGGAATCCAGCAGAAGATGTCCTACATCAAGGGCATGGGGGTGACCGCAATCTGGATTTCGCCCACGGTGGATAACGAAAACAAGAACATGAACAGCGGCACGCCAATTTCAGCGCCCTATCACGGATACGATGCGCGCGACTTTATGCGGGTCGAGGAACACTTTGGCGGCAGCAGTAATTCGTGGACTGCGTTCGATAACCTGGTGACCGCGGCCCATCAGAACGGCATCAAAGTGATTGTCGATTGGGCCAACAATCATTCCAATTACAACGGAGGCGGCGAGTTCGGTGCGCTTTACAACAACGGCGTGTTCATGGCCTCCGACAGCAACGATCCCAACGGATACTTCCATCACAACCCGAATATTTCCGATTACAACGACCGCTACCAGTTGCAGTACTACACGCTCGTTGGCCTGGAGGATCTGAACCAGGAAAATGCGACCATCGATAGTTATTTGAAAACTGCCATTCATCAATTTCAGTCGCACGGCGCGGATGGCTTTCGCCTCGACGCTATTAAACACGTCACCTGGGGATGGGAATATTCGCTGTCGAACTCGGTATTCAATCAGGCGCCGAGTTTTCTCTATGGCGAATGGTACAACAACAACTCGTCCGATCCGCTCTACCACGACGCCTACAAGTTTGCCAACAAGAGCGGCATTGGCGAACTTGATTTTGGAATCAACAGCGCCGCACGCGACGTCTTCGCCAGCAACAATAACTTTTCCGAGATCGATGGAACTATCACGACTGAGAATTCAAATTTCATCTGGAACAACGACCTCGTTACGTTCTTCGACAGCCACGACGAATCCCGGCTGCTGACGCTGAACAACAACAACAATCGCCTGCACGAGGCCATGGCCTTCCTACTGACGTGCCGTGGCATTCCGGTGATCCTCTACGGTGACGAGCAGTATCTGCACAACGATACGAACAGCGGAAACGATCCCTACAATCGTGTCTGGATGAGTTCATTCAACACCAGCACGACGGCGTATCAGCTGATCAACAAGCTCGCCACTTTGCGCCAGAACAACGATGCCCTCGGCTATGGCGGCTCCCAGCAACGGTGGCTGAATAATGACGTCTATATCTATGAACGAAAATTCTTCAACGATGTGGTGTTGGTCGCGATCAACAAGAATGACTCCACGGGCTATGCAATCTCAGGTCTCTACACCGCATTGCCGGCGGGCACCTATGGTGACTACTTGAACGGACTGCTCGGCGGGTCGAGCCTCACGGTAAACACAGGCAGCGGAGGCAATAATCCCGCGAACAACTTTACGCTGCCCGCGCATACCGTAGCGGTGTGGCAATCGGTCGGGACGCCCAGCGCTCCGGAAGTTGGATCTATTGGACCAACCCTCGGCCAGCCGGGATTAAAGGTCACCATGGCGGGCAAGGGATTTGGAAGTTCGACCGGCCAGATCCTTTTCGGCGCGAGCGCGGCTTCCATTCAGTCCTGGTCCGACACCTCAGTGAGCTTCACCGTGCCAAGCGTGCCCAATGGTATCTACCAGGCGCAGTTGAAGAACAGTTCTGGAACCGCAGCCAACACAATCCAGTTCACGGTGTTGACGGGTCAGCTCATTCCAGTCACTTTCACGGTGAACAATGCCACGCCGACGAGCCCAGGGGACTACATCTTCTTAACCGGAAACACAATTGAACTCGGCAGCTGGGGCACGACGTTTGATACGGCGATCGGTCCCATGCTCGATCCGAACTATCCCAATTGGTTTCTCAATGCTTCGCTTCCCGCAGGCGCGCAGGTCCAATTCAAGTTCATTAAAATCGCCGCGAACGGAACCGTGACCTGGGAGAACGGTTCGAACCATCAGTACACTGTGCCCAGCAGCGGGACGGGGTCAGTGAACGTGAACTGGCAATATTAGGCAGTCCTCGCCGTCTAGCGCCGAATGCAATCCAAATCAGCGCGCTGGCGAGGCTCGCGATGACTTCGATTCTTGGCCACGATTTTCTACGCCCTGCTGCGGCGTCGCCTTTGTGACTTTGTAGTCTTTGTATTGGATAGAAAGGTCGGCCACGCCTCCAATCCTTATCACGCTTTCCGTGCGGTTCTCGGCGGGAAGCCAGAAGTCATTCACCTTCACGTAACTATGTTCGATTTCGGTTTTCTTGATCCAAAAGGATGGGTTTTTCGCCGGCTCTCCCTTGATTCGTACCACCGCGAAATCGGTCGCATCCACCCATATTTTCCCGCGATATAAGAATTTGTTTTTGGTCTTGGGGTAGAGGTTTAAAACGTATCTTCCGCCCTCAGGTGAAGCTTCATACCCGGCCCAGGTGAAAGTGTAGTTGTCCGTGCTCAGGGCGGTATGCCGGCGGTTTTCTTCATCGGCGGCTTCCTGCTCGCCCTCCAGCAACTTCTTGAAAATATGATCGATGATGAACTTCGAGCCGGACTGTGACACCACGCTGAACTGTTTGGAATTGGGAGCGTGGTAGGCCACTTTAACCACCATCTCGGCGTCGCGATCGCTGGGAAACCCGTGATACTTCATTCGATAAATGCGAGTTGCCTCATAGTGCGCCAACGCCGCGGCCCGCTCGGCATTCTTTTCCTGAAGTTTCTTGACTACTTGCTCCACCGGCAGAGGGGCGATTGGAGGGGAATACGAAGAGTCCGCACCACGCACTTGGGGCAACCCCCAGCACATCGCCGCGTACAGCAGAAGCGTGGCGACCATCCCGCGCTTTCGAAAGCGTTTGTTCATGTTCCAGCTTGAAAAGTTCTTAATAGTTTAACCGAGATGGAGGAGAGCGATGTCCGCTGAACGTTTGCCTCTGTTTTCCAGTCCAGAATCGGTAGTGATTGCCGCGGGGTATAATCGTTTTCCTGCCTATGCGAGCCTTTCTCCCCTTGTTTACGGGACTGCTTCTTGCCCCGTTGGTGTTCGCCCAAGCTGTTCGCCCCAAGCCCCCGTCGGCTTCACCACAAAAAGCACAAAAGCTGAGTCAACAAAGTCTCGCGCCGCAGTTTGAAGATGTTGCACAGGAGGCCGGCCTTATCGTTCCCCACATTTCTTCTCCCGACAAGAAATACATTGTCGAATCCATGAGCGGCGGCGTGGGCCTCATCGATTGCGACAACGACGGCAAACTTGACATCATTACCGTGAACGGTTCCACAGTCGCGAGATACCGTCAGGGCGGCGACCCGATGATCACGCTCTACCATCAGGATAACGACTCGAAGAATACTAAACTCAAATTTACCAACATTACAAAATCCGCCGGCCTCGCGCGTAAAGGCTGGGGCATGGGCGTGGCCGTGGCTGATTACGACAACGACGGCCTGCAGGATATTTACGTCACGGGCTATGGCGGCAACGCGCTATACCATAACTTGGGCAATTGCAAGTTTGAAGATGTCACGGAAAAAGCTGGCGTAGGCGCAGGCGGCTTCAGCACCGGAGCCGCCTGGGCCGATTACGATCGCGATGGCAGAGTCGATCTTTTTGTCTCGCGTTATGTCCACGTCGACATGGACAATCTTCCGCAGTTCGGCAACGATCCGCGATTCTGCCGATTCAAGGGAGTGCTGGTGCAGTGCGGCCCTTGGGGAATGGCGGGAGAATCGGATTTGCTGTTTCACAACAAGGGCGACGGAACATTTGAAGAGGTTTCAAAGAAGGCTGGGGTCGACGATCCCCATCATTATTACGGCCTGGGCGCGACCTGGGGCGATTACGATAACGACGGCTGGCCCGATCTTTACGTTGCGAACGACGCAGGCCCGAATTTTCTCTATCACAATAAACACGACGGCACGTTCGAGGATGTTGGCCTTCTCTCCGGAGTGGCCCTCAGCGGCGACGGCACGGCGCAGGGGTCGATGGGCGTGGCTTGGGGAGACTATCTGCACGAGGGCCGCTTGTCGATGATCGTCACAAATTTTGTCGAGCAGGGCTCCACTCTCTATCACAATCAGGACAAAGAGAATTTCGCCGATGTCAGCGTCAGCTCCAAATTGATGAAACCGACTTATCCCTTGGTGAGTTGGGGGACGGGTTTTCTCGATGCCGATAACGACGGCTGGCTCGACCTATTTATCGCCAGCGGCCACGTATATCCGCAGGTGGACACGATTCCCGGCGGCACGCCCTACCGCCAGCCCCTGTTGCTTTTCCGCAACCATCGCGACGGAACTTTCGAAGATGTTTCTTCGGTACTCGCGAATATGCCGCCGCAATCGAGGCGGGGTGCGGCATTTGGCGACATCAACAATGATGGCAATGTCGATATTGTGGTGCTCAATGTGGGTGAGGCGCCTTCTTTGCTGCTGAACCGTACTCAGAGTCCGAATCACCGCGTGTTATTCAAACTGGTGGGCATGAAAAGCAACAAAGCGGCTATCGGCGCGCGGGTCACGGTAAAGGCGGGCTCGCTAGTACAGTTCGACGAAGTCCGGGGCGGCTCGAGTTATCTTTCACAGAACGATTTGCGTCTGCATTTTGGGTTGGGTTCGAACGACAAGATGAGCGAAGTAAGCATTCGCTGGCCGAATGGCGAAACAGAGGTCCTGCGCGACGTGTCTGCGGATTTCATTTATACGGTGGTCGAGGGCGCGGGAATCCAGCAGAAAGTGGCTCTTCCGCCTTTGCCGCTCAAAAATTGACCCACCCAAACATTCTAAAAGCATCTACACGATCCCCAGCTGTTTCTGAATTTCCTCCAGCGGCACGCCCTTCGTCTCCGGCACCATGGTCTTCACCCAAATAAGCTGGAGAACCATCATTCCGGCAAAAAACGAGAAAACGTAACCGGGAGCGAACGCGGTAACCATCTTCGGAAAGAAAGTGGTGAGCAGGGCGGCAAAGATCCAGTGCGTGAAGCTGCCAAGGGTCTGCCCCTCGGCCCGATGGCGATTGGGAAATATTTCTGAGATCAAAACCCAGATCACGGCACCCTGGCCGACGGCGTGGGCGGCGATGAATGCGAAGATGCAAACCGGAACGATTGACAAATGACCTGTAAAAAAGGCCCAGGCAACAAGGCCAAGCGAGGTGATGTAACCGAACGAGCCGATATAGAGAAGGGTACGCCGGCCCAGACGGTCAATCAGCCACAGGCCAACGAAGGTGAAAATCAGATTGGTGACGCCGATCCCAATGGATTGCAGCAGCGCGGCTTTCGCGCCCAGGCCGGTCAGTTCAAAGATGCGCGGCGCGAAGTATAAGATCGCATTGATGCCGGAAAGTTGATTGAAGAAGGCGACCAGGATGGCGAGCAGGATCGGCTTGCGCAGGCGCCGGGTCCAGAAATGTCCCGATGATGCTTGCGCCGACGATGCGGCGATGATCGCGTCCGCCTCGGTTGCGATTTCAGCTTTCGAAGCGTCAGGCTCGATTCGTTGCAGCACTTGCATGCCGGCGTCGCGGTCGCCTTTTTTGCTCAGCAGCCAACGCGGACTTTCGGGAAGGCCCAAACAGAATGCCGCGTAAAGCAACGACGGAAACGCCGCCACACCCAGCATCCACCGCCATGCGTCCTCGCCGATGCCCGCCAGCAGCGCGTTCGAGACGAACGCGATCAGAATGCCAAAAACGATGTTGAACTGGAACATGCCGGCAAGTCGTCCGCGATGCTTGGGTGGCGCGATCTCCGAAATGTACATTGGAGCAACCACGGTAGAAATGCCGATTCCCAGCCCGCCTATCACTCGCGCAATGATGAAAACAGTGACATTGGTCGCCAGGCCCGAGCCCACTGCTCCCAGAAAATAAAGAACGCCGATCCAAAGCAGAGTCGCTCTGCGTCCGAACCGGTCAGCAGGCCAACCCCCGAGCAGCGAACCAACTACGGTGCCGTAGAGGGCTGAAGCCATGGCAATGCCGTGCAGTCCGGGACTCAGGCCCCAAAGCGTTTGAATTGTTTTTTCCGCGCCGGAAATTACGACGGTGTCGAAGCCGAAGAGGAATCCCGCGAGTGCCGAGGTGAGCGACCAGAAGAAGATGCGTCCGTTCATAGGTGGCTAGAGCGAGCTGCTAGAAACTGAGAACCTCGACCGAACAAGGCCGAGATTCCTCCGCCCCTCGCTTTCGCTCAGGGGTCGGAATGACAAGGATCTTGCTGAAAACCGAGCACTGGGTACTAGGTACTGGGTACTGCCTCTCACTCTTTCGTCAGCGGATACCCTTTCTCGCGCCAGTCGCGGATGCCGCCATCCATCGAGATCACGTTCGTGTAACCCATCTTCTGCAGATTGTCCGCCGCCAGCGCCGAGCGGAATCCGCCCCCGCAGTAGAGGACGATCTCCGCGCCGAGATCGGGCACGCGCGCCTCAATGTCGCGCTCGATAATGCCCTTGCCCATGTGAATCGCGCCGGGCAGATGGTCCTTGGCGAATTCGCTCTCTTCGCGCACGTCCACCAACAGAAACTTGTCGCCACGATCCATTCTGGATTTCACCTCCGCAACGTTGGTCTCTCGCACTCGCGTCTTGGCGTCGTCAACAATCTTCAGAAAGCGGGGAGGATGTTGCTGTGCCATTCGATCTCCTTGTCTGTCCAGTCGGCGATAACATCCTACCAACTTGCCGTAGATGTTGCGAGACTCCTCCGCTGCCCTCCCCGGCCATCGTCCGTGTGCTACGCGATTCAAATTTGTTGCCATGCGTAGAGTTCGATTCCTCAGTTAGCATGAACAAGTGAGAGATCGCGCAGCAACTCGCAAGATCGGCCTGGCACGTACCTTGTCGAAGCTAGGCTACTGCTCGCGTTCGCGCGCAGGTGAGTTGATTCGTACTGGCCGCGTCACCCTGAATGGAAAAATCCGCCGCGATCCAGAAGCCGGGGTTCTGGCAAATCACGACCGGGTAGCCGTCGATGGAAAGTTGATAGAACCGCAGAACAAGATCTACCTGATGATGAACAAGCCTCGCGGTGTGGTGACCACGGCCAGCGACGAAAGGGGCCGTGATACGGTTTACACGATCCTGAGTGCGGATTCAGCGAATGGACGAAGCTGGATAGCTCCAGTCGGGCGCCTGGATAAAGCGAGTGAGGGCGTACTGCTTCTCACTAACGACTCCCAGTGGGCGGCGCGCATTACGGCGCCAGAAAGTCATTTGGATAAGACTTATCATGTGCAAGTGAGGGCGCTCGCAGACGAAGAGATCCTCGCAACTCTGATGCGCGGAGTGAGAATGCCAGACGGGGAAACCCTGCGGGTGAAGCAAGTTCGCCGCCTGCGCGCGGGAGAGAAAAACTGCTGGCTTGAGATTGTTCTCGACGCGGGCAAGAACCGGCACATCCGCCGCATGATGGAAGCCCTTGGTGTTGAGGTCTTACGCCTGATACGTGTCGCCATTGGGCCGTTGCAACTCGGCGATCTTGGGAAAGGCACGCACCGCCCCTTAACAACAGCGGAAAAAAGAATGCTCGATCGCGCCATGCGAAAGCCAAATTCATGAACGACCTAACGTTCCTTTCCGCGGTATCCATGGCCGAGCAAATCCGGAAGAAGCAAATCTCGCCGGTTGAACTCGTCGGTGCGCACCTGGCCAAGATCGAAAAGTTAAACCCGATCCTGAATGCATTCGTGCAAGTAGACGGCGAGCGGGCTCGCCGCGCCGCTCAGGATGCGGAGTCCGCGGTGTTGCGCCAGGCGCGCCTCGGCCCACTGCACGGAGTTCCGGTCAGCATCAAGAGTTCGTTCAACGTGGCGGGACTGCACTGCGAGGCCGGAACCCGCCTGCGCGCCGGATTCGTAGCCCGGCAGGACGCGCCGCTGGTGACGCGCCTCAAGAATGCCGGCGCGATCATCTTGGGTACGACCAACGCTCCCGAACTTCTCATGGCATGGGAAACCGACAATCTCATCTACGGCCGCACCAATAGCCCATGGGATCTGGAGCGCACTCCAGGCGGGTCGAGCGGCGGGGAAGCGGCGGCGATTGCCGCAGGCATGTCCGCGGGCGGAGTGGGCAGTGACGGTGGTGGCTCGATTCGGGTCCCAGCTCACTTCAGCGGCATCTGCGGATTGAAGCCGACTCCGGGCCGCATTCCCTCGACTGGGCATTTTCCCGTGTCGGCAGGCCCATTCGCATCGATCGGAGTTGTGGGGCCGATGGCCCGAACGGTTGTCGATCTGAAAGTTTTGTTCGAAGTGATGCAGGGACCGGACACTGGCGACACCAATGCCGCGCCGGTTCCGCTGCGCTGGACAAGCGATGATGAATCGAGAAGACTACGGATTGGTTATTTCGAAAACGACGGCCGCACCCCGGTCACCGCGGAAACCCGTGCCGCCGTGCGCACCGCGGCGGAAGCCCTGCGCAGTGCTGGTTTTGAGGTGGACCCTTTCAGGCCGCAAGGTCTCGATGAAGCACGCCAACTGTGGTGGAAATATTTTGTAGTGGCCGGCGGAATGCTTCTCGGGCCCATGTTCGGCGGCCGCGAATCCGATCTCAGTCCTATCCTGAGGGAGTTTCTGGATTGGTCCTCCGCACAGCCAGCCCACACCGGACGCAGTCTGCTCGACGCCTGGATTCGCCGCGACGCCGCTCGCGCGCAGTTTTTCGCGCAAATGCAGCGCTATCCCATTCTTCTTTGCCCGGCCGCGGCTATCCCTGCGTTCCGCCACGGCGAGCGCAGCTGGCAAATCGAAGGCAAGACCGTCCACTATCTCGATGCATGGAGCTATACCGAATTCTTCAATCTGCTGGGCAATCCTGCTGCTGTGATTCCCGTTGGTCAATCAGCAGAGGGTCTTCCCATCGGTGTGCAGATCGTCGGACGCCCTTGGGAAGAAGAACAAGTGTTATCCGTAGCCACCGCGTTGGAGCGGCAATGTGGCGTATGGAGGATTCCGCCGCTTGCCTCCGGTATCTCCACGGCCGGATAGTATTTTTAGATTATTCCCTCCGCGCCGTTGCCTGAGTAACTTGATCCGCACAGGTTGTGCGCACTGTGAGCGGACTCCGCGACGTCCGTCGAACTGTTCCCCATGCAAGAAATCTCGCCCTCCAACAGTCTCGTTGCCCGCGCTCTGTCTTGGCTTCTGCCATTTCTAGCGATCTCTGCTGGCTACCTCTACACGTTTCCGCAGGCGAATGTCTTTTATGCGGGAGTCGTTCTGCTGCACGCGTTGGCGGGAGTGATTACGGTAGTTCTGCTCGTTCCCATACTCTTTCGCCGACTGCGCAACGGGAGTTTTCTGGCCGGCGCGGGATGGTTCCTCATCGCGGCGGGCGCTGTTCTTGGACTCATCCTTATCAAGACCGGCACGCCCCGGACGGAATGGAAGTGGCTGTACTTGCATATCGTGATCTCACTCATCGGAATCGGACTTCTGATTGCCGAGAAGGTGGGAGAACATGGCTGGCTCTCTTCTGGCGCCACGACGGCAGCTCTGCGCGCAGCAATTTGTCTCTTACTGCTTGCCGGCATCGGCTACGGCGCGCGCTACGTCCGCGAGGGCTGGCAGAACCGCGGCCGCATTCAGAATCCCACGATGCCGCCCGACAACATGAACGGCGAAGGCGACGGACCGGAAGGGGCGTTCTTTCCCAGCTCCGCGCAGGTCTACGGCAAGCAAAAAATTCCCAGCAAGTTTTTTATGGAGTCCGACTCCTGCAAGCGCTGCCACGAAGATATTTATAACCAGTGGTTCAGCTCGGCGCATCATTTTTCTTCGTTCAACAATCAGTGGTACCGCAAGTCGATCGAGTATATGCAGGACACGATTGGCACCAAACCGTCGAAATGGTGCGGCGGATGCCACGACCCGGCCGTGCTCTACAGCGGCCTGATGGATACTCCGATTAAGGAGATCGTGCACCGGCCGGAGTCGCAGGCTGGCCTCGGCTGCATGATGTGCCACTCCATTGCCAACGTGAAGAGCACGATGGGTCAGGGCGATTTTTATCTGGAGTATCCCAAGCTGCATGAACTCGCCGCGACGGATAATAAGGTGGCGCGGGCCCTGCACGATTTTGTGATCCGGCTGAATCCTGAGCCTCATCGCCGCGTGTTTCTGAAGCCGTTCATGAAGACGCAGACCGCCGAATTCTGCTCCTCCTGTCACAAGGTCCACCTCGACGTACCGGTGAATCATTACCGCTGGTTCCGCGGCTTCAACGAGTATGACAATTGGCAGGCCAGCGGGGTCTCCGGCCAGGGCGCGCGCTCGTTCTACTACCCGCCCAAACCTCAGCAATGCGCGGATTGCCACATGCCTGCGGAGGCCTCGAAGGATGCTGGCAACATCGACGGCTTCGTACATTCGCATCGTTTTCCGGGAGCGAACACCGCGCTGCCAACGGCGAATGAAGACGAAGCTCAACTCAAACTGACCGAGGGATTTCTGAAGAGCGGCGCTCTTACTGTAGATATCTTCGCCGTCTCTCCCGCGCAAGCGGTGTTAAAGGCAGGCGCAGCCAGCCAATCGGATCTGGCGACAACCTTTGCGGTAGGCGAGGAAGCGGAAACGAAAATAACTCCAGGAGTGAGCGAAGAAGTCACGCCGGTCAGCGCTCCGCTGAACCGCGTGCAGCCTGCGCTGCGGCGAGGCGATACTGTCCGCGTGGACGTAGTGGTCCGCACGAAAAAAGTTGGACATTTTTTCCCGGGCGGAACGGTCGATGCCTATGACACGTGGCTTGAACTCAAAGGCACGGACGACAAGGGCCAGACCATCTTCTGGAGCGGCATGGTCGAAGATGGTGGCAACGGTCCAGTGGAAAAGGGCGCACACTTCTACCGCTCGCTGCAGATCGACGCCCACGGCAATCCCATCAACAAGCGCAATGCCTGGGCGACCCGGGCTGTGGTCTATGTGCGTCTGATTCCGCCTGGCGCGGCCGATACGGTCCACTACCGCGTGGCGATTCCGGAAAACGCAGGCAACAAAATCACGCTGCATGCGCGTCTCTGCTACAGGAAGTTTTCGTGGTATGGCACGCATGAGGCTTTCGCCGGGCAGCCTGATCCGACGACGCCGAACTCGGTTTCGCCTGACTACGATGATCGTCCGACGGTGTTTACCGCATCGCTGAGCGGCGTTTCGGCGAAACAGGAAAGAATTCCCGACTTGCCAATCGAGACCGTGGCAGAGAACGAAGTGACGCTCCCCGTGATCGCACACAACGCGCCCGTTCCTGAACCGAAGACCATTGTGAAAAAGGAAGAATGGCAGCGCTGGAACGATTACGGAATCGGTTTGTTCCTGCAGGGCGATCTGAAAGCTGCGGCCGCGGCGTTTCAAAAAATCACGGAAGCCGATCCCGGCAATCCCGACGGATGGGTAAATATCGGCCGTTGCGCCGTGCAGGAAGGCGACATGGAGCGCGCCCGGGTCGTGCTCGAGAAGGCGTTGTCTTTGACTCCGAATCTGGCACGGGCCAACTATTTTTACGCGCGAGTGCTGCGCTCCGATGGCAATTATGAAGGAGCAGTGGCACGCCTGCGCATCGTTCTTAGCCAATACCCGCGGGACCGCGTGGCCCTTAACGATCTGGGCCGGGTTCTTTTTCTGCAACGTAAGTATCAGGAAGCGGTGAAGAATCTGGAATCCGTCTTGGCGATCGATCCCGAAGACCTGCAAGCGCACTATAACCTGATGCTATGCTACAACGGCCTGGGCAACGACAAACTGGCCAAGGAGCACGAAGAGCGCTATATGCGATTCAAAGCGGATGAGTCGTCGCAGTCGATTACAGGGCCCTATCGCCAATTGCATCCCGAAGACAACAACGAACGCCAGGGGATTCACGAGCACGTCTCTGTGCCGCTGCCAGTATTGAATGCGAAGCCGGGTAGAACGATAGTGCCTAGCTACCATTCTAGTGGCTCGCGATGATAGGCACCATCAAAATGCAATTCACCACAGAGTCACAGAGTCACAGAGAGAAGCAACAATCCTGTTTTGCATTTTTCTGTGTGTCGGCGCCTCTGTGGTGGATTTTGTTCTCGGGGACTGCCCCTTCCCAGACGATCCACTTCCGCGATGTTACTGGGCAAGCCGGAATTCATTTCACGCACAACAATGGCGCGTTCGGAAAAAAGTGGCTGCCGGAAACCATGGGTCCGGGCTGCGCCTTCATCGACTACGATAACGACGGATACCCCGATATCCTGCTGGTCAACGGGACGGACTGGCCCGGACACCTTCATGGCGGCGCTACGACCCCAAAGCTATACCACAATAATCACGACGGAACGTTCACCGATGTAACCCGTAAAGCCGGGTTGGCGGTGCCCATGTTCGGTTTCGGAGTGGCCGTCGGGGACTACGACAACGATGGCTTCGACGATATCTTCATTACTGCGTTAGGTCAAAGCCATCTCTTCCACAACAACGGCAACGGCACGTTTACTGAAGTGACGAAGCTTGCTGGAATGTCGGGGCCCAGTGAGTTCTCGACCAGCGCCGCATGGGTAGATTATGACCGCGACGGCAAGCTCGATTTGGTGGTCTCGAACTATGTGCAATGGAGCGAACAGGGTGACCTATATTGCACATTGGACGGCGCTCACAAATCGTATTGCACTCCGGAATCGTACAAAGGCACAGCGTTACGCTTATGGCACAATCTTGGCGGCGGCAAGTTTGAAGATGCCACGCAGAAGGCTGGCCTCGGCGATCCTACTTCGAAGAGCTTGGGTATCGCGATCCTCGATTACAACGCCGATGGCTGGCCCGACATTCTGATCGCCAACGACACCCAGCCCAACAAGCTCTACCTGAATAAAAAAGACGGAACCTTCGAAGAGCGCGGCGTGGCCGCTGGAATTGGCTTTAGCGAGGACGGTGTGGCGCGCGCCGGCATGGGCGCCGACGCCGCTGACTACGACCGCAGCGGCCATCCCAGCGTGATCATCAGCAACTTTGCCAATCAAATGGTTTCTCTGTATCACAACGAAGGCAACGGCTTGTTCGTGGACGAAGCTCCGCAATCCGAAGTGGGCCGAGCCACGCTGGTCACGCTCGGCTTTGGATGTTTCTTCTTTGACTACGACAATGACGGCTGGCCTGATATTTTCGTCGCTGACGGACACATTGAGGATGCGATCGAGCGCGTGCAGAAGCGCGTGAGTTATGCCGAGCCTTCGCATCTTTTCCGCAACCTTGGCGGTGGCAAGTTTCAGGAGGTTACGACGCAGATGGGACAGGCCTTTGCCGCGCCAAGAGTGGCGCGGGGCGCGGCCTACGCCGATATCGACAACGACGGGTTTCTCGACGTTCTGGTCACCACCAACGCCGGGCCGGCTTACCTGTTCCACAACGAGGGCGGATCGAAGCACAGCCTCCGGCTTAAGCTGGTGGGAACGAAATCGAATCGCGACGGCATTGGCGCCGTCGTGCGTTTGAGTTCGGGTGGCGACAAACAATCGAAGATGCTGCGCTCCGGCTCAAGCTATCTTTCGCAAAGCGAACTGGTGCTGACGTTCGGTCTGGGCGGGCAAACGAAAGCCGACGAGGTCGAGATTCAATGGCCTAGCGGCCAGGTGGATAAATTCTCGAACCTCAATGCCGGTCAGACGGTTACGGTCGAAGAAGGGAAGGGCGTGGTGGGGAACCGGCCTTATAACAGGCCGCTGGCGCCGCCAGCAAAATAACTGATGTCATTCCGAGGAGCGAATGCGACGAGGAATCTGTTTTGCTTATCGCTGCCACGAAGGATGTAGCTTTACTCTGTGTTCCTCTGTGCCCTCTGTGTTTAAATCTTAGCTGAATGACTCCCAGAATCTCCGCAGCTCTAGCCGGCATTCTCCTGGCCGCGTTTGGCCTGTTCGCGACCTCTCCGGAGACTCCCGTGAAGACGAATCCAGTGGAGGCTGCGCGCATGAACAATCTTGGCGCCGCCTATATGAATCAGCAGCTTTTCGAGAAGGGCCTCAAGGCTTTTCAGCAAGCCGCGCAGCTTGATCCGAAACTGACGATCGCCCGCCTGAACGAGGGCATTGCTTTCCTGAACCTGCAGAAGATCGAAGACGCGAAAGCTTCGCTCGAAGATGCGCTCAAGCAGGATCCGAAAAGTCCACATGCCTGGTACAACTTGGGCTTGCTTGCAAAGAATACGGGCGACGCTCAGGCTGCGATTGATGCGTTTCACCACGTCGTCGAGATCGACTCGAACGACGCTGACACCTGGTATTTCCTGGGAAGCGCCTACGTACAAGCGAAGCAATTTCCACAAGCCATTGAGGCCTTTGAGCACGCGCTGCAACTGAACCCGCTGCACGCCTCCGCCGAGTTTGGATTGTCGCGCGCTTACCAGCAATCGACTGACGTCGACCACGCCCGCGAGCACCTGAAGAAATTCCAGTACATCACGCAAAACAAAATCGGTGCGCCTATGAGTCTGGCCTATGGCGAGCAGGGGCAGTACTCGCGCGTAGTGGAGTCGGCTAGCGCGGTGTTGAAAGCGCCCGCGCAGATTAAGGTGCGGTTTGTGGATGTAACGAAGGAGGCTGGACTGGTTTCGAAACCGCAGCCCGTTACAAACGACGTAAAGGATCAAGGCCCAGGAAGCGGCGCGTGTTTTATTGACTACGATGCCGACGGCAAGTCTGATCTTTTTCTGCCAGACAACGGTTCACAAGGAGGTATGACCCTCTATCACAACTTGGGCAACGGCAAATTCGAAGATGTAACGAAACAAGCCGGGCTGGATCCGACCGTTCACGCATACAGTTGCACAGCTGGAGATTATGACAACGATGGTTTCTCTGACTTGGCCGTTAGCGACTTTGAAGGAATGCTGCTCCTTCACAATGAAAAAAACGGAACATTCAAGGACGTGGCTGCAGCCTCGGGAATTAAGAGTATCGGCATCAATGGTCTTACATTTATTGATTATGATCACGACGGCGACTTAGACCTTTACGGTGCCAGCGGAATGAACGAGTGCGTTGGCGTCTGCAGAGGTACCGGTACTGTTTGGCGGAATAACGGTGATGGATCTTTTACAGTTGTCGACATCGGTATTGCAAACACAGTCTCGGCATTTGGAGCAATTGGCACCGATTACAACAACGATAGAGCAGTGGACCTGCTTGTACCCGACCAAGATGGTGGAACGATTTTCCAGAACCCGCGTGAAGGGCCGTTCTTACCAGTACATCCATTCACTCCCGTGGGAACTCAGAATGTAAAATACGTTTCTACAGTTGGTGTCTCTGTTCTGGATTTCAACCACGACGGCTGGATGGATGTCGCTTTCACTCACTTCGGTGTTCCGGCTATTAGCCTTTGGCGCAACGACGGAGGCAAGAAATTCGACCAGGTGAAACTTCCGGAGACGAACTGGGTTCGCGCCTACGGTGTCGCCGCGTTCGACTACGACAACGACGGCTGGGTCGATCTGGTCGCCGTCGGCGAAACCAAAGAGGGCAAAGGCGAAGTGCGTCTGTTCCGCAATCTCGGGGCCGATGGTTTCAAAGACGTCACCGCCGACGTTGGTCTCGACAAGATTCAGCTCAAAGAGCCGCGTGCCATCATCACCGGCGATTACGATGGCGACGGCGCGACCGACCTGCTGATTACGCAGAATCACGGCCCTGCGGTGCTGCTGCGCAATGAAGGCGGAAATCAGAATCACTGGCTGCGCCTTTCGCTCAAGGGACTGAACGACAACAAGAGCGCCATTGGAACGAAAGTTGAAGTGTTCGCGGGAGGAAACCGGCAGAAGTTTGAGATTGCCGGCTCCAATGGATACTTGGGACAGAATTCCACCGACATCGTGGTCGGGCTCGGCGATGCGAAAGAGGCGGACATCGTTCGTATGTTGTGGCCGACTGGCGTACTGCAGGATGAAATTAACGTCGCCGGCGACAAGCAACAGAATTTTCTCGAGATCGATCGCCGCGGTAGTTCCTGTCCCACGCTGTTTGTGTGGAATGGCGAGCGTTACGAGTTCGTTGCTGACATGCTGGGCGCAGGCGTCGTTGGACACTGGGTTGGGCCCGGCCAGCGCGATGTTCCGCGTCCGGTCGAGTACATCAAGATCGATCACAACGCAATTCGCGAGAAGGATGGGAAGCTCAGTTTCCGTTTCATGGAACCGCTGGAGGAAGCCGTCTACCTCGATCAGGTGCGCGTGCTGGCGGTCGATCACACGGCGGATGTTGAGGTTTATCCCAATGAGTATTTCGCGTCGAACCCGCCGTATCCGAAGTTTAAGGTGGTGGTGAGCAAAAGCGAAGACGCGCGGCCGCCCGCGGGTGCTTGGAATGAACACGGTCACAACGTGTTGCCCGATCTACTGGCGCATCGTTACTTCGGCGATTTTGCGTTGACTCAGTTTCAGGGTTTCACCAAACCACACAGCCTGACGCTCGATTTGGGTGAGGCTTACCGCGGTGGCCCGCTGTGGCTGCTGCTGCATGGCGAAGTCGAATATTTTTCCGCGAACAGCATGTATGCAGCGTCGCAAGCGGGCGTGCAGGCGTTTTCTCCTTACGTGGAAGCGCTTGTTGCAAATGGCAAGTGGGTGCGCGTGATCGATGACATGGGATTCCCCGCCGGCGGCCCGCGCACCATGACTGCCGACCTCACCAGCAAGCTGCCCGTCGGGACGCAGAAGATACGCATAACCACGAATCTGCAGGTTTATTGGGACAACATCCTGGTGAACCGGACAGCGCAAAATCAAGACGAAATCCAAAGTCCGCGCCTGACGCCGGTTCCGCTGGTTCATGCCGATTTGGCGTCCCACGGTTACCCGCTGAAGATCGAAGGTACGCCGCCGGGAAACGTGCAATATGTCTATGAAAAGGTGAGCGCGACCGGACCATACACCCGCCCGGCGGGAACCTACACACGCTATGGCGACGTGTTGCCGCTGCTAACGTCGCTTGACGACAAGGTGGTGGTCTTTGGATCCGGTGATGAGGTGCGCCTTGACTTCGATCCGGCAACCTTGCCTGCGCTGCGTAACGGCTGGGTGCGCGATTATTTCTTCGCGGCGAATGGCTATGAGAAGGACATGGACTTCTACGCCGCCGAGGGCAACTTTGTGGCACCGTTGCCATTCCTCAGAATGGGAGATTATCCCTACGCGCCCGGGAAGTCGTTCCCACTCGACGACGCGCATGTGAACTATCTTCTGGAATACAATACCCGCCACATGTCAGGCAACGAGCAGCGCGGGTATTGGTTCGACTATGGGAAGTGAAAGGCCGCCACTTGGCAGGTATAAAATCGTTTTAATATTGACATTTCGGTCCTCCGCATAATCCAATAGGCGGACTCATGGAAACTAGCCCGGCTGTCCCTGTGTCTTCCGCTCCGCGCCTCCGCCGCACGCTCACCCTTTGGGATTTGATCCTTTACGGCGTGATCGTCATCCAGCCGGTCGCTCCCATGTCGGTGTTCGGCGTGCTCAGTAATCGTGGCCGTGGCCATGTTGTGACCACGATCCTGATCGCCATGATCGCCATGCTGTTCACCGCGATCAGCTATGGCAAGATGGCGCGCGCATATCCCAGCGCGGGTTCGGCCTTTACTTATGTGGGGCAGGAGATTAATCCGGCGCTGGGCTACGTAACCGGGTGGAGCATGGTCATGGATTACCTGCTCAATCCCATGATCTGCATTATCTGGATCAGCCAGCAGGCGCATGTGTTTGCTCCGGGCGTCTCGTATGGGGCTTGGGCGGTTTTCTTTGCGCTGGTGTTTACCGCTTTGAATGTTCAAGGCGTGAAAACTTCGGCCCGGGTGAATACGGCGCTGGCCGCGGGGATGGGAGTGGTGATTGCGATCTTTTTTGTGGCGGCGGCGCGCTATATTTTTGGCCATCCCCACGATGGTGCAGCCTTCTTTACACGCCCCTTTTACGATCCGGCTAGCTGGAATACGAAAGCGGTGCTGGGTGGGACCTCCGTGGCGGTGCTCACCTACATTGGCTTTGATGGTATTTCGACGCTCTCGGAAGAAGCCGAGAATCCGCGGCGAAACATCCTGCTGGCAACAGTACTGGTCTGCGTGGTGATTGGAATACTGTCGGCCTTCCAGGTGTATGCAGCTCAGCTCATCTGGCCGGCCTCCGAACCGTATCCGAACACGGACACGGCTTTTACCTTCGTGGCCGGGCGAGCCTGGGCTCCGCTGTTCGCGATTGTGGGGTTCACCCTGGTGGTGGCGAACTTTGGTTCGGGCATGGGCGCGCAACTGGGCGCGGCGCGGCTGCTCTATGGCATGGGTCGCAGTAACGCGTTGCCGAAGTCGTTCTTTGGTGCCGTCGACGCGAAACGGAGGGTTCCGCGCAACAACGTTCTGTTTGTAGGTGGCCTGGCATTGGCTGGAGCTTTTCTGCTTCCAGCGCTTGCCGGAGCCACCACAGGTTATGACCTTGGCGCGAACCTGCTCAACTTCGGCGCGCTGATCGCTTTCATGGGGGTGAATGCTGCCGCGTTCGTCCGCTACTATCTGCACGAACCAGAAAAGAAACTTGGCAATTTGCTTCCCCCTGTTCTGGGATTCGTAATCTGTTTTTTTCTCTGGATCAGTTTGAGTCCGAAAGCGCTTGTTTTTGGGGCGATCTGGATGGCTGTAGGAATCGCAGTGGGAGCGTGGAAGACGAAAGGCTTTCGAGGGAATCTGGTGGACTTCGAGTTGCCGCCGGAAGAGTAAGAGCGAATTGGGGTGTGAATGCTAGGTTCAATCAACATCGTTGCTTTTGTTCCAACGAAGGACCCTGAGAAAGCGAGAGCCTTCTATGAAGGCGTGTTGGGGCTTCGCTTCGTGAAAGATGACGGATTCGCCATGGTTCTTGACGCGAATGGAATCATGGTGCGCGTGGCGAAAGTCCCGCCACCATTCACGCCCGCGCCGTTCACCATTCTGGGATGGCAGGTCAATGACATCGGGAAAATAGCGGCGGGCCTGCAGGCGAAAGGTGTCCACTTCGAGCGGTTCGGATTTTTCGAGCAGGACCAACTTGGGATCTGGACCGCTCCCACAGGTGACAAAGTGGCGTGGTTCAAGGATCCCGACGGGAATATTCTGTCAGTGTCACAGCATGTCTGAGAAGATTGAGTAACTGAGCAAGTTGCAATTGGGCAATTCGAGAAGGTCTTTCGAATCCCCAATCACCCAATTCCCTCACTCCACGTTCCAGCCGTTGACTTCTACCACTGCCTTGTCGGTCCCTAATGCGCTGGAGCGATAAGTGGCAGTGACTTCTTGCTTCTCTCCAGGGAGGAGAGAAACGTAGTTGTCTTCCCAGATGACGGGAAGGATCTCTTCGCCCTTGACGCCTTTGCGGACTTTCAGCCTTACGAAAAACGCCAGAGCCTTATTTGGATTTTCGAGCGTGACGTGGGTGACGGATTCTTCTCCTCTGCGCTCGGTGTGGCTGGTAACTTTGAGCTTTACCTTGGGAAGTTGCGCTAGGGCGGTGAAGTCGGCGAAGGAGTCGGTTGGGGTCATCCACCAGTTGGATTTCGCCCAATCGAGGGTTTCGGGTTTGGTAGAGAGCCAGTAGAAGTTGGAGCCCACGAGTTTGCCGGTGGAGTCTGTGAGCCGCAGGGCGACGAAGTAGACCGAACTCAGACCTTCCACGTCAGGCAGTGTGAAAACCTTCGCGGTGCTGTCGGCGGGAGCATCGACGAAGTCCTCGTGTGAGAACTTCTCCGTCATGTCGAGGTTGTAGATTTTTGTGGTGAGCTTCAAACCTTTGACGTCTTCATACTGGCTGCTGACCACCCAGATGGAATGATCGTCGTAACCGTAAACCGGGTGCAGAGCTTCCATGGCACGCTTGGCGCCGAAGTAGCCGCCACCGGGGCGCAGGTAGTAATCGTAGAGATGCCAGATCATGGAAGGCCAGGCGTTGTTAAGCATCCACTGGATTACGCCGGTCGCTTGGTATTTATTGCGGCTGTAGGCTTCGTACATAGCGCGTACGCCTTCGTAAGTTTGCAGTTGAGACTTGGCGGCGAAATCCTCAACGCTGTCCGATTTGCCGTAGCGGTTGGCGAGCGCTTCGCTGAAGACCTGGATGGTCTTAAATTCTCCACCGCCGGCGTGATAGTTCCAAGTGTCGTCGATGGGCCAGAGATGGTCCTTCCCAACCATCGCGCGAATGCTTTCGAGGGGCGGGACGGCAGGTCCCATGCTGGTTTCGCTATTGAAGCCGTAGGCACCGCCGCAGCCGCCGGGATTGCACTGTTTTCGATTGGGCTGGCCCTGCAGCGTGTCCTGTTCCCAATAGCCTGGAGCTACGTACTCGTAGGGCCCCGTCATCTTGACCCCACTGTCTCCTGTAACGGTGGTGGGCTTGCCGGTTGCCGAAGAGACGACGGGATTCGGCCAGAGCAGTTGCTTTTCGATGTCCAGATACATCTGCTCGACGTCCGGTGGCGGGGGATTGTCGCTGCCATTAAGCCACATAACCATGCTGGGATGACTGCGTAGGCGGTAAATCTGATCGCGCAGGGATTGCTGAGCGATTTCAAAGTCCTGCGGCTTCCAGCGCGGCCAGCGCTCCCAAAAATCGCAGCAGCACCATCCGGCCATGACGAGGATTCCGTCATGATCGGCAATATCGAAGAACTCCTGAGTCTCGAGCTTGCCTTCGAGGCGGACGGTATTAAGTCCCATATCGCGGACGTAGCGGAATTCGTCGTGCAAGCGCTGCGAGTCCTCGCGAAGCATCATATCGGGCGTCCAGCCGCCGCCGCGGATCAGAATGTTCTTGCCGTTGACGTGGAAGGCACGTCCGCCGGTGGGGTTTACTTCGGAAGTGATTTGGCGAATGCCGAACTCGGTGTGGGAACGATCACTGATTGCACCGTCGATGATGAACTCCATTGCCAGCGAGTAAAGATTGGGCTTGCCCATTTGCGCGGGCCACCACAGCCGAGGGTTGGAGAATGCGAGTTGAGGGAACTGATCGGGAGTGAAGGTGATGTCTTTTGATTCGCTGGTTGCGAGTTCGACGTCCTGCTCGAAGGCTACGTTTTCAATTTGCCCTTTTAGTTTGCCTTTGACGGGATGGCTGGTGCCGTTTTTCAGTTGAGCGGTGACGGTGAGGCGTGCCGAATCATTGGCAGGAAGATTCAGCTCGGATACCACGGTGGGATAGCGGAGCGCGACCGGGCCGCTGGTGATGAGGTAAACCTCGCGCCATAGCCCCATGTTCTTGTCAGGAGGCGCGGGATTCCAGTCCACGAAAGTGATGGCAAGATCGCTTTCTGTGGGGGCGAAGACCTGGATGGCGAGAACGTTTTCACGACCCGGCTTGACGGCGTCGGTGACGTTGAATTCATAGGTACGCCAGGCTCCGGCGACTTGATCGGAGTTGGCAATCTGTTTTCCGTTGAGGAAAATATTGGCGCGGTAGTTGATGCCCTTGAAGTCCAGCCAGACGGTTTTTCCGGTGTAGGAAGCAGGCGCAGCGAACTGTTTTCGATACCACCAGGAGACCGCGTAGGGACTGTCGGTCTGCATGGGGATGTTGGAGAAATTTCCTCCGATGGGATAAGTGACGCCGGGGAATTGGCGCAGGTTCGTGGCGAAGAACGGATCAGGGAGAGTTTTGTCGGCCACGAGCGCGGAGACCACGGTGGTGGGAACTGTGGCATGGTGCCATCCCTTAGGAACGAAGGCGGCGGTGGAGATGGCTTCTCCCTGGGCTTCGACTTTGGCGGAGGACTGCAACGCCCAATTGTCGCGGAGGGCTAGCGTGTCGCTTTCGGTTGAGGACTTCTTTTGGTCCGAGGGTTTGGAATCAGCGGGAGCGGCGAGGAGGAAGTGCGAAGCGAGAATTAGTACGGCCAGCAACTGTGCCGGGCGGATCATGCGTCTGCCGAAAGTCATGTTGCTCCCCTTGTACGGCCATCGCTGGCCTGAAACGGTGACGAGCACCTGGTACCCAGGTGCGTGCAGAGTATTTCCCAGGACAGCAATTCCGGGAAATAGATGGATAACACTTCTATTGATACGTTTCAATAGGCGATTTTCGGATGGCGAAAAGAAGCAAGGAATTTACGATGGCGTCGTCGCTTTACCAGGGCCGGAGATAGTAGGGCAGCAGGCAAAGTACACAGGTCCTTTGCTCCGCTCAGAGTTTGTGACTTTTTTGGTGCGTTGGGTGGCGGGGCAGAGCTATAAGAATGCATGGGCCAGAGAGAGGGAGAAGCGGGAGAGTCTAAGCCGGCGGTGCGGTTGCGGGTACCGGA
>Ga0307479_10001103_pt1 | contig 24343 bp, 23 predicted proteins | sample atmos_gasesECM4C_FD_203743 | JGI IMG/M metagenome (GOLD analysis project Ga0307479, IMG submission 203743) | Hardwood forest soil microbial communities from Morgan-Monroe State Forest, Indiana, United States - atmos_gasesECM4C_515 | ecosystem: Environmental > Terrestrial > Soil > Temperate... | reverse complement strand
AAGGTCACTAACGGTCCTTGTATCGCATGCAGACGCGGGGTCCCTTCGACTTCGCGCAGGGCAAGCTCTTCGACTCCGTTCGGCTTTCGCCTCACTTCGCTTCAGGATGACAGAACAAGGATTCGCGGCTTAGTAGAAGTCGGAGCAGCTCAGGTAGAAGCCGCATTGCGGGCAGGCCAGCTTGCAGCGGTGTTCTTTCAACGGCGCGGAGCAGTTGGGGCAGAAACGTGAGCGATCGGCGGACGCGCCAGCCCTCGCGTCGCTCTGGATTGGCCGAGCGTCCGCGATGTGCGCTGAACGTTCCGGCGCGGCGGCGCTCACGCTAGGCCGACTTAGGAACATCATCGGAGATGAGCTTGATTTTGTCCGCGATCTGAAGGGGCTTGTCCTCAACGTGCTGCGCCGAGGCGGCGGGCAGGTTGCTGCTCCAGCAGTCGGCGACGATGCGCCAAGCACCGAGACGGCGCCAGACCTTCACAAACTTGCCGCGGTCCGCCTGTTTCGCGCCGTTTCCCTGCACGATCGAAACGGTGTAGCGGCCGATTTCCATGGCCATGTCGCCGGAGTAGTCAACGCGCGTGGACTCCAGGCGCAGATCCTGAAAGCCAACGTCGCCAAACTCACGCAACTTGCGCTCGATGGCTTTGGGGCCAACGACCGACTCGTGATGCGGCGCCATAAACAGGCCGTCAGAAGCAAACAGTGCTCCCACCTGGTCATAGTTGCCGGTGTTGAAGTTCATAGAGAAATCTTGAGTGAGACCACGGATGGTGGACTCTACATCCATCGAGGAGCCGGAGCCCCCGATGGGACTGGAGTAGGGTCGATACATCAGACTACCTCCTGGGGAAGAAGGCGAGGCGCAAGTGATCTCGTCGTGTTGAGTAAGGACGAGAGCACAACCCATATTGGTTGGAGATTGTAGCGCAAAGACCCTAGCGGCTGGCAAGAAAGATTTCCACGAAACGCGGGTGCTGCCGACTTTCGCAACGGTCTAATATTGCGATTTTTTGCCTATCCTTCAGCCAGACCCCGGGGGATAGCACCGGTGACGGGAGAGGCGGGATGATATTCTAGGAACTCGAGCCGATCGTTACGCAACGAATCTATCGGCTAGCGACGAATCGACCGCTTTTGAATGGCCACTGATCAAGAACTCGATCTTTCCCCACCCGAGGACCTGACGCGTCCGCTGTGGAAGTCGTTGATCGGCAATTTTCGGGACCGGTTCCTGCCTGATCATCTGCCGCCGCTCTACATCACGTCGCGCCCGGTGAATCTGGGGATGCTGCTGGGCGATTTTCTGGACCTGCCGTGGTACCGGACTGTTTTCACGAATTTAGGGGACGTGATCTCGCCGGAGACGCAGGCGCCGCTGCAACTGGAATCGCGTCCGGTGGACGTGGGAGAGCTGATTGCGGACCAAATGGCGCGGCCGTGGTGGAGTTCCCTGCTGCGCAGCCTGGCGGATGCGGTAGCGCCGGAGAAACTTCCGCCGCTCGAGCTGACGTCGGAGCCGGCGAACGCGATCATTCCGTCGGAAGCGCTGCTGCTGGCGGCGTGGTCGAACGTAATCAGTACGCCGAAGATCTTTCTGCCGGACAAGGCCAAACCTGTGCTGACAGCCGCATCGCCGGGGTTGGTGATGCAAGAGGCGGTAGGGGCGGCGGATGCTGGCGCCGTGGCTTACGTGAGTGAGTTCGAGGTGGAGCTGAGGCGAGATCTGCGACGTTCGCGGCGAATGGAGCGGGTGCTGATCTTCATCTTTTCCGTCGAGGTCATGGTGCTGATCGTGGAGCGTTTCTGGAGCCCGATCATAGGCCATCTCTGGCGGCACTGATGGGAGTCCTTGTTTGCAGGGTGATGGGTAACGAAGATGCGATACCTGGTGCGGGCGCGAGTGAACCCTGGCGGCGAAGATGCTTTGCTGCGGGCGATTGAGGAGGAAACTCTCGGGCAAGGGTCGGTGGCCGAGGGCGAGTACCTGCGCAATATGAAAGAGGCGCGGCTGTGCGAGGACGGCACAGCGCGCTGGGTCGAGGTCTGCTATTGTCCGACGCCGCTGCTGGAAGAGCGTCCTTACTGGGAAAAACATTTCGAACTCACGCAGATTCAGGATGCACATGACCGGCGGAAGTGCCGGGACGAGAATGGGTCTGAGCCGTGGGCTTGTGGAGAATGTGATTGCACGGAGCGGCTGGAGAGGAAGCTCGCGGGAATGGGGGAGCCATTCGTGGAGCGGTTGCGGCGAAGAGGTGACCTCAGGCGCTAAGGCGCAGCTTATTTTCAGGGTCGCAACGTGAGCCAACTCTAATTTCAGGCTCTTTACGGCCCGGCTGGAAGCCGGGCCCTTCAAAACGAGGCGAGTTCAGAGTTTTTCCGGTAGTAGTGAACTCGTGCCCTTCCCGGGTTCTGCTCGAAGGGCTGGGTCCTAGGTATCCAAAACAGATTCCTCCTGTCTCGCTGCGCTCGCGCGTCGGAATGACAATCAAACTTGCTGTAGTCAAGGTTGTCGCAATCAAAATTGCTGTAACTACCGAGTGGGGATCGCAGCGGTTCGGGTCCGCTCCCTCAGATGACAAGGAGCGAGGCCCGCCTCCTACTTCGACGAACTGAGGGCAAGCTCTCGCAACAGCCGCCGGGACGCCGGCGCTACAAATCTACAAATCGCGGCGCTTTACGCTGCGGCGGCGATGCGGTGAATTAAGTCTTCCTGCTCGGATTGGTTTTCGGCGCCGATGGTGAAGGCGTCGAGCAAGTCGAGCGAGAGGGCGTACTTGATGGCATCGTCCTGGCGGTTGCGCAGGTCGCCGGCGCCCAGAATCTTCATGCCAACCACGCCCTTCCCTGCAGCTTTCATTTCTTTGATCACGCTGACGACCGTGTCGGGCTTGGCGTCCATGTAGGCGCCGATGGGGTTGATACGTACCAGGTCGACATCGACCCAGGGCGATTTGGCGGCGGCGCGCAGGGCTTCAATCGAGTGGCAGGAGCAGCCGTGGGCGCGGATGGTGCCCTTTTCCTTGGCTTCGGAGAGGACGTCCTGGGCGCCCTTGAAGCGCTCGGTCCAGTCGGCTTCGGTGAGGCAGTGCATGAGGCAGATGTCGATGTAGTCGGTGCCGAGTTCTTTGCAGAAGCGGTCGAGGTCGGCGCGGACCCCGGCGGCGTCGCGGGCCCAGGTCTTGGTCAGGACGGTGACTTTGTCACGCGGAACGTGCTTCAAGGCTTCGGCTACGTGGGGATGGCTGCCGTAGGAATCGGCCGAGTCGAAGAATCGTAGGCCGTGGTCGTAGCCGTTGAGGAGGAGATCAGAGAGGGCCTTCACGCCGAGGTCGCTCTGGTGGGAATGATGGCCTGTTCCCACGGTGCCGGTTCCCATGGCCAGGCGGCTGGTTTTGATGCCGGTGTTGCCGAGCATGACGGTATCGGCAGCGGTGAATTTGCGCGGCAAGGGAGGGATGGGCGGTATAGCGCGCAGCATTCCGCCGGCAAGGCTTCGGGACGCGAGCCAGCCGGCGCCCAATACGCCTGCCGCTCCAACGATGAACTCTCTGCGCTTCATGGCGATTCCTCCTTGCAGGTCGATTTGTCCGACCTTTTATTCGACGTGCTTCCGCCGTTACGGTTTGCGCTCAAGACATAACACTTGGAACGACGCGGGGCGACGGAATGAGTGCCTCCACAGAAACTGAAGCGGGCCCTAGGTCCGGGAAATCTAAGGGCTATTGTCCGCCGCGTTGGCTTCGATGGGAAGAGGGAAATGACAAAAACTATCGGTATCCTGGCAGGAATGGGGCCGCGTTCGACTGCGCCATTCGTAGACATGGTCGTGACCGAATGCCAGAAGCAGTATGGGGCACGTCACACCGAGGATTTTCCGCACATGCTGATCTACTCGCTGCCGGCGCCGTTTTACATGGACCGTCCCACGGACCATGCGCGGGCTCGGGCGGTGGTGATCGCGGGGTTGCAGCGGTTGGAGAGCATGGGGGTGGACTTCATCGCGATGCCTTGCAACACGGCGCACACCTACTATAAGGAGCTGGCGGCGAGCATTCGGGTACCGCTGCTCAACATCGTCACGGAGGCTTGCGCGAGTTTGCGAGCCTTTCAGCGGATCGCGGTGTGCGCGACGGAGACTACGGTCAATTCCGGGCTGTACCAGACGGGGATCGCCGGGGCAGGCAAGGAGTTTGTGCCTACCGACGGCGTCCAGGGGAAGGTCAGCGAACTGATCACGGGCATCGTCGCAGGCCGGGAGCGAGCGCAGATGCGGGCGCTGTGGAATGAGTTTGTCGAGGCAGCGGTCGATCAGGGAGCCGACGCCTTGCTCGTGGCGTGTACCGAGCTGAACGCGCTGGGGTATCTCGAGGACACGCGAATCAAGATCGCCGATGCGACTGCGGCCCTGGCGCGTGCGACGGTGCGGAAGTACAGGGAAGGTAGTGCAAGACCGCACGTGGCGGCCGACTGAACTAATCGGCGGCCGGTTCTTGTTCGCCATGCGTGCCGTAATCTATTTCTTCGGACGCGACTCCGGAGGCACCATCCCGGCAACCCGGTAATAGACCACCAACTGCCCGTAGTGCTCGCCGCCGTGTTCGACCAGTCCGTAGGCGAGATCGGAGAGTGGCACAGTGCGACCGCTTTCGCCTTCGACCACGGGACGGTTCATTCCGGCGTCTCCTTCTTTCTGAATCTGCGCGGCACCTTCGGCAAATGACTTTTTCAGGTACGCGACGATGTCGGCCTTGGTCTTGTGATTGGCGCGGGATTCGTCGTCGGTGGGTTTTTTGCCTTGGGCGATGTCGGTGAAGTAGTCATTCGAGCCAGCCACGTGCAACAGCTGTTCAGCGAAACTGCGCTGGCTGGGATGCGGCTTGTAGTCGTACTTGTCCTCGGGAAAGTCCTCGGCCATGGCGATGATCTTGCGACCGATCTCGTTCCAGGCTGCGAGGGCAGCTTGCGAGGGGGTTACCATTTTGACCGCGCTCGCGGATTGAGCGAACGAGGGTATGGACAGGAGAACGAGACAGACAATCAGCAGGCTCACGAAACCTCTCTTCATACGCCGCTGCCTCCATTGTTTATGTGCGTTTTGGGCGGGCCTATCTTAGCTGCAAATCGTGGGAATGGGAACTCGCGGTTCCGGAGTGATCGCCTGCAACGACGGCAGCCGTGGTAGGAGGGTCGTCAAGGCTGGAGGCACCGCACGCAGACGCGGGGTCCTTCGACTTCGTTCGGCTTCGCCTCACTTCGCTCCGGATGACAGTTTTAACTTTTCGCGGAGTGCGCGGTGAAACTACATCATCCTGAAAGCTCTTGCAACGTGAACCCTTACGAATCCTTTACGAACGTTTTATTCGTCGCTGACGCGGCCAGGTATCCAATGGAAGTGTGGCCGGGACGCCGGCAGGTTGCCGCGTCTCAGGCCGGGGAGAAAACCTGATGTCAGTCGAGCAAACTATATCGGCGGAAGAACTGGCGAAGCTGTTTTATCAATACCACCAAACCCTTGCTCCAATTTTCGAATGCGAGACGAGCGAGACGCCCGCTTCGTGGGAGGCGGCCCGGTCCAAAGAGCGCAAGCTGATGATTGCGACGGCGCGACTGGTGCTGTCGGACTTGGCAACGCTGGGCAAGCAACGCGAGACCGCAGCACGCGAGGAGAGTGACTCCCGGTCGCACTTCGCTAAGCCGGGCGAGGCGGAGTGGGGCTGCTGACATCTTCAGTGTCCTTGTGGCCGGCGTCCTGCTCCGGTAAGATTTCGCTGCGATGGAGTCGGCCACTCGGCAATTCCGGCTTGTTCCTAGCGCCCTTCCGGCTGCGGAGCGACGAATCGGCAACACGCTGCCGATTCCGGGGTGGCTCTACCTGCTTTTCGTTCTGACCTGCGGGCTGAAAGTTCTCGCGGTGATCGGACCGCTCTTGCGACATTAGGGACTGAGCATGCCCGGTGCTCTGATCGCCATTTCTCTCGTGTTGCTGGTCATGGTGGTGGTGATCGTTCTGCAAGATCTCACTCAGCATGAAAGTTCCAGCCGGTTCGGCAGCATTGCCACGAGTGTTGGCATCGTCACGGCTATCGGATTCGTGGTTTTCGGAGCGGTCCAGCGGATGAGGCTCTACCACAGCCCCAGTTTCTTCTTGTCTAGAAGTTTTCTTGCGTCCGTGGTGGCGGTCATTTGCATCTGGTACGCGTTCAATGATGATTTTCGCGGGCGGAAGTGATCCGACACGATATCGGGTTGTGCTTTCAGGCCGGTGGCACCGGACACAAACGCGGGGTCCTTCGACTGTGTTCGGCTTACGCCTCACTTCGCTCAGGATGACAGGGCAACTTGGTGTCGCCCGTAAAGGTCGCCTCGAGTTTTTTCCTTAGCGTCCTAAACGTCCACCAGATATCCCGAGAGCGACATGCGGGCGAGGGCGTTACCCAGGTCGGAGTCGCGGTCGGCGCGGAGCATGACCGTGGTTTTCGGATCGGCGTAGAGGCGCACCATCTGGCCGGCGCGGAAGTAGTCTGGAGCTCCGAAGGTGCCCATGGCGTCGGTGTCGAGATAGTGGCGGGTGCCGGTGGCGGCGCCGCCGATGGTGGTGATCACCGAGAACAGACATTTCTGGCCGGTCGGCATGAAAGCCTCGCCAGAGACGTACTCGATGACTAAGCGCTTCTTGGGGGGCACGGTGACGAAGCCGTTCTGGCCGCCGAAGCCAGCGGGCATGCTGATGTCGACCGCCGCCTGAAACGGCTGCCGCGCGGGATTGTCCTGATCGCACACAGGCGTGCACTTACGACGTCTGCTTTCCGCTACCTTCTTCATGGCGTGCCTCCTGGGAAATCGGGAGCCCGGGTCCCTTCCACCCTCAGGCCAATAGTGCGCGACGCACGGCCAGCGTTTCAGAAACGTACGGGTCGTGGTCCGGGGCGGTTCCGACACGGTTACGTTCGGCCGAGGGCCTTCGCGTATTGAGCGCGCGGGTTCGATGTTATCTTTGGAGGTCATCGCCTCGGGTCGTGCAAAATTTAATTCATGGACATCCTGAAACAGCTTTTCGAGCAGCACTTCCATTCGCCAGTCACGCGGGTGCAGCCGCTGCAGGGGCAACTGAGCGCATCGGGGAGGAACATCATCCGGCTCTCCAATGACCGGGCCAGCGCGATTGGCATTCTGTACGGTGTGCGCGAGGAGAACGCGGCGTTCCTGGAATTCTCGCGGCATTTCCGCGGGCACGGGCTGCCGGTGCCTGAGATTTACGGGGACGATTTGAGCCAGGGCGCGTACCTGGAAGAAGATCTCGGGGACACGACGCTGTTCGAGTTTCTTTCGAAGCAGCGGACGGGTGAGGACATTGCGCCCGAAGTGATCGAAGCCTACCGCAAGGTGGTGGCGGTGCTACCGCGTTTCCAGGTGGAAGCGGGACGGGATGTGAATTACGGTGTGTGTTATCCGCGAGACAGTTTCGATGGCCAGTCGATCGCTTGGGATTTGAACTATTTCAAGTACTACTTTCTTCGCCTGGCGGGGATTCCCTTCAATGAGCAGGCGCTGGAAGACGATTTCGGGCGCCTGACGACGTTCTTGCTGAGCGCGCCTCGCGACTATTTTCTGTATCGCGACTTCCAGTCACGCAATGTGATGTTGCGGGACAGGCAGCCATTTTTCGTGGACTATCAAGGCGGGCGCAAGGGCGCGCTGCAGTACGACATCGCTTCCCTTTTGTTCGATGCCAAGGCGGACCTGCCGCCGGTGCTGCGGCAGCAATTGCTCGATCACTATCTGGACGAGTTGGCGAGGTTCATCCCGCTGGTCCGCGAGGGATTCCTTCATTATTACTACGGCTATGTGTACATCCGGATCCTGCAGGCATTGGGGGCCTACGGTTTTCGCGGCTTTTACGAGCGCAAGACGCACTTTCTGCAAAGCGTGCCGTATGCCCTGAAGAACCTGCGCTGGCTGCTGCACAACGTTACGCTGCCGATCGCGCTGCCGACGCTGCTGGGCGCCTTCAACAGCATGCTGGGGTCGGAGAAATTGCTGAGCCTGGCAGCGGACGGAGAGAACCTGACGGTGCGAGTGTTCAGCTTCTCGTTTCATCGTGGGCTGCCGAGGGATGAGAGCGGAAACGGCGGGGGCTTCGTCTTCGATGGACGCAGCCTGCCCAATCCGGGGCGGGAAGAACGCTTCAAGTCCCTGACCGGGAAGGACGCGCCGGTGATCGAGTATCTGAACCAGCAGGAGAGCGTACACCAGTACCTCGCAAGCGTGATGTCGCTGGTGGATGCGAGCGTGCAGGACTATCAGCGGCGGCACTTCAAGAACCTGATGGTGTCGTTCGGTTGCACGGGCGGGCAGCACCGGTCGGTGTATCTTGCGGAGCAACTGGCCAAACACTTGCGCGGGCGCGACGGGGTGGAGGTGGTGGTGCGCCACCTAGGGCTGGAGAGCCTGTCTTCATGAAGGCGATGATCCTGGCCGCTGGGCTGGGCACGCGCTTGCGACCGCTGACTGACGATCGTCCCAAAGCGCTGGTGGAGATTGCCGGCCGGACAATGCTGGAGATCACGCTGTCGCGTTTGCGCGACTTTGGGATTCAGGAAGCGATCGTCAACGCGCATCACTTCGCTGACCGGATTGTCGACTATCTCAAAGCGCACGACAACTTCGGGATGCGGATTGAAGTGTCGCGCGAGGACGTGTTGCTCGATACCGGCGGCGGCCTGAAAAAGGCCGCTGCTTTTTTTCTGGAGGAAAGCGGCGCGCGGGACGAGCCTTTCATCTTGCACAACGTTGATGTGCTCAGCACGATCGATCTAAGAGAGATGCAGCGGGCGCACGAGGAGCGAGGCGCTTTGGCGACGCTGGCGGTGCAGCGCCGGGAGACTTCCCGATATCTGCTGTTCGATGAGCCGCTTCAGCTTTGCGGTCGGCAGGCCGGACGGGATGGAGCGCCGGAATTAGTACGATCGTCATCGCGAGTGGAGGCTCTCGCGTTCTGCGGCGTCCACGTGATTTCGCCGCGATTCCTGGGCATGATGACGGAGGGTGGAGTCTTCTCGATTCTCACGCCTTATTTGCGTCTAGCAGCGCTTGGGGAAAAGGTTGTCGGGTATCGTGCCGATGATTACTACTGGAGAGACCTGGGCAAGCCGGAGCAGGTGAGGCAGGCGGAACAGGATCTCCAGAATAAGGTGGTACGGCAATAAACGTGTCGCGACGTCTCAGACCGATACCATTCCCAAGTTGGCGGAGCGCTGCGAGACGAAGTCGGTCAGACTGAGGACTACCTCCGAGTGGTCTTTGGTCTGCTCATTCCCTGAGCCAGCTGCGAAATTTCGTCCGATCCCTGACCGGCCGTGAGCACCTTCAAGTCGCGGAGTTCCAAGGGCGGCGGCAGCGACAATTATAACGAGATCCGGTTTGAGGATAAGAAGGGCAGCGAGCAGGTCTTCATCAATGACGAAAAAGACATGGACCTGCGGGTCGAGAACGACTCCCGCGAGTACGTCGGCGCAAACCGTCACTTGATCGTCAAAACGAATCAGCAGGAGATGGTCGAAGGCGATAAAAGTGGTCACGTGAAGGGCAATCATCTGGAAAAGATCGACGGGGACATGTCGCTCAAGGTCGGCGGCGATCAGAGCGAAAAGGTCGGAGGCGGTTACTCCCTTGAGGTTGGCGAGGCGATCGACGAAAAAGTCGGCACCAAGCGCGCCACCGAGGCCGGAACGGAGATCCACCTGAAAGCCGGGACGAAGGTGATTATCGAAGCCGGCATGGAGATTTCGCTCAAGGGCCCGGGAGGCTTCGTGGATATTGGCCCCACGGGCGTCACCATCCAGGGAACTATGGTTCTGATCAACAGCGGTGGCTCTGCCGGCAGCGGCAGCGGAGCCAGCCCGAAAACTCCGAAAGATCCTAAGGATCCAGATCAGGCCGACGACGGCAGCAAATTCGGAAAGATGTAGCGAGAGACGAATGCCTCCAGCAGCACGCGTCAGCGACTCGACAACTCACGGCAGCCCGCTAGCCCCCGGACCGGGAAGCACGAACGTGCTGATCGGGAATCTGCCGGCGTGGCGCGATGGTCGATCAGCACGCGTGTCCCGCGGTGAGCATCAGCGGGGCCGATGGCGTTGGTTCAGTGATGATGGGCAGTCCGACAGTGATGATAAACAATCAGGTGGCGTGCCGGCTCGGAGACATCGTTATCGAGAAGCCGGGACTGGCAATGGGGCCTGCGAATCCGATCATCATGGGCGAGATGACGGTGATGATCGGGGAAGTGGGGATGGGGTCGGTATCAGCTGGCGCGGTGTCTCCAGCAACAGCAGCCTCGATATTTGCCGCGACGGCGTCCCAACCTGATATCACTTTTAAGTTTCCCGTCGACGGTTGCTATGCGCGGGCCCACCTGATGGTCCAGCGCATGCAAGCGATGGGGCTGACTCCCGGAAAGGCTTGGACGTTCGCATCAGACCCCAACGATCCACTCTGGGTGAACACGCCGAACCATCTGGATGGTAAGGTCGAATGGGGTTACCATGTGGCCCCCACGATCAAAGTAGACGACAATGGGGTGACTCGAGACGTGGTGGTTGACCCTTCTATGTTCGACCATCCGGTTACAGTTGACGAATGGAAAAATGCGCAAAACGATCGACCGCACGTGGTGCAGACCAGACCGGGGCAGCCGCCCATACCGTCGGCGGGCGGATCGGGTTACTGGCCCGCGGCTGATCCACGCGAGGGCCCAGACGCCAACGCTGACGACACGATGGCACACGATGGAGGAATACAAACGTTACGAGGGTACTCGCGGACCAACTCCGTAGTAGCAGTTGGTGGACTCACTATGGGACAAGTCATGCTTCTGGCCTTGAAACTCGTGATGGTGGTGGGAGTCCAGAAAACCTCTTCGGGCTCGTTGATTGTCTTTGATACAGGACAGGGCCAGCTACTCAGCAACAACAGCGAGTATGCTTACTACCTGAAGCTCGCCGAGCGCAGCCTTGAAAGGAAACACCCGGTCGGGGTTGGTCTGTCCGGAGACGAGATTGTTGAGATGGTTCGCGCGGACGCAGACGTCGTGTCCCAGCTGATCGAAGACGGGCAAAAGAACCGGTTGAAGGTTTTCTTCCAGGGACACGACGGCGTGTTCACTCTTCGCTATGACAATCCCGATTTCGCAAGGCTGGCGCGAGTTTTACGCACCTCCACGCAACAGAAGCAGGAAATTTGGTTTGTTGCAAAGAAGCCGCTGCTGGACATCCACGACGCGAGGTTGGTGGCCGAGAAGTCAAACTAGACGAACCAACTTGCTTGTGGCCTTTAGGTCTAGACCAACCCTTCACCTCATGCGCCGGTGACTGGAACGCTCACGGCAAAGCACGCTGCCGTACTTCCGTCGCCTTGACCTGCTGGCATCCCGCGCCCCAGCCACCAGCTCTCCGCGCCTAGCCGATGCTCGTCCGACTGAAGAAGTCGTACACTTTGCCGATGTTCCCAGGGGCCACTGTCGGCGCAATGTCCCGGGCATCTCGGCTTTTCTCGGTCTGAGGATTGGCGAAGAGCAATTCATGATGGACGGTCACGCCGGTCTTCAGCGCCTCGTCCCCACTCAACCCTCCGCATGAACGGCCGCTCTTCTTGCTGACCAGCGGTGGTCTTCCGGAAGACGTCCTGCACTACGGCATAGACCCGCACCCCACTGTTCAACTTTGTCTCCCACGCGTTCTCTAATTGCTTGAACGTGCCGTATTGGTTCTGAATCCAGTTCTGCGGTCCGAGACTCTCCGGCCCGCCCGGCGCGCCAAAACGATTGCCAATCAGATGCCCGGCATCGACACCCGTCCCGGATGAGACCGAAGATTGGGCGCTCTTGCTGCGATGCAGTTTCACCATCCCCGGCACGCCGAGCTGCCCCGATGCGATCTTGTACACGTAGTTGCCGCGATTGATGGTTTCAAAATGAAAGTTGCTACTGATGTCGGGTTTTTCTGTCATGACGTCCCAACCCATGAAAGCGAGCGCCGGATCGGAAATTCGATTCTAGCCGGACTGGTTAGGCTTTTTATTCCTTTAGAATGAATATGGCGGAGAAAATGGGATTCGCACCCCCTTGAAAACGTCAAACGAAGGCCTTAACAGAGCACGGCTGGCAAAACAAGTCCTTCTAAGTCCAAGCAAGATCAGGAACTGATTTCTGAAATCAGTTTCAACGATCAGCTTCGTGGTAGGCCCCCCTAACCCCTACCTAGGTAGGGGTCGGAAGCAACATGAAGAAGAACGGACAGCGATGCGGGGCAGACGCGCAGTCAGAGAAAACGCTGTGCGTCTTTCACGATCCGGCCAAAGCTGCCGCGGGTCGCAGGACTAGGCAATTGGGCGGAATCAACCGAAGTCGGATGGCAGCCCTGCCCCCGAAAACGCGTGACCGTCCCCTTAACAATGTCCACGACGTCTCTCTGCTCTTGGGTCAATCAACCAACCAGGTGCGCCGCGGTGAACTAGCACCGCGTGTCGCCACCGCAGTGGGCTACTGCGGAGGCAACATCGTTAAGGCGCCGCCAAGGACAAGCATCTCCTGCTTACGCTTGGCCAGGATCCACGTACATACCTGTTAAGGAATTGCTGCCCGAGATCCGCCACCGCGGCGGTTCGATTTTCTCAAAGCGTCTGCTCTTCGATGTGACCCATGGGATTACCCCGTATTCGGAGCCTGCCCACAGCAGAGAGCTGCTACAGGTCGCAAGTGATGCAAGCGTAAGCCTGAGGAAATCACGCCGGGTTCAACTGCAGGGACTCTGCAACTCGCATGATACAATCGGCAGCTTTCCTAGAACATGTCGTCAGCTTAAGTGAACCCGCCAGGCCCGAATGTCACGCTTCACGAGCATAAACGTCTAGTTGCGGCCTGCTTGCCGCGCCACACAGCTTTGCCGGTCGACTCCCGGATTACCAGTTCGGGCTCGATCGCGATTTGCCTAGCAGACGTCGTCCGGCCTTCAATGCGATCCACCAACGTCTGCGCCGCGATTTCTCCCATCTTGCGCAGAGGCTGACGCACAGTAGTGAGGCTGGGCACATGGTAAGCTGCGTCGCGAATGTCATCAAACCCCACTACAGAAACATCTTCTGGGACGCGGAGGCCGGCTTCTCTCAAAGCGCGCATAGCCCCGATGGCGGAGATGTCATTGTAGGCAAACACAGCCGTGAACTTGCGGGTCTTGGCCAGCAGGGCGCTCATTAATTCGTAGGCTGGATGAGGCGATGGGTCATCCATCCTGAGCTGTACCGTTAACTCAGGGCGGACGGCGATCCCAAGTTGCGGGGCGATCTCACAGATCGAGTTCCATCGCTCAGCCGAGTCTGAACTGAAGCTTTGCCCTCTGAAATATACAATCTCGCGGTGGCCTAAACCGGCAAGATGATTCAGCGCCAGCACGGCGGCGTGCTTGTGATCGAGGACAATATTTGTGACGCCGGTCACCCGCCGATGCCCCGCCACTGACACCACCGGAAGTGACACCGGACGCCTGATGGTCGTATCAACCGTGATGATTCCTTCTACCCCGCGGGTTGGCAGGACGTCCAAATACTCTTGCAACCTGGGCGCTTCGTGGCGGTGGGCCGCAGTCACGAACAGATACTTGTGCTGCCGCAGGATGGCTTCGATTCCGCTGATCACCATTGCACCGTAGGCGTCTCCTATTTCTTCGGTGATCACGCCCACCATAAAAGCCCGCTTTTGGACCAAACCGCGCGCAAAAAAGTTCGGACGATAGCACAGCCGCTCTGCGGCGGCGAAGATTCGGTCCTTGGTATGCTGCGGAATCCGTTTTGCGGCGGGGGCTCCGTTGAGCACAGCGGAGACCGTCCCTTTGGTCAACTGGATATGCTCGGCTAATTCCCGGAGCGTTACCTTATTGGCGGTCTGCCCATTCTTCGCCATATACTGAAAATAGATTCGTCCCTACGCGAAAAAACAAACTCACAACCAACCGAGTCAGGCAGCCATCGGTGATCTTTGTATCCTCAACGAATCGCTTGGCGCTTGCTCGTCGTCTGCATTTTTTTCTTGACAAGCATACCGTGCCTGCTTCCTAATGCAAAACAATTAATTAGAAAAACCGGTTTTTCTAGATAGCAAAACCGGTATTACTGATAGTCGACAGACTGTGGAGCAATCGGAGGATGGACATTGCGGCGTCTCGCACCGGGGTTTCTCGTCGCGACTTTTTCTCCACCAGGGTCGTAGAAGCATTTTCGAGAGGGGCACTAACACTGTTCGACCGGTGGCTCCTCGGATGAATGTCGGGTGACCTTTGACGGTCGGCTCCATACGCACTCCGCGCTAGCTAGCGATGGGTGGATTCTGCTTCCTACGAACGGGATCGCTACCGCGTGGAGGAGGTCAACGATGGATTTAATGACCGGAACACAACATCTCAATCTATGGCGATATCGATTTCGACAGCGGAGGCGGTTCATGAAAAGCGTAGCTCGCGTCGCGTTCGCATTCAGTCTCCTGATTTGTATGGTCGCACCGGCATTTTCACAGAGCAGAAATACTGGTGAGATTCGAGGGACAGTGACGGCGGGAGGAGCCGCCGTACAGGGTGCAACCGTCACGCTCACAAATCTGGATACCGGGGAGACGAAGGTTTTCACCACCAACGAAAGCGGCATCTACGACACTGTTTCCACTCCCGCCGGGAACTACAGCATCAGCTTCACGGCCCAGGGCTTCAAGAAACTCGTGCGTGGTCCGATCGTGTTGCAGGTGAATGTGATCACCCAAGATGCCAGCCTGGACATTGGAACTGTGTCGGAAACGGTGACCGTGGTGGCGGAAGGTGCCCCACTCCTGGAGACCGAAACGGCGCATTTGGGTTCGATCCTCGAAGCGAAGACTATCGGTGAACTGCCTCAGATCGGCGCCGGGATTACGGGCAACGATTGGGCGAACTTCAACATACTTCTCGCCGGAGCTTCCAGTTCTCCAACCGCCCCGGGGTCGGAGGGCAGCGGGGCTTACAACGCGGGCGATGCCGTGTCTATTAACGGAAACCTCCCGAATTACGCCAACTACCTGCAGGACGGCGGTGTTGTTCAATTGCCCGTCAGCAACAACGTTGACAATACCCTGTTCGAGGCCGTGCAGGAAGTGCAGATCACAACCTCTTCGTTCTCGGCGGAGTATGGCATTGGCGGCGCGGTCTTCAACCAGATCACCAAGAGCGGCACCAACAGTTTTCACGGATCAGCGTATGAGTATTGGCAGAACGACATGCTAAACGCCCCTCCCAAATTCCAGATAAAGGACAGTAGTGGTGTCTTTCATCCACAACGAACACCGTACCTGCGATACCACGAGTGGGGGGGCTCCATCGGCGGGCCGATCCTCAAGAACAAATTGTTCTTCTACTTCGTCCGGGACAAGATTTACAACAACGGCGCAGGGCAGGCTACCCAGGGCAACACTCCAACACTGGCTGAGAGAGGTATGGGCTCCGCCCATCCCGGTGACTACGACTTTAGCGCTCCCGGGCTTCCAACGCTTTACGATCCCACCAGCTGTGCAACCGTAAACTGTGTGCGAACCTCATTTGCGGCGGAAAACACCGGTGCTCTTGCTGGCGTGAACGCGATTCCGGCCAACCGGATCGATCCTGTCGCGGCGAAGATTCTGGGCTTTTACCCAGTGCCCAACGCGGGTGCGCCCGGAGACCTGACAAAGAACTTTTCGACTGTCCTGGCTAAGCCTAACCCGAATCTCAGATATTTTGGGCGCATTGACTATGATCTCTCCGATAAGCACCATCTCTCTTTTTCGATCAGCCAGAAGGACAATCCGGGCGTGAATAAGTACGGACCGTTTGCGTGCCCGATTAACTGCTTCTCCGGGGATATTGACGGTTACAACGTGCAACTTACTCACACCTGGCAGATCAACCCAACCTTGGTGAACGAATTCCGCATGGCCTACACCAAGCAAGGCAACTGGTTTGTTCCCTTCACCATTGGGTTTGATGCGGCAGGAACGTTGGGCTTGCAATATGCTAAAGCGAAGGTTTTTCCCCAGATAAATATCAACAGAGGCGGCGGCACTTGTTGCTCGGGCTTGGCCCCCGGCACGAATGCCATTTACATTGAGCATCTCTATGATCCGTCGGATGTATTGACACTCGTCCGTGGCCGCCACATTCTGCATTTCGGCGTCGAGGTGTTGATGGGCGAAGGAAACACAACGCCATGGGGAAACATTACGGCGGGCAATTTTACTTTCTCCGGGAACTACACGGCGCAAAATGGCGCAGCAGCGAATACGACTGGAGCCGGACTCGCAGATTTCCTGCTAGGCAACGTCCAAAACTGGAGCGCCACCAACCAAAAGACGTCGTATGCACGACTGAAGAGCCCGCAACTCTTCGTTCAAGATGACTTCAAGGTCCGCCCGAATCTCACGTTGAACCTCGGCTTGCGCTATGTAGCGACGACCGGATTCACGGAGATCAACAATAGCCTGGGCGGGTTCGATCCGAATCTCCCGCTGGTGTGCAGCTTCGATCACAACGGCAAGCCCTGCGGCGCATTGAATGGCACACTGGGCACGCTATGGTTTGCTCCTCAAAACAACCGAACTTCGTTGCAGAAGCCAGTTCGCGATATCTTCCTGCCCCGTGTCGGCTTTGCCTGGTCCCTGAGGAACGACACGGTGGTGAGAGGTGGGTTTGGAATGTACTCGTACAACTATAGCCAAGACGACTATGGCAATGGAGTTGGCTTTGGCGCCCTCACAACCAGTACTGGTACCGCCTCAGACGTGAACGCCGGAACTGGCCCCACCCCGCTGGTTCTGCTCTCTGCATCCGCCGCTACGGCTGATCCCGTGCTGAATTACGTGCAGGGCTCCCCGAACGCAAAGAGCGTCGCGCAGTACCTCAATGTTACGTCCCCCTCAAGTCAGACTTATGTCCCGTACGATGTTAAGCCCGGGAGAATCAACGAATGGCAGTTGAGCGTGGAGCATCAATTCGCACGCAGTTATATGGCGTCGATTGCCTACGTGGGAAGCCACGCCTCGAATCTGCAATTCCCAACCGATCGTAACCAGATCACCAGCGCAGCTGGCATCGCCGATAGTGTGGCCAATGGCAAATTCCAACAAAATGATCGACCGTTCCCGGCTTGGGCGAACCTTACTGGATATAACTACAATGCGATTTCGAACTACAACGCGATGCAAGCCTCGGTCAACAAGCATTTCTCCGACGGCCTGCTTTTCAGCTTTAACTATGTCTGGTCGCATTTTCTGGACGATCAGGATTCGGGTGGATGGGGGAGTCGCGGTGGGGTGCAGAACTGGCAGATTGCGAACAACCCCTCTGCGAATTACGGTAATTCGAACTTCGACATCACGAACGCGTTCAAGGGGTACGCCTCTTACGAGCTACCCTTCGGCAAGGGAAAGAGCTATCTGCACGGTAACGCGGTAATGGACGAGGTGGTTGGGGGATGGAGGGTTTCCGGAACCATGATCACCCAAAGCGGAAACCCATTCACCGTCGTCAACAATTCCAACTTTAACTCAAAATATACCGGCTGCGTGCAAGGCGGCACAGCCTCCGGCGGCGACACCAACAATGGCTGCAATTGGTATCCCAATGTTGTGGGCAGCACCGGCGTCAGCAACCCAGGTCCTAACGGATGGTTTAACACTGCGGCCTTTGTCAATGCGGCGCCCGCCGGTCAGTTTGCATTCGGCAATGAGCGCCGGAACTCACTGAGGGGACCACGCCTGACTGTTTTTAACTTGTCCTTCGCGAAAGACTTCAGTTTCGGGGAACGCGTTCGACTGCAATTGCGATCAGACTGGGTGAACGTCTTTAACCATCCGAGCCTCGGCATTCCGGGCATTACCCTGGGAGGGGACAATTTCGGGCAGATTAACGCGGCGACCCAAGGCGCTGGCGTCGCGGTTGCCCCACGCAGCGGTCAACTCAGCGCGCGCGTGACCTTCTAATCGAGGCAGGGCCTATGAGAAAAAGGACGGCAGTGCGCCTGCCGTCCTTATCTGTTTCCAAGAACGATCAGGTCCCGGAACGGCAGCGCGTGCCACTATACAATCGTGACCATGAGAGCAGTAGAAATCGTTCTCCTGTCTTGTGTAGTTCTCTTTCTTGGGCTGCTGTCGTGTTTCTCCCAATCTAAGCCTGGCCATGAACAGCAAATCGAGTCCCATAGCCGTAAGGCTGCGGAATATCTGAAGGAGAACCGGTCCGATTTGGCGGCGTCCGAATTTAGAGCGATTATTGCCATCGATCCGAATAATGTGGATGCCCACGGCAACCTCGGCGCGGTGCTGTTCTTCCAGGGAGCGTATGCGGGTGCGATTCCCGAGCTCCGCGCCGCGCTGAAACTACGGCCCACGCTGTGGAAGACGCAGGCCCTTCTGGGCATCGGCGAGAAGCGGACCGGTGACCTCAACGCGGCTCGCCGCGACTTGGAGAGAGTATTTCCAAACGTTCCAGACGAGAAGATTCGGATTGAGACGGGGATGGAGCTAATCGAAATCTACTCGGGCACGGGCGATCTGGATAAAGCCGCGGCGACGGTGAGCGTCCTTCGGAAACTGGAACCGACGAATGAGGCTCTTCTCTTCACCGCTTACCGGATTTATTCCGATCTTGCTAACGAGTCCCTGCTCAGCCTGTCCGTGGTTGCCCCGAATTCCGCACGAATGCACCAAGCGATGGCGCACGAATTAGCGAAGCGTGGGAAGACCGAGGAAGCGATCGAGAACTACCGAGCCGCGCTCAAGATCGACCCACAGCTTCCCGGGCTCCATTTTGAGCTCGCCGAGATGCTCAGCACTTTGGCGACAGGAGACAGTCTGGTAGAAGCCGAAAGCGAGTACAAAGCCGCCCTGCAGGCCAATCCGTTTGACGAGCAGTCTGAATGCAGGCTTGGTGATATCGCTCTTCGACGAAATGATGTAAAGGAGGCCTACGAGCGTTACACGAGAGCCGTACAGCTGCAACCGGGCGACCCCGAAGCCAACATTGGCCTTGCGAAGGTATTGGCCGAGACGAAGCAGCCCGAAAAAGCTCAGTCACTTCTCGAACACGCGCTGCAGCTAGACCCAACAAGCGTCGTGGGCCACTATCGCCTCAGTGCGCTCTACCGGCAGGCTGGGCGCACAGCTGATGCAAAGCGGGAACTGGAGGAATACCAGAAGTACAAAGGTATGAAGGAAAAACTCAGGGATGTCTACCACGAGATGCGTGGGGAACCGGTCAAGCAAGAATCAGACGAGCTGGACTCGCGTCAGTGATCGTGCTGAGGCGCACGCGTGAGGAATCGATCTTTTCTTGGGAGAGGCGTGCGTTCGCTGGATTCGGATATGACGACTAAGATGCTCTCCACCGCGCTTGCGACAATCCTGCTGCCTGGCTCTCTATCTGCGTTTTCTTACTGTCCTGAATCCAGGTTCGGTTTAATGTGGTCGAGATCAACCCGCTGGCCACCCTCCAGCCGACCCCTAGCCCGAACCTCATTTGACGATAGCACACGCCTCAGTCAGCTCAACAGCCGACCTCGATCGGGTCAGATCGCCTTTTAGGTACTCCTCAGATCGAAGGCGAGGATTCTGACAGGCCGGTGCGCTTCATCTCCCGCCACTGCAGGTCGCCGCGCAGGTATTGCCAGATGCCTTGCAAGCGCCAGATCATCGTAAGCTGACGATAGGGGAAGTGCTCGAATAAGCAATAGAGCAGTAGGCGTGCAACATCACGCGCCCGGTTGTAGCGGCGATAGGTCATTTCCTCGAGGAGGACGGAGCCGATGGAGATGAGTGTAGCGAATGCGTATCCGAAGAGCAGGAACATCAGGAAGAACTGGTGACTCAGCAGACCCAGGACAGCGGCCAGGATGATGGTGCCATACCCGGTCAGTTCGACCACCGGCGCCAGCAGTTCAAACAACACCATGTAGGGCAGGATCAGCGACCCGACGAGCCCATAACGCTTGCGGAAGAGCATGTCACGGTTGGGCCAGAGAGTGTCGATGAGACCCTTTTGCCAGCGTGCTCGCTGGCGAGCCAGGGAGCGCATGTCCGAAGGCACTTCCGTCCAGCAGGTGGGATCAGGAATGAAACTGATTTGATAGTCCTTGTCCTGTTCCTGGAGATAGCGGTGGAGGCGCACGACCAGGTCGAAATCCTCCCCGATGGCACGAGAACCGTAGCCCCCGACCGCGCGTACTAGATCGGTGCGAAAGACTCCGAAGGCGCCGGAGATGATGGGCAGCACGTTGAACTGGGCCCAGGCTTCACGGCCGATAAGGAAGGCGCGGAGATACTCGATGACCTGGAAAACCTCGATGCCGGCCTTGGGCAGCTGGACCTCGGCCAGGTCGCCCCGGACAACTCGCGAGCCATTGAGAATGCGCACAATGCCGCCGACCGCCATGACCCGGCCGGGGTCGGAAAGAACGCCCGCCATAATGCGCAGCAAGGAATCCTTTTCCAGGATGGAGTCTGCATCCACAATGCAGACATAAGGACTGGTGGCAGCATTCAGCCCGGCGTTTACCGCGTCCGCTTTGCTGCCCGCTGAATCCTTGTCAAGCACGAGTAGACGAGGCTCCACTGCACTACGGTAGATTCCTCGCAAAGGTGCAGTGGGGATCTCCGGGAGATAGAGGAGCCGAGCTTCCCGGAGCTGATAAACACGCTTCAGTTCCTCCAGCGTATTGTCGCGCGATCCGTCGTTGATCACGACGATTTCCAGGGCAGGATAGTCCAGGCGCAGCAGCGAGCCGACGCTCTCAACGATGAATTTCTCTTCATTGTGAGCGGGCACCAGCAGCGCGATCGGAGGAGTAAAGGGCGAGGCTTTCAGGCGTTCCAGCCGCAAGCTTGCAAGCCGGTGTCGATGCAAGGTGTTTCTGAAAATTGCCGTTACCAATAGGACCAGGTAAATCAGGTTGGAGAGGAGGTAGTAGACGAAGAGGGTGTAGTTGGAGATCGAGAGTAAGCGCAACATCAACGGGCTCCGGCCGAGGCAGCGGAGGCTAGAGCACCTCGTTGGAGGACATCCTTGCTGTTAGTAAGGGCGTCCAGCAACAGTTTCCCTGAAGCATCCTGAGAATGTTCGACGATCGCTTGAATAACTTTGTCCATGGCGCCGGAGCGCTCCAGTTCCGAGACGAACGCTTGCAGGGCGTATTTGTCCCGCGTGTCAATAACCTGCTCCAGAATTATGCCTAGATCCGGCTCTACCCGGGCCAGAGCCCAGGCGGCGCGTTGCCGCACGTTGCGGTTGACGTCGCACAGTCCTTGCAGAAGCGGTTTGATTCTTCCCGGGTGCTCCAACGAACCCAGGGCGACCACGGCCCGCAGACGAACGAACCAGACAGGGTCGACCGACAGGGCGGCCAATGCCGCCAGGGCGACCGACGACTTGGCGTTGCCAAGCGCACGCGCGGCGGACGCCCGCACCTCAGGTAAAGGATCTGCAGTCAGCACCAGCAACTCGTCCAGCAGATCAGGTCCGGCCAGTTCTCCCAGCACTCGGGCCAGCAGTTCTCGGATCACGCTGCGGGAGTGATTCAGGTAACTGAGCAGGATGCTGGGATAGCTGCGACAACAGGTGGCGAGCGCGTTCTTCAGAACATGCTCGGGGACTTGGAGTTGCCCAGCGATATAGCAATCGAGCAGGGGGACCGCCGCCTCGATCAAACCAGTTCGTCCCAGTCCGCGAACCGCGGCAATACGAGTGTCCAGGGATGGCGAATCCAGAGCTTCGGCGAGCGCTGGAACCGCTTCCGGCGCGCGGGTTCTTCCGAGGGCGACCAGGGCCGAGCGTTGCCTCCACCCGTGCAGCTTGCGCGCTTCGAAAATGCGCATGTCGAGCAGGCCGCTGTCGCGCAAGCGGCGCAGGAGCGCAGGCAACTCGTCCGCCGTAGCCGTTTCGATAGCATCGAGCAGCATCGCTTCCACAATCGAACAGTCTAACGGTCTAAGGCGCCAGCTTCGTGCCGGAATCCGGCCGGAGACGATGCTGTCCCAATTCGTGCGAATCACGTACGTGCGCACGTTCAACCGCTGGAAGTAGCGTCCCCGGCGCCAGCGCCGGAAGACGATGAAGGCGAGTAGCAACAATATGCCGCTCAGGGAAAGCAGGATTGCTTTCAGCAGGAGAGCGGCGGGTCCGAGATGGGTCAGAAGTCTAGAAGCGAATTCCATAGCTTATCCCGAAACTGTTCTGAGCCCGGCCCTGGGACCGGTCTTGTGAGGCCACGTAGCCACTGATGTCGTGCCGAGGAGAAATGCGATAGCGCAATCCACCGCCGAAGGTACGAGCCGAGAATCGTCCGATCTGGTCGACCTGCGCGAAGTTCTCGCTGCCCACGGCGAATAAGACATTTCCGCTCAAGCCGTGATATAGCGGGAAGCCGAGACGAGTGGATCCTGTCGGAACCCATTCGATTCCAGATCCTGAGAATCCGCTGCGGGCCCCGTTCACCGTTAGTGCCCAAGTCCATTCCCGCGGAAGGTAGAGAAGTTGGCTCATGCCCGTGGTAAGAACGTGGGCGCCGCGATACCAGAACCAGTGCTGCTGATACGCGATTTCCAGTCCGCGGACGAGCTGGTTTTGGAGATGGAAGCCATGGCCGCATTCGAAAAAGGCTTCGGTACGCGGAATCACGCCGTGGTCGTTCGCGCCCGCGCCACCGGCGCTCAACCAGTCCCGCGCCGTAAAATGAAATGTGACGCTTCCGCTAGCCTTGGCGGCATCTTCCCCAAAACGCTGATAAAAACTTGTCTCAAAGAAAGTGGACCAGCGCGGACTCCAGCGTGAGTTCAGACCAAGAACCTGGGCCTGGGCAGTGTCGGTGTAGTTGAAGGTGTCGATGTCCTCGCCCAGACGCAGCTCGTGCCGAGTTTCGGGTACAAGGCCCTTCAGCGTTTTGCTGGCGGTTTCGTTGTGGGGGTCGATTCGAAGCACCTCTCGCAGTTGAGCGCGCGCTTCCTCGGTGCGTCCCAGGGCGAGCAATACTCGAGCGCGGCGTGACAGGACCTCTGGGTTGGAAGGTGAGAGACGGTTGGCTTGGTCGAGGGACTGCAACGCCTCTTGTGGTCTCTCCTGCCAGAGCAGGACATCGGCGAGGCCGGTCAGGATGTCGACATCGCCGGGAGCCTTGACCAGAACCTGGCGGTATTCGGTCTCCGCCGCAGACCAGCGCCCCTTCCAGGCGAGAATTCGGCCACGCCAGCCGTGTGCTTCGAGGTCCGCAGGAGAGATCGCGATGCGTTGCTCCACGACGGCGAGCCCGGCATCCAGTTGCTCTTTGTGTATGTACTCGCGGACTTGTTGTTCCCAGCCGCTCGCGGGCATCTGTGCAACGGATGCAGTGCCCAAGATGAGTACCAATACCACGTGGAACCCGGTGAGGAGTCTGGTGCTCCGTCGATGCGGATATCGTGACGCCATAGCGCTCGGACACGAGCTGCCAGCTCCGGAGGTCGGCGTTTCGCACACCGATTCCCTAGTTTCTATCTATGGGCATTCTCCCTTCCAATCCCAACAATGCGGGTGCGATCTGCTGTAAACAAAGGCGTTAGCTGCCTTCACGCCTGCGAGTTGGCAGGGCCGGCGGTGGCCGCCGTTTCTGATTTCTGGAATGTGAGTACAGAGTCTGGACGCCCGCCGGTGGGCAGGGGTTAGAGCTGCCTTAGCCGCAGCCACGACGCGATCGGTATGGTTCGTGACGCGTACTCTTAACACTTACCTATAAGTGACCTGGCCCAAGGAACGTGATCCAATCAACCGCTCATTACTACGGTAAGGTCGATGTCATTCGATCTCGACCCGCTGTGATTGCCGTGTTCGCGCTGGGTAAAACGATTACTATCTCCCGAGTCTGACAGGCCTATTCGTTCGCGCAGGCGTGGCTACTGTTTTATGAAGCCGGTCGATGTCGGTCTTTCGTAACTTTCTGGGCATGGTCCTCACGCTACAATTTCGAGTAGTTGCGCCGCTTCGGACGTGGCCTTGAACAACGAACCATATAATCAATCCCGCACGATTCCGACGCGCCAGGTCGAAGCACGTGAATGGTGGCTGTGGGGATTTGCAGTCGCTGTCACGTTAGCGTTGACGGCGTGCATTGTATCTTTGACCTTCTTCGGCCCTCACCTCTTAGAGAACACTGAATGGGTAGATCTCAAGGAGTGGGTTCGCGGACTGGCGTGCGTTGTGCTTCTATTCGACGTCTACACTGTCTACCAGCAACTCCAACTCCAGCGAATCCGTCGCGAACTGAACCACCG
>Ga0307479_10001102_pt1 | contig 24348 bp, 16 predicted proteins | sample atmos_gasesECM4C_FD_203743 | JGI IMG/M metagenome (GOLD analysis project Ga0307479, IMG submission 203743) | Hardwood forest soil microbial communities from Morgan-Monroe State Forest, Indiana, United States - atmos_gasesECM4C_515 | ecosystem: Environmental > Terrestrial > Soil > Temperate... | reverse complement strand
AGGGCCAGGCGCGAGGCGAGGTCTTCCGCCGGGGCGGTGACGTCGACGAAATCTTTCAGCCAGTTGTAGACGATTTTCATTGGGGAAGCCGACAGTTGGCAGTTGAAAGTTGAAAGCCGGCAAGAAAATCGAGGAAAGATTTAACACAGGGGGCACAGAGACCGGAACACAGAGTTAACGGAGACACTGTGCCGGCGCGGCGAGCCGCGGCCGAAGTCGCATATGAAACCGAACACGTGGCGTCCGCAAATTTCATGAGCTGGCACCATCGCGTTGGAGACGGCCGTAGTAGACGCGGGTGAAATAGTCCATGCGGACTTGCCCGTTCTGTTGATGTGCGTCGAAGATTCGGCGCAGCTCTTGCATCATGGGCGCGAAATTGGGGTGGGCTTCGGTGGGCGTGAAGGAGCTGCTGCGCAGGCGGCCGGAGAGGCCGTCCCAATCCAGGAGCTGGTAGTTGGGTAAGTCGCGCTCGGAAAAGCTGTTCAGGAACGTGCGGATGCGGTGCCCTTCGGGATAGGAGTCCTTCACGTTTTTGTAATCGATGCCAAAACGTTCCAGCAAATTTTCGTATTCGTGCGCGAAGGCCGACTCATCCATTCGGCGATCGTTCCATAGCACTACGACCCAGCCGGTGGGCTTAAGAATGCGGGCAAACTCGCGTCGGGCGGCTTCCGGGTCAAACCAGTGAAAGGATTGGCCGGCGGTGATGAAGTCCACGCTGGCGTCGTTCAATGTCGTGGCTTCGGCGCAGGCGTCGATGCTGGAGAAGTTGTCGTAGGCGGCGAGATATTCTTCGCCGGCGGCGCGCATGTCTTTGTTGGGCTCGACGCCGTAGACGTGATTGCCGTTTTTGAGGAAAAGCTCGCTCAGAAAACCGGTGCCGGAGCCGATATCGGCGATGACGTGACCTGGGCGCAAGCCGCACTCGGTGCGGAGGAGAGGGATGACCTCGGACGGATAGCTGGGGCGGTAGCGCACGTAATCGGCTACGCGATTGGAGAAGCGTTGCTTTGCGTCAACGAAGGTCATGGGTGGTTGCCCTCGCACACCGAAGAGAAAGAATTAACACAAAGGGCGCCGAGATAAGAACACATAGGACACAGAGAGACCTCGGCGCGATCAGTGATAGAGACAGCGCATCAATCAAGCCACGGTCCCTCCGCTGCGGGCCGCGGACTACGCGGCCCTCCGGTCGGGATGACACGTTTTGGGTCGGAGTCATGGGAATTGGCGGAGGAAGCGCACGTCGTTTTGGAAGAAGACTTGGATGTCGTCGATGCCGTACTTGAGCATGGCCAGGCGGTCGATGCCCATGCCGAAGGCGAAGCCGCTGACCTTCTTTGGGTCGTACTTGACGAAGCCGTAGACCGCAGGATCGATCATGCCGGCGCCGAACAGTTCGATCCAGCCCGCGCCTTTGCACTTCGAGCACACGCTGCCGCCCGCCGCGGTGCCGCTGCCGTCGCAGAAGATGCAGGAGACGTCGAATTCGACTGAAGGTTCGGTGAACGGGAAATAGCTGGGACGGAAACGGGTCTTCACGCTGGGGCCGAAGAATTGTTTGACGAAATATTCGATGGTGCCGGTGAAGTCGCAGAAAGTAATGTCGGTATCGACGGCGAGGCCTTCGATTTGATGAAAGATGAAGGAGTGCGTGGCGTCGGGATTGTCGCGGCGATAAACCTTGCCGGGAACGATTACGCGCACAGGCGGTTTCTGCTTTTCCATGGTGCGAATCTGCATCGGCGACGTATGAGTGCGCAACAGCAGGGGCACCTGCGGGTTTTTTGGAAGTTGCAGGTAGAAAGTGTCCATGTCGTCGCGCACGGGATGGAATTCGGGGATGTTGAGGGCCTCGAAATTGTAGTAAGGCTTTTCGATTTCCGGACCTTCGACGACGGAGAAGCCGATGGAGAAGAAAATATCTTCGACTTGCTGGAGAACCTGGCGGATCAGGTGATGCGAGCCGATGGGGCGCTGCACGCCGGGAAGGGAAAGGTCGACGCGCTCGCGGGCGGCGGCGGTTTGTTCGGCGCCGGACTCGATGGCGGTGCGGCGGGCTTCGACTTGTGTTTCGACGTGAGCGCGCAGAGCATTCAGCTCCTGGCCTACGACGCGCTTCAGATCGGTACTCGCCTGCTTCAACCAGTTTTCCGTGACTTGCGTTAGCACGCCGGATTTGCGGCCTAGCCAAGTGTCGCGAAACAGTTTCCAGGAGGATTCGTCGCAGGCGCAGGCACAGTCCGTGTCGAAGCGGCCGCGCAGGTCGGCGAAAAGTGCGGCGACTTCCTCGGGCTTGGTGATGCCGAGGTGCACGAGCGGAAGGCCGGATTTGTTGTCGTCAGCGGTCATTTTGAAAGAACGGGCCCGAACTCTAAAGATTTTGCCGAGAAGGGGCGCAGCTGTGCTGCGCCCCTTCAAAGAAATCCCCCACTTGCATCATTGGCACGCCGCGCAATGCGAAGAGCGATTCTTCGCTCCGCAGACTCCGCTCAGAATGACGCGACCTTGCGGCAACGCCAGTCGGGACAGCACCAGCGTGCCGCAGAGGCCTAGGCGGTTTTCTTGAGTTGCGGCGGGGCGGCGGCTTTGGCTTGCGCGGCCAACGATGCAAAGGCGGCGGCGTCTTTCACCGCGAGATCCGCGAGAACCTTGCGGTCGAGCGTCACTCCCGCGGCTTTCAGGCCGTGAATCAGCTGGCCGTAGGTCAGGCCATTTTGCCGCGCGGCGGCGCCGATGCGCTGAATCCACAAGCGGCGATAGTCGCGCTTGCGGGTGCGGCGATCGCGAAAGGCGTAGCGGTCAGCGCGATTGGCGGCTTCCTGCGCGGACTGGTACAGCTTGCTTTTGGTCAGGAAGAAACCTTTCGTGCGCTTGAGGTATTTCTTTCTTCGCGCGCGGCGTTTGGTGCCGCGCTTTACGCGTGCCATGATTGCTCCTTCAGGGGCCACCTGAAGGTGGCCGCTACAAAGTCTCGAGTATATGTTTGGGAGACAAACGAGGTGCGCTTACACGCGAGAAACACGCGTAAGGTAACGGGTTTGTCTCCGGTGATACCTTCAGGGGCTAAAGCCTTTCGATTTCGAAGGCTTAATGTAAGAGCTAAAGCTCCGACCCCAAAATTAGCGGCACCCGAAGGTCACCGCTTATCGGCCGGCAGGCACCCGTGACGCGCTGCCTGGCACGATCTCTACGAAACCTGCTTCACAGTTTACAGCTTGCCGAGATGAGGCCGCAGCAGTGCACCCCTACCGGGCAAAATCGAGACTGGCGCAATATAGTGCGCCACTACAAGGAAAAAGCAAAACCAAACTCCTGCTCGCGGCTGCCTAGGCGTAGGGAAGCATTTGCTTCACGGCGGCGCGGTCGGCAGCGTTCACCAGCGTCAGTTTCTTTAGCTTGCGCATGCGGCCGGGCTTTTTTGTGCCGAGCAGGTGGCGCTTGCCGGAATGCATGCGCAGGATTTTTCCGCCGGAAGTTACTTTGAAGCGCTTGGCGGCGCCGCGGTGCGTTTTCAGTTTTCTCTTTGGCTTTGTGCTGTTGCGTGGCATTGCTGATTCCTTTCGTTACTAGCGGCCCGCCACCGTCGGCGGCCGCTACAGGGTGCTCAAACATTTCGTCGAGCCGAATCCGGGCGAAAAACCGCAGGTCTCAAAAAGCGAGACCTAAGCTACCGGTGCTGGCATCCGCAATCGAACCTGAATCTTACGCGCTGGCGGAGGGCTGTGCTGATGGCCTTGCCGGGCCAGCACTTTTCTTGGGGGCCAATAAGGCTACCAGGACGTTGCCTTCCATGCGCGGCATGGTTTCGATCTGGCCAAAATCGCCGATCTCGCCGAGCAGGCGCGTCATTTTCGCGCGCCCTACTTCCTGGTGGGCCATCTCGCGGCCGCGATGAAAAATCATGGCGCGAACTTTGTGACCCTCACCGAGAAAGCGAATGATCTGATTCTTGCGCACCTGATAATCGTGCTCGGCAGTTGCCGGACGAAACTTGACTTCTTTGAGCTGCGAGCCGCGGCTGCTCTTGCGTTGCTGGTGCGCCTGCTTATTTTGCTGGTAAAGAAATTTACCGTAATCGGTGATTTTGCAGACCGGAGGATCCGCCGTGGGAGAAATTTCCACCAGGTCAAGCCCGCGTTCGCGCGCCAAGCGAACCGCTTCGTACGGCTGCATCACACCAAGCTGGGCGCCTTGCTCATCAATCACCCGGACCTCGCGCGCCCGGATCCGCTCGTTCACGCGGGTGCGGTCGCTCTGCCGGAAGCTGCGTTCTGGGATAGTTCCCCCTAATTAAATGTAAGGCGCCAAGCTGCCCAATTCGGCGACGCACGGGCCCAAATTAATAATGACCCTGCTCAGTTCAGAATGACCCAGGGACAGGGTGAAAAGTATAGCACGTGTCAAGAGGGCGGCGACAAGGGTCTGCGCATAAAATTTAAATCGTTCGGAGTGTGAGTGGTGGCTCTGAAGAGATACGCGATTTTTGCCCTTGGCGCGCATCCCCGCAGCGGGAGTCAGTTTGCAGCCCTCTGTAAGAAACCCCAATTTCGCATCAGACCGTTGGCCCCCTTCCTTCGTCTATAGCGGTGGAGGGGATGTCCATGAAACCGCGCACTCTGCTTTATGTACTTGCCGCCCTAATGACTTACGCCTGTTTGTTTGTACATGTGTTTGGGATTCACGCGCAAAATCGGCCCGTGCCGCCGGTCACGCCCGCTGTGCCGGCTATGCCGGCGGACGCCTTCGTTATTCAAGCGAGCCCGCTCGAGCCCGCTCTGCCTGCGTTGCCAGCCATGCCAGCGATGCCTGCCATTCCTGCTATGCCCGCCATGCCTGCGATTCCTGCAGTGCCCGCGATGCCGAGCATCCCCGATTGGGAGGGTGATCCTTCCGCGGGAAGCTCGACACATTGGCATGATGGACCAGCGCAAACCTGCGCCGACCTGGAAATTCGTTTGCGTGACAACGAGACACCTGCAATGGAATCCGAGGAGCAGACGCTCACCAAGGCTCAGGCGCCGGTGCTGCGCATCAAGCAGTTGCCCAATGGGGGAGCGCAGGTCCAAGGCTGGGACAAAGAAACGTACTCGGTTACCGCTTGTAAGTTTGCGGTAGGTTCGACGACGCGGCAGCTTCTGTCACAAATCAGAATGAGCGTGCAGGGCGGCGAGGTGTCGGTGAGCGGCCCATCGCAGAGCGACGACTGGACGGTGTACCTGCTGGTGCGCACGCCGCGCGGGGCTGATGTGGATGTGAGCGCGCATAATGGCCCGATGTCATTCTATGGTGTGAACGGCAAAGTGATGGCGCGAGCGAACAACGGCCCGATCAGTTTGAAGGATTGTTCCGGTGAAGCGGATGTGTCGGCCCAGAACGGTCCGATCAGCTTTGCGGGAAACAGCGGCAAGCTGCGGTTGCACACGCAGAACGGGCCGATCACCGTGGCGCTCGATTCGGGGTGGAATGGCTCGGAATTGGTGGCGGATGCGGTGAACGGGCCGCTGACGTTGCGCGTGCCGTCGAATTTTCAATCGAGCTTTCTGGTGGAGTCCAACGGGCGCTCACCGATTAGCTGCCGGGCGAGCATTTGCTCCGGCGCGCGCAAAACGTGGGACGACGAGCATCGGCGGATTGAATATGGCAGCGGGTCGCCGGTCATTCGGTTGTCGACGGAGAATGGGCCTATTTCGGTGGCGGACTAGCCCACGGAAAGAAACAGCCAACACAGGCTTGCGGCGGATTAGGGAATCCTGCTGAACTGGGGCGTCCGCCGTGGTGGGCTGCGCCCCTACGAGAAAATGCGGCGGAGCGGATTGGACGGGCTTGCGTTTTTGCGGCTAAGATTTGGCCATGCTGCTCGAGGATCGTGTAGCACGGCCACTCACTGAAAGAGACGCGGAGCAGCTCGCGCGTGAACTATACGGTTTCGAGGCCGTTGCCACAGCGCTGCCTGGCGAGTATGACGAAAACTTCCATCTGACGCCCGCGACCCGAGCGAAGAGTCCTCGCGCAAATGGAGGCACACAAGCAACCGACTCTCCTAATGAATTCGTGCTGAAGGTGATGCATCCGGCGCGGGAGCGCTCACTGATTGATCTGCAGTGCAGCGCGTTACAGCATTTGGCGAATCATGCCTCGCAGCTGGCATTGCCTCGGGTTTGGCCGACGCGCAGCAGCCAGCTCTCCACAGAAATTGCCAGCCGGGACGGTTCACAGCGGCTCGTTTGGATGCTGACCTATGTTGCCGGCACTGTGCTGGCGAAAGCCAACCCGCATTCCCCTGAGCTTCTGCACAGCCTGGGACGCTTCCTTGGCGAGATGGACGTCGCGCTTGCGAGTTTCGCGCATCCGGCGGCGCGACGCGAGTTGAAGTGGGATTTGGCTGGCGCGCTGTGGATCCGCAAGCACGTACCGCAGATCGCGAACGCCTCGCGGCGGGCATTGGTGGAAAAATTTCTCGCGCTTTATGAAGCGGAGGTGCTGCCGGTTATTCCGGAACTGCGGCGCAGCGTGGTGTATGCCGATGCAAACGATCACAACGTGCTGGTCGGCGAGCCGTGGCCATGGCCGCGACGCGTGGCCGGCGTCGTGGATTTTGGCGACATGCACGAAACGATTACGGTTTCGGAAGTGGCGATCGGCGCGGCGTACGCGCTGCTCGGGAAAAAGGAGCCACTTGCGGCGGCAGCCAGCGTCGTCGCGGGCTATCACAGCGCGTTCCCACTGACGGAAACGGAGCTGCGGGTTTTGTTTGCGCTGATCGGAACCCGATTGGCGGTCAGCGTGACGAATTCCGCGCAGCGCAAAGCGGTCAAGCCGGACGATGAGTATGTGACGATCAGCGAGGCGCCCGCGTCGGAAGCGTTGGAGCGGCTGGCCACGATTCATCCGCGATTCGCGCACTACACGTTTCGGGAAGCGTGCGGACTCGCACCGGTGCCCCACGGCAGCGAAGTGGAACGATGGCTCGCGTCCAATGCGGGTAGCACCGCGTCTGTGCTCGATGCAGACTTACGCACAGCGCCAAGCCTTGTTTTTGATTTCAGCGTGGGCAGCACGTTCCTGGGCGCTGATCCCGCGGCGATAGACCTTGCAAGGCAAACGAAAAAGATTCTTGTGGAGATGAAGAGTGCGGGCGCCGCTGTGGGAATCGGCCGGTATAACGAGGCGCGAGCGGTTTATTCCTCCTGGCTGTTCGGCGAAAGCAAGAATCCAACCGACGAGCGGCGCACCATTCATCTGGGAATCGACCTGCTGGTGGAGGCTGGTTCGGCTGTGCGCGCTCCGTTGGACGGAGTGGTCCACGCTTTTGCGAACAACACCGCGCCTCAGGATTACGGCCCCGTGGTGATCCTGCGGCACAGATTTGGAGATTCGTCCGGTGTAGTGGCGCAGCATTCCTTAGACTCCGCTCAGGATAAAGGTGCGTCACTACAAAGCAGAGGCTTCCGAGGTGAGTTCTTCACTTTGTACGGGCATCTCACCGCCGATTCATTGAAGAATTTGCACGTAGGCCAGAAAATCTCGCGCGGAGAGAAATTCGCAGAGGTCGGCAAAACGCAGGAAAACGGCGGGTGGACGCCGCACCTCCATTTCCAGATCATTCTCGATTTGCTGGACCGCGGCACGGATTTTCCTGGAGTAGCTCGTGCTTCGCAGCGCGGGGTGTGGACGAGCCTTTCTCCCGATCCCAATCTGCTGCTGCGAATTCCTGCGGAGCGCTTTCCATTGAGAGAAGCAACCGCTTCGGAAACGCTGGCTTCGCGAAAGTCGCTGTTGGGGAAAAATCTCAGCGTGTCGTATCAGCGGCCGCTCAAAATTGTGCGTGGCTGGATGCAGTATCTGTATGACGAGACCGGGCGGGCGTATCTCGACGTGTACAACAATGTGCCCCTGGTGGGTCACAGTCATCCGCAGGTGGTGCGCGCGGCGCAAGAGCAACTCGCGTTGCTCAACACCAACACGCGCTATTTGCACGATAACGTGGTGCGCTACGCCGAGCGACTGACGGCGCTGCTTCCCGAGCCGCTGCGCGTCTGTTATTTTTTGAATTCCGGCAGCGAAGCTAACGAGCTGGCTCTGCGCCTGGCGCGCGCGCATACGCAACGCGAAGACGTCATTGTGCTGGAGCATGCATATCACGGGCACACCAACACGCTCATCGACATTAGTCCTTACAAATTTAACGGGCCGGGAGGGGGCGGGCGAAAATCGTGGGTGCATGTCGCTCCGATTCCCGATGATTATCGCGGGCCGCATCGGCGGGGCGATCCGCACGCGGGCGCAAAATATGCCGGCGGCGTGGGAGAAATTGCGGACCAGCTCCGCGAGGAAGGGCGCGGGGTTGCGGCATTCATCGCAGAGACTTTGCCGAGCGTTGCGGGGCAAATTGTTTTTCCTCCGAATTATTTGGCCGAAGCGTACCGGCGTGTTCGCTCGGTGGGCGGCGTATGCATTGCGGACGAAGTGCAGGTGGGCTTTGGGCGTTTAGGGACGCACTTTTGGGGATTTGCGTCGCAGAACGCGGTACCGGACATCGTGGTGCTGGGAAAGCCGATGGGCAACGGGTTCCCGCTGGCCGCGGTGATCACTACGCGGGAAATTGCCGAATCGTTTGCCAATGGGATGGAGTTCTTCAGTACGTTTGGCGGGAATGCCGTCGCGTGCGCCGCGGGACTGGCTGTGCTGGATGTGCTGCGCGATGAAAACCTGCAGGAGCGCGCGCGGCGTGTGGGCGACTACTGGATGGCTCGACTCAAGAAGTTGCAGGAATCTTGCGCGTTGTTAGGAGACGTGCGCGGTTCGGGACTTTTCCTTGGAATTGATTTGGTGCGCGAGGCCGCGACGCGCGAGCCCGCCACGCAACAGGCGGATTACATTGTGAATCGCCTCCGCGAATGCGGGGTTCTGGCCGGTACGGACGGGCCCCATCACAACGTGATCAAGCTGCGGCCTCCGTTAATTTTTTGTGAGACGGATGCGGATTTATTCGTGGACACACTGGAACGCGTCCTGCAAGAAGATGCGGCCCGGCCGTAGTACTCTGGAATCTACGCCAAGCCCACCTCGCAAGCGGATGATCGATGAAAATCAGCCTCAGGACCTTTAGCATCGTGCTGCTGATTGTCTCCAGCGTGTGGCTGCTGGCGCGGCTGGCTCCTCCGGTGTATTGCTGGTTCGCTCCACCCAAGGATTTTCAGGCCGTAGTTGAAGCGCTGGAGAATCGCGGAAGCGCACCCGCGACGGCCGCGAACGCTGTGCAGCAAACAATCGCGAGCGCGGGTCCGTTGGTACGCGCATTCCAGATTGGGTATTACTATCGCGCGCAGGTGGCCATCCGCGTGAATGAAAAACACCTGGAGAAGGAATCGCAGGCCAGTTACATTGCGTGGTTCCCAAAATTTCAATGGCCCATCTTGCTGATTCTGCAGAAGCAACAAATCGACAATGGCGACGAGGACTATCAGATCGCGCAAGGTGATCCTACGGGCCTGCTGCGCGGCTTTGTCGTTCCAGTTCTGGCGTTTATCGGGGCGATTGTGGCGCTGCGCCTGAGCCGTGCAGGACGCCGAGGTCGTGGGAAGGCAACCTCGCAGGGCCACTGAGGTTCCAAGCGATGGTAGACATAGCGCAGGTGTGCGCGCTATGTTGTTTACTCCATAAGGTGCGACCCCAAACCCCGCCCGATTCGACGGACGCGCCCCGGGACCAATAATGAACTTCGCGCGTGTGGCTGTGCTGTCAAATATTTCCGTGTTGTTGTTCACTCCCGTGGTGCTTGCGCAGTCCAGCGAGTCGCCGCGGCGACACTTGGCGGTGCCCGGCCTGGCGCCTTCCGGCTGCACGGAAGCTCCCGCGGAAGATGCCCTGGTGGCAACGTGTGTGCCGCCTTCAAACGACTACGACGCTGCAGATGTGCTGGAGCCCCTGGCGCCTGCCGAAATTGCATTAAAACTTCCCGGCGGCACGCCTTTGCGCATTGCGCTGGATCAACGCGTGCGCATCGATCAAGCGGGTGCACCGGTGCGGGGCAAAGTGGTGGAGACGGTCTATGCGTTCGATCAGGCGGTGATCCCCGCGGGGAGCATCGTCAACGGCCAAATCGAGCACATTGCTCCAGTCCCCGTTTTCCGGCGTGTGCGGGCGTACGCCAACGGAAATTTTTCGCCGTTCCGCGAGTACAAAGTGAGCTTTAAGTCCGTCACTTTGCCTGACGGAAAGCAGCTTCCGATTCAAACCAGCGTTTCGCCGGGATCGGTGGAAGTGGTGCACCTGGTGAGCAATCCGGAAAAAGAAAAACAGAAGGGCATCGCCAGTCAACAGGTGGACAAAGCCAAGGCGGAGGCCAAAGGCCGCATTGCGGAAGCCAAGACGCAAATGCACGAGGGCTGGCAAAAGCTGACGGCTCCCGGGAAAATGCACCGGCTGAAAGAGTTTTTGGTATCGCAATCCCCCTATCGTCACCAATATTTGGAGCCGGGGACGCGATTTGTGGCAGACCTGAACGCGCCGCTGGAGTTTGGCGCGACGACACGGACGACGGATCAACTTGTCAGCGTTGGGACCGAACCTGCGGCGGACTGCACGCTGAAAGCTCGCCTAGTCGCGGAGGTTAGTTCCGCGACAGCGAACCGGGGCACTCCGGTGATGGCGGTGTTGACCGAACCGCTCTACTCGCCCACGCACCAGTTGGTGCTTCCAGCGAACAGCCGGCTGGTCGGTGAGGTTCTGAAGGCCAAGCCGGCGCGCAAGCTGCACCACAATGGGGAGCTGCGCGTCGTGTTCGAGCGCATCGAGACTTCAGAGGAAGGCGTCCAGGCACTGGCGCAACTGGAGGCGCAGGCTCAGGCAAAAGATTTGGCGACTCTGCAGCGCGCGGATTCTCAGGGGATGGTGGGCAATTTGGAAGGGCTGGAAGTGGCGAAGAACTCAAACATGAAGCTCGATGAAGAAGGCGGAGCGCACACAACGGACAGCAAAACGCGCTATCTATCGAGCGGCTTGGCGGTTTTGCTTGCAGCGGCGGCGTCACACACGGAAGTCGAACACGGCACGACGGAAACGGCGGGGCCTGGCGTGCGCACCGCTGCGGGTGATTCCGGGATGCGACTGACAGGAGCGCTGTTCAGCCTGGTGGCGAAATCGATGCCGGTATCGCTGGCGTTCGGTGTGTACGGCGCATCGAGTTCGATCTACATGAATTTCTTGTCGCGCGGCCACGATGTTGTTTTGCCGAAGGACACGCCGATGGAAATTGGCTTTGGCCCGCCGCATGCCAAGACGCAATAGGCGACAATGCGCCAGTCTGCGTGCGGTCTGATATTTTAATCTTCAGCCAGTCGTTCCTACGGGACTTCTTTACTAGGAAATTTCTGGGCTAGTTTCAGGCGTGCCTACGGGACTGGGACGCGCCCTTTCTTCGTCAGGTAAACTGAAGCGCGCCCCTACGCCGTTTCGCAGTGCCCCTCGACTCAGCGCAAAGGTGTAACCGCAATTGCCTTGAATGAGAGGGCCATGGTGGATTAGTCTCTCCCCTCACGTCCTTCCGCGAACCCGTTAAGCCTGGGCAGCTATATGGGTGTACACAAAATGTTGCAACAAACATCCAACGTGGACATCCAACAGGCGCAGCCGCCTCGAAGGAACCAACCTCAGCAAGATCGCAAGCGAGGAAGCAACCATGCAATTTACATTGAGAAGCGCCGGTAACAACCAAGGCCGCATCGTATCCCAAAATTTTCTGTCCATTCTGGCGCTGCTGCCGGTGGCCGCGCTCGTGCTGGACGGCTGTCAAAATCCCAATGCAGCGGCTCCGATGCCACCCGCTGAAGTCGAAGTCGCCAGCGTCGTGCAAAAGGACGTCCCGATTTACGGGGAGTGGGTGGCCACGCTGGATGGCTACGTGAACGCACAGATTCAGCCGCAAGTCACCGGGTACATCACGGAGCAGACTTATAAGGAAGGTTCCTTTGTGCGTAAGGGCCAGATGCTTTTTCAGATCGACCCGCGTCCGTTTCAAGCGATTCTCGATCAAGCAAAGGCGCAACTCGCACAGGCCCAGGCGCAGCTTGGCAAGACGCAACTGGACGTGGACCGCGACACTCCGCTGGCGAAGGAGCGCGCGATTGCACAGAGTCAATTGGACAACGACATACAAGCAAATTTAGCCGCTAAGGCGGCGGTGAAGGCCGCCGAGGCGCAAGTGGAACAAGCAGGATTGAACCTGGAGTTCACGCACGTGACCTCGCTAGTGGATGGCATCGCGGGAATTGCCCAGGTGCAAATCGGAAACCTTGTGAATCCGACGGCGGTACTCACGTCTGTGTCGCAGGTTAATCCCATCAAAGCGTACTTTCCGATCAGCGAACAGGAATACATGCACTACGCAGACCGGATTAATGCTCACAACCAGCAGGAAGTTCCTTCGGACGCACCACCGTTCGATCTCATTTTGGCGGACGGATCCATGTACCCGCATAAAGGAAGGCTGCTGCTCACCGACCGGCAAGTCGACGTGACCACCGGGAGCATCCGCCTGGTTTGCGCCTTTCCCAATCCCAACAACATTTTGCGCCCCGGGCAGTATGGGAGGGTGCGGGCCGCCGGAGAGGTGCGAGCCCGCGCTCTGCTGGTGCCGCAAAGAGCAGTGACGGAACTCCAGGGGACCTATCAGGTGGCGGTTGTGGGCAGCGACAGCAAAGTGAGCATTCGGCCGGTGAAGGTAGGAGAACGCGTGGATACGATGTGGGTTCTCGAAAGCGGAGTGCAAGCGGGCGAGCAGGTGATTGTCGCAGGGCTGCAAAAAGTGCGAGACGGCTCGGTGGTTAGGGTCAAGCAGGCTGGCACCCCCACCCCCGCGAAAGGCAACTAAGCCATGTCTAAGTTTTTTATCAATCGCCCGATCGTGGCGATGGTCATTTCGATCGTCATGCTGATCGTCGGCGCGGCAACGATTACGGCGCTGCCCGTGGCGCAATTTCCGAACATCGTTCCGCCCGAGGTGCAAGTGGTCGCCACCTACGTCGGCGCGGATGCGCAGACGATCGAGCAATCCGTGGCGACGCCGATCGAACAGCAAATGAGCGGCGTCGACAACATGAACTACATGTATTCGCTGAACTCCACGGCAGATGGAGTGATGCGGCTGATTGTGGATTACGACGTTAAGACAGATCCCAATACGGACCTGATTCTCACGCAAATACGCGAAACGCAGGCGGCGGCTCAGCTTCCGGTTGACGTAACCAACTTTGGCGTGACGGTGCAGAAGACGGTAACGGCACCGTTGATGCTCATCACGCTGTACTCGCCAAACGGCACCTACGATGCGGGATTTCTATCCAACTATGCGTACATCAACTTGGCCGACCAAGTTACTCGCTCGTACGGCATAGGGAGCGTGCAAATTTTTGGCGCTGGGCAGTACGCCATGCGGCTGTGGGTGAAGCCCGACCAGTTGGCTAAGCTGGCCATCACCGTTCCGGAGATTGTTAGCGCGATTCAATCACAGAACACGGTCAATCCTGCAGGCCAAGTGGGCAGCGAGCCCGTTCCGAAGGGGCAGGAATATACGTATTCGGTGCGCGCCCAAGGCCGGCTGACATCGCCTGAGGAGTTTGGGCAAATTGTCGTGCGCGAATCTCCCGGGGGCGCGGTGGTGCGCCTGAAGGATGTCGCGCGCATTGAGCTTGGCGCGCAGAACTACAGCGTTGTGGGGCGGTTGAATGGGAAGCCCGGAGCGATCATTGCCGCGTATCAGTTGCCGGGCTCGAACGCAGTGGAAGCCGCCGCGGGAGTCAAGAAACTCATTGCAGAGGCGAGGAAGCGTTTTCCCAATGACATGGATTACGTCGTGTCGCTGGATACCACGCTGGCCGTGACGCAAGGAATGAAGGAAATCATTCTGACCTTGGTCATCGCCATCATCCTGGTGATCATTGTCGTTTACATTTTTTTGCAGGGCTGGCGCGCCACATTGATCCCGTTGCTGGCGGTGCCGGTTTCTTTGGTCGGTACGTTTATTTTCTTCCCGCTCTTCGGCTTTTCCGTGAATACGCTCTCGTTATTTGGACTAGTGCTGGCCATCGGCTTGGTGGTCGACGATGCAATCGTCGTGGTGGAGGCGGTTGAGCGGCACATCGAAGAAGGCCTGGCCCCCAAGGCTGCGGCATTCAAGGCGATGGAAGAGATTTCTGGTCCAGTGGTTGGCATCGCCCTTGTACTTTCCGCGGTTTTTATTCCCACGGCTTTCATACCGGGGATCACCGGACGTCTTTATCAGCAATTCGCAGTGACGATCGCCCTTTCTGTGATCCTCTCGGCATTCAATGCTTTGACGCTCAGCCCGGCGCTGGCCGCTTTGCTGCTGCGGTCGAAACGATCCAGCGGAGGGCTGCTCAAAGGCTTCTTTTCCTGGTTTAACCGCGCGTTCGCGAGCGCCACTAACGCTTATGTGCGCTCCTGCGGTTTCCTGATTCGGAAAAGCGTAATCGCGCTGGTTCTGTTGGCAGCTTTTGCTGCCGCGGCCGGTTGGTTTGGCAGCAAAATTCCTTCGAGCTTTCTGCCTGATGAAGACCAGGGCTATCTGTACATTAATTTGCAACTTCCCAGCGCCGCGTCGCTGCAACGCACCGACGAGGTCGCGCGGAAAATTGAAAGTGTTTTGGCCAGTACGCCCGGCGTGCAATATACGACCAGCGTGGTTGGCTTCAGCCTGTTGAGCTTTGTGCGCACCAGCTACAACGCCTTTTTCTTCGTGACGCTGAAGCCTTGGGATGATCGCAAGGAGCGCGCTCAGCAGCTTCAGTCCGTCAAGCAACGCATCAATCAAGAACTTTCTACGATCCCGGAAGGCATCGCGTTTTCATTTTCGCCGCCGGCTATTCCCGGTGTCGGCACCTCCGGCGGATTTACGTTTGCTCTGGAAGATCGTGCCGGGAACGACGTGGAATTTCTGGCCTCCAATTTGCAAACGTTTCTGGCCGCGGCGCGGAAGCGCCCGGAAGTTGCCGGCCTGAGCACGACTTTTCTGCCGAGTGTGCCGCAGGAATTTGTGAATGTGGACCGCGACAAGGTCATCAAGCAGGGTGTCTCGGTTAGCGACGTGTACAAGACGCTGCAGGCGTTCATGGGCGGGCTGTTCATCAACTATTTCAACCGCTTTGGACGACAGTGGCAGGTGTACATCGAGGCCGAAGGTGACTACCGCACGCGGGCGGAGAACGTGGGGCAATTTTTTGTCAGAAACAGTAAAAGCGAGATGGTGCCGCTCGCGGCGCTCACGCGATTTGAGCCGCGTCCCGGCCCGGAGTTCACCATGCGCTTCAACGAATATCGCGCGGCGCAGATCAACGGCGCCGCCGCTCCCGGATACAGCGCCGGGCAAGCCATGGCCGCTCTGGAAGAGGTTTTCGCGCAGACGATGCCGCGCGAAATGGGTTTCGACTATTTGGGGATGTCCTTCCAGGAAAAGCAAGCGCAGCAAGGTGTGCCGCCCGCTGCGATTTTTGGCTTCTCCCTTTTATTCGTGTTTCTGATCCTGGCGGCTTTGTATGAGAGTTGGTCCCTGCCGTTCAGCGTGCTCCTGAGCACTCCTGTGGCGGTCTTTGGAGCCTTCGCCATTTTGTGGCTGCGCCGCACGGTGCTGGCCGCTTTTCTGCCGAGCTACATGGTGCAAATCGAAGGCGACGTGTATTCGCAAATCGGGTTAGTGATGCTGATTGGGCTGGCCGCCAAGAACGCCATTCTAATTGTGGAGTTCGCGAAAGACGAATTTGAAAATGGTAAGCCGCTAGTGGATGCCGCTCTGGAGGGAGCCCGCTTGCGCCTTCGACCCATCTTGATGACTTCGTTTGCGTTCATCCTGGGTTCGGTGCCGTTGTGGACGGCTTCCGGCGCAGGTGCGGTTGCCCGCCAGATCATGGGCACGACCGTGATCGGAGGCATGCTCGCCGCGAGCCTCATCGGCGTGTTTTTCATCCCGGTGATTTTCTATTTGGTTGAAAAATGGTCCGGCGCCGGCAAGGAGCACCAACCAGCCGCACTGCCTGCCCCAAGTCCCGCCGAGGGTAACTGAACATGACGAAGACCGTTGCCCTACTTTGCGCTCCGATCGCTCTGATCGTGAGCTTCGGCTGTGCTGTCGGTCCGAATTACAAAAGGCCTGCCGTTTCGGTGCCAGACACCTATCGAGGACTGACTCCCGAAGAAGCCGGCAAAGCGCAACCCGCCGTCTCGATTGGCGATCAGAAATGGTGGGAAGTGTACCAGGACGAGCAGCTTCGTTCGTTGATTCGCACGGCTCTGCAACAGAACTACGATGTTCGCATCGCGGCGTCCCGAATCCTGGCCGCGCAGGCGCAACTTGGAATTACGCGCGCCGATCAATTTCCGAATGTCGCCGCGGGAGCCACGATCGCTGATAATCGATCGGCGCGGTCGAGCTTCTTTCCGGCGTTTGAAAGAAGTACGGGTCAACTGGATGTTTCGGCCGCTTGGGAGCTGGATTTCTGGGGAAAATATCGACGTGCGACCGAAGCGGCGCGAGCCAACCTTCTCGCCAGCGAATGGGCTCGCCAGGAGGTCCTCGCCGTTCTGGTCGCCAATATGTCCAGCGCCTATTTCCAGCTCCGCGCGCTGGACCTGGAATTGGAGATCTCCAACCGCACCCTCAATTCGCGGCAGGAATCGCTGCGCCTTACTCGTATCCTGGCGGATCGCGGCTCAACGTCGCTGTTGGACGTGCGGCAGGCCGAACAGTTGGTGTTCACCGCGGCAGCGGAGATTCCCGCGTTAGAGCAGCAGATCGAGCAGCAAGAAAACTTCATCAGCATTCTGTTGGGCAAGAACCCTGCGGATGTTCCGCGTGGTCAAAAGTTAACCGAACAGTCGCAGCCTCCCGAGGTCCCGCCGGGGCTCACTTCAGCTTTGCTCGAGCGCCGGCCAGACGTCCGCCAGGCCGAACAACAACTGGTGGCGGCCAACGCCCAAATTGGTGTTGCGAGAGCGGCCTACTTTCCGCAGATTTCGCTTAGCGGAAGCGGCGGCTTCCAGAGCGCCGCGTTGACCAGCTTGTTTAGCGGTCCGGCGGGCACTTGGAATTTTGGCGCTTCGCTCACGCAACCCATCTTTACGGCAGGCAAGCTTCGTTCCAATGTTCGGCTGGCCGAAGCGCAGCAGCAAACGGCGCTGCTTTTCTACCAGCAAACGATCCAGGGGGCCTTCCGCAGCGTTTCGGACGGTTTGGTCGCCTACCGGAAGACGAGGGAATTCCGAGCGCAAGAGGAACTGCTATTTCAATCGGCGCAAGACGCCGCGCGCCTTTCGCACATGCGCTACAGCGGCGGTGTCACGGGATATCTGGAGGTGTTGACCAACGAAACGAATGCCTTCTCTGCGGAATTGGGCTTGGTCCAGGCGCGGCTGAATGAATTTTTGGCGCTAATACAGTTGTATGAAGCCTTGGGAGGAGGCTGGCAGCAGTAGGCGTCAATCGAACGGCGGCACGCAAACGCTCTTGATCTCGTAAGCTTCTTTGGCGGTGATCGGTTGAGGTCCTTCGCGCATCTTCATCGAATGCGCTCAGGATGACAATGCTTTTATCATTTCTGCCACTGCTTCCGTTTACGGCAGCGGGCAGAATGGATGCTATACACTTAACTTGACAACTAGGTTACTATGCGCATAGGCTCGGCGGGCGATGGAGCCAGATGCCTCCCTCTCGTGGCTCGCTTTGGCGCTTACCCCTGGGTTAGCTGCGCGGCTCTCGGCACGGCTGCTGAAAGAGTTTGGCTCGCCTGACGAAGTGTTTCGCGCATCGCTGTCCAAGCTGGAAGCGTGCAGGTTGCCGGGCGCTGTGGCGCAAGCCGTTTTCAAAAAGCAAGCCTTCAAGCGGGCGGAAAAAGAATTAGCGCTTACGCGCCGTATGGATCGCTGCCGTCTACTGAACTGGACCGAGACCGAATATCCCCAGACTCTGCTGCAAATCTACGATCCGCCGGTGCTGTTGTACGTTCGCGGCGACGCGCAGGTGCTGACGCAGCCCAGCATCGGGATGGTTGGTACACGGCGGCCGACACTCTACGGAACGCAAATGGCGGAGCGCCTGGGCCGCGAGCTGGCCGCGCGCGGCCTGGTGATTGTCAGCGGATTAGCGCGGGGCATTGACGCCATCGCCCATCAGGGTGCGCTGGCGGTGAATGGCCGGGTGATTGGCGTGTTGGGAACGGGGATTGATGTGTGCTATCCCAAGGAAAACCGGAAACTCTACGACAAGGTGCTGGAGCGCGGCGTCATCCTCAGCGAGTTTCCCTTGGGCACGCACCCGGCGCCGGAGAATTTTCCGATCCGCAACCGCATTGTCGCGGGACTCCCGCTGGGAGTGGTGATCGTGGAAGGGGCGCAGTATAGCGGTTCATTGATCACCGCGCGGCTGGCCATGGAATTTGGCCGAGAAGTATTTGGCGTGCCGGGGAACGTAACCCAGCCGGTGAGTTTCGCGCCGAATCTGCTCATCAAGCAGGGAGCAAAGCTGGTGACCAACGGCGAAGACGTAATCGAAGAGCTGCCCACGCCGATTCGCGCCACGCTGGTAAAGGCAGAGCAGCCCGAAGCGCAGCAGCGGAATCTGTTACTGGCGGCGTCGCTGAACTCCAGCGAAAAAAAAATTTACGAGCTGCTCAGCGTCGATGAACCGAAACACATTGACGACATCCTGGAGGCTTCGGGCTTGAACTCTTCGGAGGTTCTGGCTACGCTCTTTGATCTGGAGATGAAGGGCATCGTTCGGCAGTTGCCGGGAAAGCAGTTCGGCAAGGTGCTCCTCTAGGCCGCTGCACTGAGCAGTGAACCCACCCACAACCCAGGTCGGCTACAGCACAGAGCAAATCATTGAAAAGCGGGGCTTTAATAGAGCAGTCGGAACACGCATGAATCCATAACCTACATTCTAGCATCTTGTTGAAGGGTAGCGAGAAGGACACACGGTCTGCCGCTTGGGGCTTCCTACAGCGGAGTCCGGAGTTACAAAGGGAAAATGGCACGTTCGCTGGTTATTGTGGAATCGCCGGCAAAGGCGAAGACAATTAATAAGTATTTGGGACGCGACTACACCGTCAAAGCGTCCCTGGGGCACGTCATGGACCTGCCCAAGAAAACGCTGGGTATTCTTTTGCCCGAAGACCAGAACGGAAACAAGAAGAAGAAGAAGCGGAAACGGCGGGCCAAAGCTGGTGAAAAACCAGAAGAAATCAAGAAGGCGCCCAAGCCGGTGGTCGTGACGGCCGAAAATATCTTTGAGCCGACCCTGGAGATTATCCCTGGAAAAATCAAAGTCATCACCGATCTGCGCAAGGCTGCGGAAAAGGCGCCGAACGTCTATCTAGCCACCGACCCGGACCGTGAAGGCGAAGCGATTTCTGCCCATTTGCTGGATGCCTTACTGGAGCGCAAGTCTGACCGTCCAAAGTTTCGCCGGGTGATGTTCAACGAGATTACTCCCAAGGCGATCAAAGCGGCATTTGCCAAAGCGGGCGACGTGAACACGAACCTTGTGGATGCGCAGCAGGCACGCCGCGTACTGGATCGCCTGGTGGGCTACAAGATTTCGCCGCTGTTGTGGAACAAGGTACGGCGGGGACTCTCGGCCGGGCGGGTACAGACTGTGGCGCTGCGGCTGATCGTTGAACGCGAGCAACAGATCAAAGCATTTGTACCGCAGGAATACTGGACGATTCACGCCATGCTGGAAGCGGGCGAGCCGCCAATCTTCGAGGCCAAGCTGGCCAAGTATAAGGGCGAAGATCTCGAGGTGGCGAACCAGGAAGCGGCGGACAAGATTGTCTCCGCGGTGAGTAAGGCCAAGTGGCAGGTTGCTTCGGTCGCGCAGAAAGAGAAGAAGCGCAACCCGCCGCCGCCGTTCACGACTTCCAAACTGCAGCAAGCCGCGTATAACCGGCTGCGTTACACCGCTAAACGAACTATGGCGCTGGCGCAGCGGCTGTACGAAGGCGTCGAGTTGGGCGAGGAAGGCTCGGTTGCGCTCATTACGTATATGCGCACGGATTCCGTGCACGTCTCCAATGACGCGCTGGTTGAGGTGCGGGACCTGATCCCCAAGCGGTTTGGATTGGACTATCTGCCGGAGAAGCCCAACTTTTTCAAATCCAAGAAGGATGCGCAGGAAGCGCACGAAGCAGTGCGTCCGACGGATGTGACGCGCGCTCCGGAAGACGTCCGCAAATATTTGGACGACGATCTCTTCAAGCTCTACCAGTTGATCTGGCAGCGCTTTGTGGCTTCGCAGATGCTTCCGGCTATTTTCGACCAGACGACTATCGACATTTCCGCGGGGGACTACACCTTCCGCGCCACGGGTTCGGTGCAGAAATTCGACGGCTACCTCCGCGTTTACCAGATGCCGGTGGCCGGCGCGGATCGCGAGGAGGACGAAAAAGACGAAGAGGGCGAGGGCAAGAGCCTGCCGCGCGTGGAAGAGGGGCAAAGCCTGCGGCTCGAGCAGATACGCCCGGACCAGCACTTTACCGAGCCGCCGCCACGCTACACCGAAGCGACTCTGGTCAAGGAGCTCGAAGAAAAGGGCATCGGGCGTCCGTCGACCTACGCAGCGATTATCTCGACGATTGTCGAGCGCGAATACGTCCGCAAGGACCAGGGACGTTTCACGCCCACGATGCTGGGTGAACGGGTCAGCATGCTGCTGGTAAAAAGCTTTGAGGATATTTTCGACTTGACGTTTACGGCGCGCCTGGAAGACGAGCTCGACGAAATTGAAGAGGGCAAACTGCCTTGGCGCGAAGCCGTAGGCGAGTTTTGGGACAAATTCGTGATCGACCTGGACAAGGCCGATGACGAAATGCTGTCTTACAAAGCGGGAATTCCTACCGGCAAGAAATGCGAGAAGTGCGGGCAAGGCGAATTATTGGAGCGCATCAGCCGGCACGGATTCTTCCTGGGCTGCTCGCGCTATCCGGATTGCGATTTCATACAGGATTTGGCGCCGGAGCTCAGCGAGGACGCCGGCGGCGAGAACAAAATCGAGTATTGCGACAACTGCGGCAAAGAAATGACCATCAAGCGAGGGCGCTTCGGGGCCTTCCTGGCCTGCACCGGGTATCCGGATTGCAAGACCACCCGGCGGTTGGTTGCCGGGACGCGCATCGCACACCAGCCGGATGAGCCGCTGGATGAAAAGTGCTCCCAATGCGGCAGCGGCTTGGTGAAGAAGCACGGACGCTTCGGAGAATTCATCGGCTGCTCGGGATATCCCAAGTGCAAGTACACGCGGGCGATCACATTGGGCATTAAATGTCCCAAGTGCCAAGAAGGCGAATTTGTGCGGCGAGGCAGCGCCGGCAAGGGCGGACGAGGGCGTCCCCGAGTGTTCTACGGGTGCTCGCGCTATCCGGATTGCGACTTTACGACGCCGCATATGCCCCTGGCGGAGCCGTGCCCCAAGTGCGGTGCGCCGTTCATCGTGGAAAAGAAATCGAAAATCGGGACAGTGCGCACTTGCATTAAAGAGGGTTGCGATTGGGAGTCGGTAGTGGCCGACACGCAGCCTGCTCCACAAGAAGAACCTGCCCCCGTGGGCGCCAAGCCGTAATCGCGGCTTTTTTCCTTAACTCATTTTCGATCTCACGGCGCACGACCTGGTTTGTTAGCGGACACGTGCCGGGTACAACGGCGGTGTCGCTCTAGAAACGCGGCAAGGAAAAGCCATCTTCGCGAGGAGCGGACACCTATAATGAAAAGGGCGCTCGGGAGAAAGCGTCCTTACGAAATGAAACAGGCCATCCAGAACTACCTGCAATATTTGCGATCCGTCAAGAACTCTTCACCGCACACGATTCAGAACTACCGCCGCGATTTGGAGCAGTTCGTCGCGTACCTGTCCCCACCGGGAAGTACATCGCCGGCTTTGAAGGGCATCACGCACCACGTGATTCGCGAGTTTGTGGGCCACTTGCATGAGCAAAAACTAGAAAACAGCTCGATTGCGCGCAAGCTGGCGGCGCTTCGCTCATTCTTCAAATACTGCGTGAGGGAAGGTTTTCTGAAGGAGAACCCTTCACGGCTGGTCCCGACGCCAAAATTGCCGAAGCGCATCCCTTCCGTGCTCTCCGCGGAAGAAATGAACGATTTTCTCAATGAATTGATAAAGATGGGATCGGCTCAAACCGGGGGCTGCATTCCTAACGCGAAGCGCGCAGGCGCTGCGCCGAGAAAAACTTTAAGCAAGGCGGGGACGTCGAAGGACGAGGGAATTTTGCTGCGGCGAGACCGGGCGCTGCTGGAGTTGCTATATGCGGCGGGGCTTCGTGTCAGCGAGCTTACCGGACTGAACATAGAGGACATCGAGCAGACCGAACGCGTTCTGCGCGTGCGCGGCAAGGGCAACAAAGAGCGCATCGTGCCCTACGGCGTGAAAGCCCAGGAGGCGCTCGCGAAATATTGGCCCGTTCGCGAGGAACTTCTATTGCGGAGAACCGGAGAGGCACCCACGGCGGACACGAATGCGGTGTTCTTGAACTATGCGGGGCGCAGGCTTACGCAGCGCTCGGTTGGGCGCATCGTCAAGAAGTACGTCCGGCTGGTGAACATTAACTGGGATTTGCATCCACATTCATTGCGTCACGCGTTCGCCACCCATCTTCTGGCGGACGGCGCCGACTTGCGCGCGATTCAGGAACTTCTAGGCCATCAGTCGCTTTCCACGACACAGAAGTACACGCACGCCTCCATCCGGCAACTGATGGAGACTTACGACAAAGCGCACCCGCACGCGTAGACCGATCGTCTTTTTCCCAGAAAGCTGCGGCTGCAAGAACGATGGAAGGTAGCGCAACAATCACAAGCTGAGAAGTGAACTCGAAAAGTCATGAAACAAACGCGCGAGGGCCTCTTCAAGAAGCCCCGCGCGGTCGACACCGGGTTCTACTGGAATTCCAGCGCTAGTTACCAGAATTGATTTGGTGAACGAACTGGAGCAACCCAGCGGCTTGCGCACTAAGCTGCGCTTGTTGCTGCGGGGAAATTCTCTTGCCGTTAAATTCGGCGTCATTGAGCAACGCGATCATGTCTGAGGCGAGCGCGTCTCGGAACGAGGTGATGCCGGACAGCTGGTTTTCCAGCGCGGTATAGGTCGAATCATCCGCCGAACTGCCGGACGCGAGCGCGCGGGTTGAAATTTGCAAGCTGGCGCTGCCCAGCTCGGCAGTCGGCGCATTGATTTGCTTGTATGCGCGAGCAAGCGCAAGGAAGTCATTGCCCGTGCCGCGGATCGCTTCAGGAATCGCCCAGCTATGGAGTTCCTCCACCAGGGCACGCCCATCGCTAACATAATCGTCCTGCAAGTCGGTCAGCAGGAGCATGGTCGGGCGAATGTCCGTGTGATCCGACCAGACGGTGGCGTCAATGCCATTGTTTCTCACGCCTGGACCCACCAAGCCGAGCCAGGTTGTGACGATCTCCTGCTGGATTCCACCGTGATTCCAGGCGAATCCTGCATTCTCCACGGCATCCGGGCCGCTCAACCCAAAAAAATAGTCGGGATCGCCGAACATCACAAAGTTAGGCGTCCGCTGAGGATCGCCGGTGACCATGTGGAGCAGCTTCAATTCCACGGGATCCGCCAGCGCCGCCGTAAGTTGGTCCGTATTTCCGGTGAGGGGGCTTACGGCCGTGAGCCGCGCGGAATCCCGCTCGAACTCGCGGACCAACGGCGAGCCGACCGCCGGGTTGCCGCTGATGTAGAACACGGGCACCATGTCGAACTGAATATCGAAGGGGGTATTCGCGGTATTCGGATCGACTTCGCTGAGCAGGCTTGCCAGGTTTGCGTCGATTTCGCCCAGTTTGGCGTAGCTGCAGGCCACCTGGATTCCATCGCAGTTAGCGGGCGATGCCGGGCCTCCGGCAAAGTGGTCGTTTTCGTCGGAAGTAATTACGAACAGCGTGTTGCTCTTGTCGATGCCATCCTTCCCGAGGCGCGAAAAGAACTTTCCGAACGCATCGTCGTACTTAGCGAGTTGCGCCACGTAGCAGGCGTCACCAGGCCCGAGCGCACCCTGTTCGGGGTCGGTGGCGCACTCGACTGGGCCGTAGGGATTACCGGGAAACACCGCCGTGGTGTGGTTGTCATGTGCATCGGAAATGTAAGCGTAGGTAACCGGAACTCCCTTCTCCTGCATCGCGGCCACGTAGGAAAGTGTCTGTGCCGCCGAGATTGCGCCAAAGCCCGGAAATCCGATGTTCGGTGGATTGCTGCTGTCGGTGATCGGATTGCCGTTCAGGTCATGGAGTGGGCCGCCGTCAGGGCTGATT
>Ga0307479_10001101_pt1 | contig 24355 bp, 16 predicted proteins | sample atmos_gasesECM4C_FD_203743 | JGI IMG/M metagenome (GOLD analysis project Ga0307479, IMG submission 203743) | Hardwood forest soil microbial communities from Morgan-Monroe State Forest, Indiana, United States - atmos_gasesECM4C_515 | ecosystem: Environmental > Terrestrial > Soil > Temperate... | reverse complement strand
GCCGTGGGGCCAGATGCAAGGAGCCGCGACGCAGGCGATGCGGGGACATCGTCGAGGAGCGGCGACGCCGTAGATGGCCCCGCGCCGCCGCAACGCGGTGGCGCGGAGTTTCACCACGGGCTGCTAGGCCAGGACGCGGGCGGCGTCCCACCGCGGTGATCGCAGGTCCCGCGGCAAGAACCGAATCGTTTCGCGGCGCCGATGGGCGAGGAAGGCGACGCTCCGTGCCCGGTCATCGTAAGCAAGAGCAGTTGGCTCACCATCGGAGGTGCGATGACGTTCGGGGATGCCGGGGATGCGGCGGCGCCGGCAGCGCCTGGCCGGAGGCCGGCGCCATGGCGGGAGCACGCCGGGTGGCTGGCGCTGCTCGCGGCGCTGGCGGCCTGGGGCGGCTGGTTCATCTTCAGGACGTCGTTCGTGCTCGCCGGGCGCCGGGTGTTCTGCCTGTTCGACGACGCCATGATCTCGATGACCTATGCGCGCAACCTGGTCGAGGGATACGGCCTCAACTGGGCACGCCAGGGAGCGCCGGTCGAGGGCTTCACCCACCCGCTGTGGATTGTATTGATGGTGCCGGTGAACCTGCTGCCGATCCCGCTCGACCGCCGCAGCCTGGTGGTGCAGCTCGCCTCGCTGGCGCTGCTGCTGCTGCACCTCGCGCTGGTGCGGCGGCTGGTGCAGCGCCACTTCACCCGGCCGGGGGCGCGGCACTGGGCGCCGGCCTGCGTGCTGACCGCCTTCTACTATCCCCTCGATTACTGGGCGCTGATGGGTATGGAGACCGGCTTGCAGGCGGTGCTGACCACGGCCTCGGTGCTGCTGGCGCTCGACACCGTGCATGGCGGGCGGGACCGGCGCTTCGCGCTGCTGCTGATCGGGACGCTGGCGGTGCTGCTGCGGCTGGACATGGCGCTGGTGGTGGCCTTGACGCAGGTCTATGTGCTGGCCGGCGGCGGGCTGGGGCGGCTGGAGCGGCTGGGGCGGCCGGGGCGGCTGGAGCGGCCGGAGCGGCCGGAGCGGCCGGAGCGGCGCGGCTGGCGCGGCAGCCTGGCGGGGGCGGCGGTGCTGGCGGCGGCGGCCGGCGGGTACGCTCTCTTTCGCTGGCGCTATTTCCACGCGCTGCTGCCGAACACCTACTACCTGAAGCTCGGCGGCATTCCGCTCGCGGTGCGGGTGCTGCGCGGCGGCAGCGTCATGCTCGACATGCTGCGCGCCCACTGGCTGCTGCTGGCGGCGGCGGCGGTGGGCGCCGGCGCACAGGTCGCGGGAGCCCCGGGCGGCGACGCCGGCGACGGGGACGGCCGCGATTGGGCGAGCCGGCTGACCCTGCCGGCGGCGGTGTTCGGCGCCTGCTGCCTGTACAGCGTGTACGTGGGTGGCGACGTCTGGGAGGGGGCGATCCGCGCCAACCGCTTCGTGGCCTTTGCGATGCCGCAGGTCTTCATCCTGTTGAACGCGCTGGCCAACCAGGCGCTGGCGGCGGCGCGGCGGCGGCATTTCGCCGGCGCCGGCGCGGCGGATGGCGGTGCGGCGGGTCGCGGCGCGGCGGGTCGCGGCGAGCTGCCGGCGGGGGAAGCCGCGCTTCGCGGCGCCCCGCCGCCTGCCGCCGGTCGCGGCGCTTCCTGCCGCTCGCCGCTGGCGCTGCGCTGCAGCCTGCTGGCGGCGACCGCCGCGGCGCTGCTGGCCGCGAACGGCCTGTGGCCGGTCGGGACGGCGCAGGAGGCGTGGCGGGTGTTCATGGTGGTGGAGCGGCCGCTGCACGTCGCCTACCACCAGGTCCTGCTCGGCAAGGTGCGCGCGCTGCAACGGATCGCCTCGCCCGCCGCCGCGGTGGCGGTGGTCTGGGCGGGCATCCCGGCCTACTTCAGCGACTTTCGCATGATCGACCTGCTCGGCTACAACGACGGCTTCATCGCTCGCCAGCCGCCGGCGGCCAGCCTCGACGAGGACAATTTCCAGATCTTCCTTCCCGGCCACATGAAGTGGGACACCGGCTACGTGCTGGACCACGAGCGCCCCGACGTGCTGCTGCAGCTGTGGGGGATTCCCGAACGCCGGGCCGGCCCGCTGCTGCGCGCTCACGGTTACCGCCGGGTGGACGACGCCTGGTTCCTGCGCAGCTCGCCCAGCCTCCATCTCCCGCCGCCGGCTGCCGGTGCCACGGCCGCCGCCGTCGGCGCCGCCGCCGAGGCTGCCCCGCCGGGCGACGCCGGTCTATGATGCGCCAATGATCGCCGAAGACGGCCGCGCCACCGCGGCCGAGGGTCCCGCCGCGGCGGCGCAGGCTGCGGCCGCCGCGCGGCGGGCTGCCGCCGCCCGGTCGCCGGCTGTGCGGCGGGCCCGCATCGGGTGGGCGGTGCTGCTCGCGGCGCTGACGGCCTGGGGCGGCTGGTTCATCTTCAGGACGTCGTTCGTGCTCGACGGCCGGCGGGTGTTCTGCCTGTTCGACGACGCGATGATCTCGATGACCTACGCGCGCAACCTGGTCGAGGGGTACGGCCTCAACTGGGCGCGCCAGGGGGCGCCGGTCGAGGGCTTCACCCACCCGCTGTGGACCGCCCTGATGGTGCCGGTGAACCTGCTGCCGATCGCGCTCGACCGCCGCAGCCTGGTGGTGCAGATCGCCTCGCTGGCGCTGCTGCTTCTGCATCTCGCGCTGGTGCGGCGGCTGGTGCAGCGCTACTACACCCGGCCGGGGGCGCGGCACTGGGCGCCGGCCTGCGTGCTGACCGCCTTCTACTTCCCGCTCGATTTCTGGGCGCTGATCGGCATGGAGGCCGCGCTGCAGGCGGTGTTGACCACGGCCTCGGTGCTGCTGGCCCTGGACATCGTCTACGGGAGGCGCAACCGCCACCTGGCGCTGCTCCTTTTGGGCACCGCCGCGGTGCTGCTGCGCCTCGACATGGCGCCGCTGGTGATCGCGGTGCAGGTCTGGGTGATCGCTCACGGCGGGTTGCGCCGCGCCGGGCCGGGGGCCTTCAGGCAATGGCTGGCGGGCGCCTCGGTGCTGGCGGCGGCGGTGCTCGGCTACACCCTCTTCCGGCAAGTCTACTTCCACGACCTGCTGCCGAACACCTACTACCTCAAGCTCGGCGGCATCCCGCTGGCGGTGCGGCTGCTGCGCGGCGGCAGCGCGCTGCTCGAGACCCTGTGGGCGCAGTGGCCGCTGCTGCTGGCGGTGGGCGTGGGCATCGCGCCGCTGGCGGTGCCGGGGATCGGCTCCCGGCGCGACCGGGCGTGGGGCAGCCGCCTGGCCCTGCCGGCGCTGGTCTTCGCCGTCTGCTGCGCCTACAGCGTCTGGGTCGGCGGCGACGCCTGGGAAGGAGAGGTGAGCACCAACCGTTTCGTGGCGTTCGCGATGCCGCTGGTGTTCGTGCTGTTCAATGCGCTCGCCAACCAGGCCCTGTCGGCGGCGAAGCGGCGCCTGCGGCGGCTGCGGGCCAGGCGTTCTTCGCCGGCGGCGCCGGGGGCGGCGGGGGCGGCGACGGCTGAAGGCAGGGAGGGAGCACGGGGCCGGGGCGAGCCGCTGGTGCTGCGGTACGCGCTGCTCGCCGCAACCGTATGCGGCCTGCTGGCGGCCAACGGGCTGTGGCCGCACGACGAGGCGGCGGAAGCCTGGAAAACCGTCACGCTGGTGAGCCGCCCGACCCACGCCGACAAGTACTCAGGGCTCCTCGACCTGGTGCACAAGCTGCAGCAGATCGCCGAGCCGCACGCCTCGGTCGCCGTGGTCTGGGCGGGGACCTCCGCCTACTTCAGCGACTTCCGGATGGTCGACACGCTCGGCTACAACGATCGCCGCATCGCGCACGGTCCGCCGGCCCGCCAGCTCGACGAGGACACCTTCGACGACTATGTCCCCGGGCACGTGAAATGGGACTACGCCTACCTGCTGGACGAGCGCCGGCCGGACGCCATCCTGCAGCTCTGGGGCGGCAAGGAGCTGGTTCCGATGCTGCGGTCGCATGGCTACCGGCGGCTCGGGGACCTGTGGATCGACCCTGCCTCGCCGTGGATCCACCTGCCGCCCGCGGCCGCCGCCGCTCTCGCCGCCGGCGGTGCCCCGGGGGCCGGGGACGAAGCGGACAGCGCCGAGGGAGACGAGGGCAGCGGGGACGGTAAAGGCGCCGGCGGCAGCGGCGGCACCGGGAGCAAGGAGACCGCCGGGGGCGGTTCAGGCGCCGGGGTCGATTCAGGCGCCGGGGGCAGTTCAGGCGCCGGGGGCGATTCGGGCGCCGGGGGTGGAGCGAGCGCCGGGGGCGGTTCAGGTGCCGGGGGTGGGACGAGCGCCGGGAGCGGTTCAGGCGGCGAGAGCGGTTCAGGCGCCGGGGCCGGAACGAGCGCGGGGGGCGGTTCAGGCGGCGATAGCGGCGATACCCGATGAGGCAGGACCGGCAGGGCGCGGCCCGGAGGTGGCGGCCCTGGGTGGTGGCGGCGTTGCTGCTGGCGGCCGCGGCGGTCTTCGGCGAGGTGACCACGCTGCCGGCGGCGCTGGCTGGGCGCACGGGCGTCGCCGCCGCGCCGCCGGCATGGATGCTGGCGCTCGACGATGCCTACATCTTCGTGCGCTACGCGCAGCAGACGGCCCGCGGCATGCCTTGGCAGTGGAACGCCGGCGAGCTCTCGACCGGGGCCTCCTCGACGCTCTGGACGCTGCTGCTGGTGCCGGCGCACTGGCTCTTCCATGACCTGGCGGCCTGGTCGTCGTGGTCGCGGTGGATGGGCGTGGCGAGCCTGTGGGCGCTGGGCCTGGCGGCGGTGCGCGCGCTGCGGGTGGCGCGGCTGCCGGCGCCGTGGCCGCTGGCGGGCGGCCTCTGCCTGGTGTGGTCCGGGCCGGTTGGCTTCGGCGCCGTGGCGGGGATGGAGAGCGCATTCAACGCGGCGCTGCTGGTGCTGGCCGCCACGCTGTGGATGGAGTGCCGGTGGGGGCCCGGCTCGGCGCCGGCGTGGCGGGCGGCGCGGATGCTGGCGCCGGTCGCCACCGCGCTGCTGCCGCTGGCGCGGCCCGAGAACGGGGCCCTGACGGCGCTCGCGGCGCTGGCGATGCTGGTGTGGGGTGGCGCCGGCCGGCGGTCCGGCGGCGGCGGCGAGGGCGGCGGCGCCAGGCCCGCCGGGCGCCTGCCGTGGCCGCGCTGGTGCGGGCTCGCGGTGCTGCTGCCCGGGATGGCGCTGGCCGCCTTCGACTGGCTGGCGACGGGGTCGATCGCACCCGCCGGCGCACAGGCCAAGTCCTGGCTGTACCTGCCCTTCCAGCCGCTCGGGGCGCGCCTCGCAACCTATTTCTCGCGGGTTCTGCACGCCCTGGCGCCGGCGTACCTCGGCACCATGGGGGCGGTGCTCTGGCCGCCGGTCGGCGTGCTTGCCGTGGCGACCGCGGCGGCGGCCTTCTGGGCCGCGGTCGCCGACCGGGCCGCGCGGAACGCGCCGCCGGTGCCCGAAGGGCCGGCGGTTCCCGGAGTGCCGGTGGTTCCCGGAGTGCTGGTGGTGCTCGGAGTACCGGCGGTGCCCGGAGCGCCGGCGGTGCCCGGAGCGCCGGCGGTGCCCGAAGCGCCGGCGGTGCTCGGAGTGCCGGTGGTGCTCGGAGCGCCGACACCGAGCGGCGTGCTTGGGCCCTTCGCCGTCCTGGCGCCCCTGGCTGCGGCGTGGCTCGTGCTGGCGGCCCTGGCACCGCTCTCGGGCCTTCTGCTGTGGGAGCAGATGCGGCACCACCACTCGGGCCTGGCCCTGGCCTGGGTGCTGGCGGTTGCCGGCGCCGGGCTGGCGAGCGAGGCGCTGGCGGCGCGGCGCCGGGAGCGGCGGTGGGCACCGCTGGCGCTGCCGCTGCTCTTGATCGTCGCCTTCCCGCACTGGGCGCGCGTGACGTGGGAGGCGACGGTCTCGCTCTACCGCGGCCACGCGCGGGGCGCCGCCTGGCTGGCGACCCACGCGCACCGCCAGGTGGTGCTGCTGACCGATGCCGGCCTCCTGGCGCTCATCCACGACGGGCCGGCCATCGACGCGCTGGGCCTCGGCAGTCCCGACCTGACGGAGGCATGGGCGAACGGGTCCGGCGCGTTGCTCGAGAGCCTGGCCAGGCGGCGGCCCTTGCCCGAAGTCGCGGTCGTCGATCCGAAGTTCGCGCTGCCGGTGCTGTCCGAGCGGCTCCTGCCGCCGCCGCGGCCGGTGGGGGAGTACACGGTGGTGGCGCGCGTGTGGCGCGAGCTGCTGGCCGGGGCGGCGCGGCAGGGCCCGGGGCTCGATTTCGCCTACCTGCCGGACGAGCGTCGCCATCGCCTGCGCTGGCACCCGCCGCCGCCATCGGCGGGCGCCTCGGTCGCCCTGCTGCTTCCTGCCCCGGACGGCGCCGCCGACGCGGGTCCGGCCGGTGGCGGCCCTGCCGCCAGAGGGGGCGGCACGTCCGGCGGCCAAGGCGGCGGCACGTCCGGCGGCCAAGGCGGCGGCACGTCCGGCGGCCAAGGGGGCGGCGGCGTGGTGCTGCATGGCTGCCGGCCGCTGCTCGGCTCTCTCGAGCTGACCCTGCCGCCGGGGATCGCCGAGGTGCGGCTGCGCGCCTCGGTCCTGTCGCCGGCTGGTGCCGGCGAGGTGGTGGTCCAGGGCGGCGACACGGAGGGTCCCGCCGGACCACCGGTCGGCCGCGCCGGACTGGCGGCCGACCGCCTGTCCGAGGTGGCGATGGCGCTGCCGGCACGGCCCGGTTCCCGTCTGTGGCTGACGCGCCGCGGCCGCGGAGTGCCTTGCCTCGTCTCGCTGCTCTATTCCCGATAGAAGGGAAGTAGGATCGCTCCGTGAGGTTGCTCGTCGTGCGGGGCAGCGGGTCGAGAGGCGCGCCGGCGCTGGCCGCTCTGGTGTGGCTCGCTGCGGCCGGGCCTGGCGCGGCGGTCGTGCTCGGCGCGGACGGCGCAGACGCCGGCGGCGTGGCCGTGAACGGCGTGGCCGTGGGCGGTGCGGCCGTGGACCGCTGGGCCGTGGGCGGTGTGGCCGTGGACAGCATGGCCGTGGTCGGTGCGGCCGTGGACGGTCCGGCCGTGGACCGCATGGCCGTGGGCGGTGTGGCCGTGGACAGTGCGGCCGTGGATCGCGAGGCGGTGGCCGCCGGGCCGGGCCGGCCCGGCCTGCTCTCGACGCTGGGCGGCGATGCCCAGGCGGCAGGCCGGACCTTCTCGCTGTTCGTGCGCCGCGAGGTCTGGCCGCGCAGCGCCGGCCAACTCGTCTACCTGGGGTCGCTCGCCGGGGTATCGGCCATCCTCGAGCACGACAAGGAGGCGCTGCGGCGCGACGTCCTGCGCTCCTCGTTCTACCGTCACAGCCACTGGACCCAGATCGGCGGCACCCTGGGGCTGACGCGGGTCGGCTACGGCGCCGCCGGCGCGCTCTACCTGGGCGGCCTGGCCATCGGCGAGCCGGAGGTGAGGCGAACCGGCATGCTGATGGCGGAGAGCCTGCTGGTCGCGCAGGGCGTGGCGGGGGCCGTGAACTTTGCCGTCTCCGAGCAGCGGCCGCAGGCCGGCGGCGCCATCCGCTTCTTCCACAGCGGCGGCAGCGGGGTGTCGATCCACATGACCAACACCACCGCCCTGGCGCGCGTCCTCGACCACCGGTTCGCCCGCTTCGCGCCCGACGACAGCCGCGGCCGGCGGCTGGCAAAGATCCTCGGCAAAGTGCTGATTTACAGCATCCCGACGATCACCGGCTGGCAGCGCCTGCGCGCCGATCAGCACTACCTGTGGAACGTCGTCCTCGGCGCCGGCCTCAGCGCCTACGTCACCGACGCCCTGCTGCGCTCCTACGACCAGGTTGCGGCGCCGCCGGCGCGTTGAGTTGATCCCCTGCCGCCGTCGCCGGGCGGCCGCCGGGCCGCGGGCTGCCGGCCAAGGCCACGCAAGCCCGGCCGCGGCGAGCGATGCGTGCGCGTCGCTCGCCTGCCGGTCCGGGCCGGTGGTGAGAGGTGGGGCGGCCTTTTACTCCCGCGCGGTCGAGGTCCCGCCCCCGGTGGCGGTCACGGGCACCGGCTTGAGCAGGATCGCCGGGTCTCCCAGGAGCGTGTAGAGGTTGAGGGTCTCCGCCAGGCCGGGGATGGCCGCGTAGCGGTGCAGGGCCTGCTGCACCGCGTCGCCCAGGCGGTGGTTGGCTGGATTGGCCAGCGCGTAGGTGAACGCCTGGCCCAGCTGCTTGCCTTCCGGGTGCACCGACAGGCCTGACGAGCTCCACACCGCGATGGCGCCGCCGGTGGGCTGGATCGTCAGCAGCTCGCCGAGCGGTGAGAACCCGGGCACGTCGAAGCGGTTGACGTTGCAGGTCAACGCCGTCAGCAGCGGCAGGCGCGGGCCGTTGGCCATCGTGGGCACGTCGCCGGTGGTCAGCAGGCCCTGCGGGGAGAGGCGGTCGAGGCCGGCATGGCCGAAGAAGTTCACCAGGCCGGCGCCGGCCGCGAGGCCGCCGAAGAGCGCCGAGCGAGCGCCGGCGATCCCCGCCGGCGTCACCGCGATCAGCTGCGGTGCATAACCGGGGGGCAGGGTGGTGGCCAGGGCGTTGCTGTCGGCGACGAAGTCGGTGACGCCGTCGTTGGGTCCGGTTTCGTCGGCGAGCATCAGCGCCTGGCCGATCCAGCCGCTGCCGGGGGTCCCTTCGAAGGCGGCCACCTTGGCGACGTAGGCCTGGAGCTCGGCATTGCTCACCACCGGCAGGCGGCCGATGGCGAAGTCCGGCACGCCGTCGCCCTTGCCGGCGGAATAGAGATTGTCGGCGGAGTAGATCCCGTCGGGGGTGCTGGTCATCAGCGGCGGCACCAGGTTGCCGCCGAGCCCGAGCACGTTGCGGTAATCGAAGTTACCGGCGCCCGCCAGCACGACGTAGCGCGGCGACGGGTTCCAGAAAGCGCGCACGAACTTGAGGAACGCCTGGATGGCGTGCGGGTTCGAGTTGCCGAAGTTGAAGGCGTTCATCACGTCGGCGACGTCCACCACCGCGGTGCGCAGGCCCTGACCGGAGCGCAGGGCGGCGAGCGAGTTGGCCGCCGAGAGGAGATCGGAGGTGGTGAGGACGAGGTAGTCGGCGCCGCTCGGCTGCAGCGCCGCCAGGTTGTTGGCGACCGGCTTGACCCACGCCGGCGACTGCACCCCGGCCGGACCCGCCGCGAAGTAGCGCTCGGTGGCGTTCGCGGGCTTCAGCGTCACCCGCGAGGCGCCGCCGACGGTGTCGATCAGGGTGCCCCCGACCACCGCCGGGAAGCGCGGGTTGGTGATGTCGAAGAGGCGGATCGCGGTGCCCGAGAAGCCGGACACGGTGACCGGTGTATTGCCGGAGCCGGTGAAGGCGAGCGCATCGCCCACCGCGGAGAAGGTGCGGGGGTAGCCGGCGTCGAAGCTCTGCACGTAGACGATGGCCGGGCTGACTCCCGGATCCTGGACGGCGGTGACCTGGACCGTGTTGGAGCTGCCGGCAATGAAGCCGGGGGCGGCAAAGGTGGCGGTCTGGGGCACGGCGCCCGACCAGGTGGTGTCGCCCAGCGCGACCCCGTTCAAGCTCACGTGCACGTGGTTTTGGGCCGTGGCGGCGCCCAGGTGAACGGTCAGGCTGCCAGGCTGCCCGGTGGCGTTGGGCGCCGCGACGGAGAAGCTCTTGGTGCCGTTGGCGGGGTCGCCGGCGATCAGGAAGTCCCAGTACCAGTAATCGCTGTCCGGGTTGGCCGGTACGGTGGTGGCGGCGAAGGTCTCCTGCTCGGTGTGCGCCGAAGAGGTGAAGGCCGCGGCCGGGCTGCCGGTGGTGGTCGGGTTGCCGCCGGAGGCGGCGCCCATGAGAAAAGCGGGTCCCTTGCTCAGCCAGTAGACGTTGTCCAAAGAGTAGGTGCTGGTGCCCGCCTGGCCGTAGAAGAGCACTCCGCCAGTAGCGTCGACGGTATAGGCCACCGGCAGGCCCTGGTTGGTGAGCAGCAGGGACGTGGTCTTGTTCGAGCCGAGCGCCGGGGCGTATACCGAGGCATCGATGCGGTACACGCCATCGGCGCGGACGCCGATGGCGAGGCTCGGGTTGGCGCCGAAGGCAGCTAGGTTCGGGGTGGCTGCGGCCGTCGCGGCCTCGCGCTCCGCCGCTGCCGCGGCCATGCGCGGCGCCCAGGCCGGGTCGCGGCGAGGGGTGCGCCCGGACGCGCTCTCGGAGTCGTCGAGGCTCGCGGCGCCCGCGGTGCCCGGAGACATGGTGTCGTTGCCCTCGGCCGGGGCCGCGTCGCTGGCCGCCAGGGCATCGGGCGCCTGCGGCTCGACCTGGAACGGATAACGCCGGGTACCGCCGTTGGTCTCGGTCTCGACCACCATGTAGTGGAGCGGCTGGGACGACCGCGCCGGCGCGTCTTCGTCGATCACGTGGTAGTTGCCGCCCTGCGGTGAGCCCGGAAGCGCCGGCACCAGCGCGCGGTTGACCTTGTGCCACTCGTGCGCGGCCGGGTCCTCGCGATAGAGGTCGAAGCCGGCCGCGGCGATCTCCGCCACGGTCCGCCACTCCACGACGACGCCCGAGCCGCGGTGTGCGGCGGGCTCGGTGGCGCGGAGGTCCACGACCTCGGCGGCGCTGATCACGCCCGCCGTCGCCGTCACCTCGCACAGGGGGCCGAAGGTGAGCGTGGCGCGGGTCTGGGTGGTGTTGCCGGTCTCGTCGACCCACACGCCCTTGGTGCCGTTTCCCGACGCCACGGTGCCGACCACCGGGATGAGCTGTCCGGAGGTGGTGGGCGTGATCTTGACCTGGTAGGTCAGCAGCGCCGTCGCCCCCGCCGCCACGGTGCCGGGGTTCCAGGTGAGGTTGCCGGTGCCGTTGACCGCCGGCTGGGTGACGATGGACCCCTGGGTCACACTGGCATTGCCGCCATAGGTCGCGCCGTTGCCCGGCACGTTGACGGTGACCAGGTTCGTCGCCGACAAGGTGATCGCTTCGGCAGTCGGATTGACCACCTGCACGGTCACCTGGTTGAGGGTCGTCGAGCCCACGACCGGCGGGTTGGGTCCCCCGGCGCCGGCGGCGAAGACGTAGCGCGTCTCCTGCTCCATGTAGGGCTTGACCGGCGCGGCGCCGCCATCGGCGGCGAAGTAGACGCGGAAGCTGTTGGCGGTGGGAGCGTTGTTGGCGGGGGCGCCGCTGGCGCTGGAATTCGAGATGTAGATGTTGGCGTAGTTGCCGTCGATCGTGGTGCCCACCGTGTAGTTGGAGATCGACGCCGACATCAACCAGATGCCGTAGTCGGTGGAGTCCGAGGCGCTGGTATAGCCGGAGACGCTGTTGGTCTTCCAGACGTCGTTTGCCGAGAGGGACGTGGCCGCGAAGTTTTTCGTGAAGCTGCCGCTGCGGCTGGTGAAGTCGATCGAGCCGACGTTCTGACCGGTGCCGCCGTTGTTGAGGTCGTAATCGAAGTCGTTCTCGTTGAACGAGCATCCGGACGTGACGTAGGGGTAGAAGGAGTAGGTCTTGGTGCCGCTCCCCGAGGCCGGCGGGTTTTGGCCGATCTGGTTCTGTGCCAGGTAGTAGACCGGGATCTCGGTGCCGCCCGACGTCGCGTCGCCGTCGTCGGCGCGGATGCCAAAGGCGTTGATGTCGACGGCGGTGCCGTCGAACGTCGCGCCGGTGTTGACGGCCGTGCTCATGTCCACGTCGAGCTCCCAGTGGCCGGCTACGATCCCCGTCGTGATATCCAGGAGGCTCGACCAGGCGTCGTCGGTGCAGAAGCCGGTTCCGGAGCCATGCGTGCAGGTCTGGGTCGCCACCGTCGCGCCGGAGGGGTTGATCAAGGTGTACTTCACGTCGGTGTTGTAGTCGGCGCTGGTGCAGGTGGTGGCGCTGCGGCAGCGGTCGCGCTGCGCCGGGGCCTCGATGCCGCCCGCGCCGGTATCGCCTCCCCCGATGTCGGGGTCGAAGACCTGGATCCGCAACCGCGATAGACCCGAAGGCACTTCGATGTAGTAGCGGTAGACGGTGTTGAGGCCGGCCCCGGTGATGCAGCCCCCGCAGGTGCTGGCGAAATGCGAGGTGACGTAATCGCCGAACTGTACCTCGGCGCCCGCGCCCTGCGGCATCAGCAGGTTGGTCTGGCCCGTGCTGGCGGCGCGCGCCCTGTCTCCTCCCAGAAGAGACTGAGCGGCGATCAGCAGCAGCACGGCGAGCAGCCGCGGCCAGGAGCGGCGCGGACGGCGGCGACGAATCGGGGTGCGGCATGTCCAGCGCATCACGTTCCTCCGGGGCCAGGCCGCGAAAACAACACCGGTCACGACCGGCGAGCTGCCGGTGCTGCGGACCCTCGCGGCGCCCATCGCCCCCCTACCATCCAGCGTTCATGCAGGGTTCATGGGTTTTCCACAGCGAGTTTAGCACAGGGAAGGGAATTCCCGGGTGCCCGCCCGGCATGCTCATTCAGGCAGACAGGTTATCGCAAAGTGCAGATGTGACGATGGTTAGGGGATCGGCCGGCGTGGCGCCAGGGCCGCGGCTCGCCGGCCTGGCGGGCCCCGGCGAGAAGGCGGTCCGGCGAGGTTTCAGGAGCGCCGGACGGCTGGGCGCGGATGGAGCGCGCCGGCGATAGGATGGGCCGGCGATGGAGGATCGGGACATGTCGGTTTTCTCGAACCCTGCCCGGGCGGCGGCGACCGCGGGCGAGAGCTACGTCCGGGCGCTGCTCAAGCTCCTGGGGGACGACGAGCCGATGGAGGTGCTGGCGGAGCTGCCCGCGACGCTCCAGTCGCTGACCCGGCCGGTGCCGCGGCGCGCCCTGCGCCGGCCGGAGGCACCCGGGAAGTGGTCGATCGTCGAGGTGGTGCAGCACCTCGCCGACTCGGAGGTGGTGTTCGGCTACCGGGTGCGGATGGCGCTGGCCCACGACGAGCCGCGCCTCGAGGGTTTCGACCAGGACCTGTGGGCGGCGCGGCTGCACTACCGCGACGCGACCCTCGCCTCGGCCCAGGCCGTGCTGCTGCCGTTGCGCGCGGCGCACCTGCGGCTGCTGCGGTCGCTCGGCGAGGACGAGCTGGCGCGGGTAGGGGTGCACGCCGAGCGCGGCCCGGGGAGCGTCAAGGACATGGTGCGCATGGCGGCGGCCCACGACCTGGTGCACCGCCGGCAGATCGCCCGCATCGCCCGGTCGCTGGCCGCCGGTTGACGGCGCGCCCTTCGGGCCAGCGGCGCGGTGTCGCCGCTATTGAATCGCCGGCGGTCCGGAGGTATTTTTGGCAGCGGGGCGCGGCGGGCATGAACCACTGGAAAGAGACTGCCGAGATCCTGGCGCGGCTGGCCGAGTTGAAGGCCGCGGGGCGGCGGGCGGCGCTGGCCACGGTGGTCGAGATCGTCGGCTCGGCCTACCGCCGGCCGGGCGCCAAGCTGCTCATCGAGGACACCGGCGGCACCCTGGGCAGCGTCAGCGGCGGCTGCCTCGAGGCCGACGTGCGCGAGGTGGCGCAGGCGGTCGTCGAGAGCGGCATGCCCTCGCTGCGCCACTACAACACCGGCGACGACGACGTGGTGTGGGGCCTCGGCCTGGGCTGCAACGGGCTGGTGGACGTCTTCGTGCAGCCGGCGACCGAGGGGCCGCTGGCGGCGCTCGCCGGACGGCTGCGGGAGCTGTTCGACGGCGAGGCCCCGCTGGCGCTCGCCACCGTTCTGGCAGCGGGGGATCCGGGGGATCTCGCGGCTGGGGACGAGGCGGCGCGGGTGGGCGCCACCCTGGCCGTCGAGCTGCGGGACGCCGGGCAGGCCGCGGACGCGCGGCCGGCGCGGGAGCCGCGGCAATCCGGAGAGCGCCAGAACGCACCCGAGCTCGCAAGGGTTGCAGCGGGCGCGGCGCCGCCTCGGCCGGCGGGGCTCGTGCACGGCTCCCTGGGAACGCCGGAGCTCGACCGGCAGGTGGCGGCGCGCGCCCGCGAGCTGGTGGCGGCGGGGCGCTCGGGCGTCCAGACGATCGCCGGGTGCCGGGTGTTCCTCGACGTGCTGCCGCCGCCTTCTCACCTGGTCGTCTGCGGCGGCGGCGACGACGCCCGGCCGCTGGTTGCCTATGCCGCCGACGTCGGCTTCCGCGTGACCCTGCTCGACCATCGGCCGGCCCTGCTGGCCGCCGAGTGGTTCCCCCAGGCGTCGCGGCGGATCGTGGCGCGGCCCGCGGACCCGGACCTGGCGCTGCCCGATGCGGCGCGTTCCCTGGCGGTGGTCAAGACCCACTCGCTGGCGCACGACCGCGAATGGGTGCGGCGGCTGCTCGCGGCGGGGTATCCCTACGTGGGAGTGCTGGGGCCGCGCGGCCGCACCGAGGCCATCCTGCGCGAGGTGCAAGGCGCCGGGGAGCGGCGCCAGGGGGCGCGCCAGGACAGCGCGGAGCGGGAGCGCGAGCGCGTGTTCGGCCCGGTGGGGCTCGACCTGGGCGCCGACGGGCCGCGGCAGGTGGCGATCAGCATCGTCGCCGAGCTGCTGGCGTTCACGGCCCAGCGGGAGCCGCGGCACCTGTCGGCGAGGCGGGAGGCCATCCATGCCGGTTGAACCGGGCTCGCCGGCCGGTCAGGACGGGTCCCCGGGGCCTGGCGCAACGGCCGGGTGGACCGCGCCCGCGAGAGCCGGCGGCACGGACGGCATGGCCGGCGGCGCGGACGGCGCCGTCGCCGGCATCCTGCTGGCGGCCGGCACCTCGAGCCGCATGGGGTGCAACAAGCTGCTGTTCGAGCTCGGCGGCGAGAGCGTGCTGCGGGGCGCGGCGCGGCGGGCCATGGCCGCCGGCCTCTCCCCGCTGCTGGTGGTGCTCGGCCACCAGGCGGAGAGGACGCGGCAGGAGCTCGACGGCCTGGCCTGCCAGGTGGTGATCAATCCCGAGTACGACCAGGGGATCACCTCGTCGCTCAAGGCCGGCGTGTCGGCGCTGCCGCCCGGAGTGCCGGCGGCCATGGTGCTGCTCGCCGACATGCCCCTGGTCAGCGCTGAGATGATCGCCAAGCTGGTGGCGCGCTACCGGGCGACGCGGGCGCCGCTGGTGATCTCCGATTACGCGGGGGTGAACGCGCCCCCGATGCTCTACGATCGCCGTCTTTTCGACGAGTTGCGGGCGATGACCGGGGGCGGCTGCGGCCGGCAGGTGGTCAAGCGCCATCGCACCGAGGCGGAGATGCTGTCCTGGCCGGCGGCGACGCTCGCCGACCTCGACGTGCCCGAGGACTACGCGCGGATCCGGGATGCCCCAAAGCCCTGAGACTGGACGCTGACCCCGATGCATGCCGAGCTGTTGCGAATGGCGTCGGAGCTGGCGGGAAGGCAGGAACCCTTCGTGCTGGCCGTGGTGGTGCGCCGCCAGCCGGCCAGCTCGGCGCAGGCGGGCGACATGGCGCTGATCACCGCCGCCGGCGACTTCCATGGTTGGCTGGGAGGCAGCTGTACGCAGCCGACCGTGGTGCGGGAAGCGCGGCGGGCGCTGGCCGACGGCAGGCCGCGGCTGCTGTCGCTGTCGCCTGATCCGGAGGCGGAACGGCGGCCGGGGGTGGCGGTCTTCCCGATGACCTGCCACAGTGGAGGGAGCGTGGAGATCTACCTCGACCCCATCCTGCCGGCGGCGCGGCTGGTGGTTTTCGGCGTCTCGCCGATCGCCCGGGCCGTGGCGCGGCTCGGCAAGGCGATGGGCTACGCGGTCTTCGCCGTGGACGCGGGCGCCGAGCCGGCCATGTTCCCCGAGGCGGACCGGGTGTTCACGGCGCCGGCGGCGCCGGGGCTCGCCGCCAGCCTCGAGGCGGGTGCGCCGCGGAGCGGTTGCTTCGCCGTGGTGGCGACGATGGGAGACAACGACGAGGCGGCGATCCGGGCGGCCCTGGCGATGCGGCCGGCCTACCTTGGGGTGGTGGCGAGCGCCAGGCGGTTCGCGCAGGTGCGCCAGAGCCTGCTCGGCCAGGGGGTCGCGGCGGCGGAGCTCGACGCGATCCGCAGCCCGGCCGGGGTGGCCATCGGCGCGCAGGCGCCAGAGGAGATCGCGGTGAGCGTGCTGGCCGAGATCGTGGCGCGGCGGCATGCCACGACGGCTGCCGGCGAGAAGCCGGCGGCCAGCGAGGACGCCGGGCTGGGTGCCCGGGCGGTGGCGGCAGGCTTGCGGGACGAGGCGGGCGGCGAGGCGGCGGCACAGGCGGTCGATCCGGTCTGCGGCATGCAGGTCGAGATGGCCGGCGCCCGCCATACCGCCGAGGCCGGCGGCCGCACCTGGTATTTCTGCTGCGGCGGCTGCCGCGAGCGGTTCCTGGCGGCGCCGGAGCGTTTCCTGACGGCCCGGGGTGCGGCTTGAAGCCGGAGATCGCGGCGCTCCAGGAGGCGATGGAGAGGCAGGGCTACATCGCCGAGGCCGGCGTCGCCACCGCGCTCTACCTGGCCAAGGAGATGCGCCGGCCGCTGCTGATCGAAGGCGATGCCGGGGTGGGCAAGACCGAGATCGCCAAGGTGCTGGCGCGGCTGCTGCCGGCCGAGCTCATCCGCCTGCAGTGCTACGAGGGGCTGGACGTGGCGACCGCGCTCTACGAATGGAACTACCAGCGCCAGATGCTGCGGCTGCGGCTGGCCGAGCACGAGGGCAAGGCCGCCGCCGAGATCGAGGAGCTGATCTTCGGCCGCGCCTATCTGCTGGAGCGGCCGCTGCTGCGCGCCATCACCCGGCGCGACGCTCCGCCGGTGCTGCTGATCGACGAGGTGGACCGCGCCGACGACGGCTTCGAGGCGTTCCTGCTCGAGGTGCTCTCCGATTTCCAGGTGACGATCCCGGAGCTGGGCACGGTGCGGGCCGAGCACGTGCCCTACGTGGTGCTCACCTCCAACCGCAGCCGCGAGATCGGCGACGCGCTGCGGCGCCGCTGCCTGTACCTGTACATCGACCACCCGACGCTCGACAAGGAGGTGCGCATCCTGCGCACCCGGGTGCCGCAGGCCGGCGCGCGGCTGGCCGCGGAGATCGCCCGCTTCATGCAGATCCTGCGGCGGCGGCACCTGAGCAAGGCCCCGGGCGTGGCGGAGAGCATCGACTGGGCGCAGGCGCTGCTGCGGCTCGACCGCGATCGGCTGGACCTCGAGACGGTCGAGCAGACCCTGGGCTGCGTGGTCAAGGACCATCACGACCTGCACGAGCTGGGCGGCGGCGAGCTGGCGGCGGCGCTGGCGGCGGCGCTGGGCGAGGCGCCGGAGGCGGCGCTGGGCGAGGCGCCGGAGGCGGCATTGGGCGAGGCGCCGGAGGCGGCTTTGGGCGAGGCGCCGGAGGCGGCTTTGGGATGACCGGGCCCGACGAACCCCGTGGGCCCGGCGGCACGGGCCTCGTCGTTCACCTCGCGCGCTTCGGCCGCGAGCTGCGCGGGCGCGGCGTGGCGGTCGGCCTGAGCGACGAGGCCGATGCCTACGAGGCGCTGTCGCTGGTGGACCTCGGCGACCGCGACGAGGTGCGGCGCGCGCTGCGGACGGCGCTGAAGATCCGGCCGCGCGACGCGGCGGCGTTCGCCGAGCTCTTCGAGCTGTGGTTCAGCGCGCGGCCGCCGGGCCAGGCCGGCGCCGAGCGCCGGCGGCCCGCGGCGCAGCGTTTCGAGGACCCGACGAAGCCGCCCCGTCCGCGGCCGGCGCGGCCGGTGCGGCTGGCGCCGAATCTGCGGCTGCCGGCCGCCGCGCCGCCGCGCGAGGCGGCGGCGGCCGGGCGCGACGCGGCGGCCGGCGAGGAGCCGGGCTACAGCCCGGAGGAGCTGCTGCGGCGCAAGTCCTTCGCGGATTGCTCGGCGGCGGACATCGCGGCGATGGAGCGCCTGATGGACCGGCTCGCCCTGCGGCTCGCCACCAGGCCCAGCCGGCGGCGCATACCGGTGCACGGCACGACCCGCGGCGAGGCCGACCTGCGGCGCAGCTTCCGGCGCGCCGTGGCCCAGGGCGGAGAGCTCCTGTCGCTCGCCCGGCGGCGGCGAGCCGTCGAATGGCCGCGCCTGGTGGTGCTGTGCGACACCAGCGGCTCGATGGACCCGCACACCCGCTTCCTGCTCGCCTTCGTGCTGGCGCTGCGCCGGGTGGCACGGCGCAGCGAGCTGTTCGCCTTCAACACGGCGCTGGTGCGGCTCAGGCCCTGGCTCGAGGCGGCGCGGTCGGCCCGCTCGGGCCGATGGGCCCGGTCGGCAGAGGCGGACCGGCCGGCCGCAGCAAGCGGATCCGCCGGGGCGGCGGCGGCCGGGCCGCTGGCCGACGTCGAGCGGGCGCTGAGGCGGCTGGCCAACGACGTGCCCGGCTGGTCGGGCGGCACCAGGATCGGCGAGTGCCTGGCCGAGTTCGCGGACGGCTGGCTCGACGAGCTGGTCGACGGGCGGACCGTGGTGGTGATCCTGAGCGACGGGCTCGATCGCGGCGACGTCGCGCCGCTGGCGGCGGCGATGCGCGCCATCCGGGCGCGGGCGCGGCGGGTGGTCTGGCTCAACCCGCTGGCGGGCGACCGGCGCTACGAGCCCACGGCGCGGGCCATGGCGGCAGCCATGCCGCACATCGATCGATTGCTGCCGGCCCACAACCTCGAAGCGCTGGAGCGGCTGTTGCCCCTGCTGTCGGCCTGAGAGGGAGGAAGCGAGGAAGCGAGATGGGAATCCCGATCGAAAAGAGCTTCACCGTCAAGGCGCCGAAAGCCGCGGTGTGGGACTTCCTGACCGACCCGGCCAAGGTGGCGAGCTGCCTGCCGGGCGCCGCGATCACCGGCAAGGAGGACGCCGACGCCTGGGGCGGCACCATCACCGTCAAGATCGGCCCGGTGACCGCCGCCTACCGCGGCAAGCTGCGGTTCGAACGGCTCGATCCGGCGGCGGGCGAGGCCGAGATCGCCGCATCGGGACAGGAGACGCGCGGCAAGGGCGGCGCCGACATGCGCATGAAGAGCCGCGTCGTCGAACGTGCGCCCGGCGAGACCGAGGTGACCGTGACCTCGGACGTCAACGTGGTGGGCGTGCTGGCGCAGTTCGGCCGCGGCATGATCCAGGACGTCAGCGACCAGATGTTCGCCAGGTTCACCGAGGCCATGCGCCGCCAGCTCGAGGCGCCGGCCGCGGGGGCCGCGGCCGCGGCCCCGGCCCCGGCGAGCGGAGGCGGCGGGGCCGGGACGGCCGGCGGGACCGGGACGGCCGGTGGGACTGCCGGCGGGACCGGGACTGCCGGTGGGGCTGCCGGCGGGACCGGGGCTGCCGGTGGGGCTGCCGGCGGGACCGGGGCTGCCGGCGGGACCGGGACTGCCGGTGGGATGACCGGGAGCTCCGGCGGGACTGCTACCCCCGGTGGGGCCGGGGGGCCGGGCGCGTCCGTTGGGGCCACGCCGTCGGCGGGCGCCGCGCCGGCGGCCGGCACGGGCAATCCTGTCGGTGGCGTTGCGGCGGGCGGCGGCGTTGCGGCGGGCGGCGGCAAAGGCCCCGGTCCGGCGCCGCCGGCGGCCGCCGCCACGGAGAGTGTCCTGGACGTCGGCGCCCTGGGCACGGCCGCGCTCGGCCGCGCGGCAGGGCGGACACTGCGCCGGCCGGCGTTCTGGATCGCCGTGGCGGTGCTGGTCGTGATCGTCATCTGGCTGGCGTCCCGCTAGCGGCCCGCCGGGCCGGCCAGGTGGCGGATCGCCTTCGCTGACTGCCGTTCGTGATCGAAAAGGAGATAGCGATGATACCCGCAGCTTTCGACTACCACGCGCCGCGGACGCTGGCAGAGGCGCTGGCGCTGCTGGCCGAGCACCGCGACGATGCCAAGGTGCTGTCCGGCGGACAGAGCCTGCTGCCGCTGCTCAAGCTGCGCCTGGGCGCCGCCGGACACCTGATCGACATCAACCGCATCCCGGGTCTCGACGGCATCGAGGAGGTAGGAGGGGCGCTCCGGATCGGCGGCCGCACGCGCGAGTCGGAGCTCGAACGCTCGCCGCTGATCCACGCCAGGTACCCGCTGCTGGCCGACACCGCGGCGGTGATCGCCGATCCGCTGGTGCGCAACCTGGCGACGGTGGGCGGCAACCTGGCGCACGGCGATCCGGCCAACGATCACCCCGCCGCCATGATGGCCTTGCGCGCCGAGGTGGTGGCGACCGGGCCGCGGGGCACGCGGACGATACCGATCGACGAGTTCTTCCTCGGCCTGTTCACGACCGCGCTCGACGCCGAGGAGATCCTGACCGAGATCCGCATCCCGCTGCCGCCGCCCGGGAGCGGCGGCGCCTACGAGAAGCTCGAGCGCAAGGTGGGGGATTTCGCCACCGCCGCCGCCGCCGCGCAGGTGACCCTGGGAGCGGGCGGCGAGGTGGTCCGCGCCGGCATCGCCCTGACCAACGCCGGGCCGACGCCGGTGCGCGCCGTCGAGGCCGAGCGGTACCTGGCCGGCAAGCAGCCCACCGCGGCGGTGATCGCCGAGACCGCGCGGCTGGCGGGAGCGGCCGCCAACCCCAGCGCCGACCGGCGCGGCACGATCGAATACAAGCGCGAGATGTCGCGCGTCCTCACCGCCCGCGCGCTGCGGCGGGCCATCCAGCGGGCCAAGGAGCAATAGCCATGGCAATGCACAAGATCCGGGTCAAGGTGCAGGGGGCCGAGCGCGAGGCCGAGGTGGAATCGCGCCTGCTGCTGGTCCATTTCCTGCGCGAGGTGCTGGGCCTGACCGGCACCCACATCGGTTGCGACACCACGCATTGCGGCGCCTGCACGGTCCTGCTCGACGGCCAGCCGGTCAAATCGTGCACGGTGCTGGCGGTGCAGGCCGACGGGCGCGAGGTGACGACCGTCGAGGGCCTCGAGCAGGGCGGCAAGCTCCACCCGATCCAGGAAGGCTTCTGGCAGGAGCACGGCCTGCAATGCGGCTTCTGCACGCCGGGCATGCTGATGACCGGCTACGCGCTGCTGGCGCGCAACGCCGATCCCAGCGAGCTCGAGATCCGGCAGGCGATCTCGGGCAATCTCTGCCGCTGCACGGGCTACGTGAACATCGTCAAGGCGGTGCAGCACGCCGCCGCCAAGCTGCGCACGACGGCGGCCTAGAGCGGCATCGAGGCAGCAGCATCGAGGCATAGAAAGGAAGAGCGATGACATCGACATTGAAGACCACGGCGGAAGTCTGCGGCATGGGCCATTCGATGAAGCGCAAGGAGGACCCGCGCTTCATCCGCGGCCAGGGACACTACGTGGACGACGTCAAGCTCCCCGGCATGGTGCACATGGCCATCGTGCGCAGCCCCTACGCGCACGCCAGGATCACGGCCATCCACGACGAGAAGGCGCTGGCGATCCCGGGAGTGCTGGCGGTGATCACCGGCAAGACGCTCGAGCAGTTCAAGCTGCACTGGATGCCGACGCTGATGTCGGACACCCAGATGGTCTTGCCGGTCGAAAAAGTGATGTACCAGGCGCAGGAGGTGGCGGCGGTGATCGCCACCGACCGCTACGTCGCAGCCGACGGCGTCGAAGCCGTGGAGGTCGAGTACGAGCCGCTGCCGGTGGTGGTCGATCCGCGCAAGGCGCTCGAGCCGGGCGCTCCGGTTTTGCGCACCGACAAGCCGGGCAAGAAGGACAATCACATTTTCCACTGGGAAGCGGGCGACCGCGCGGCCACCGACAAGGCGTTCGCCGACGCCGACGTCAGGGTCAGCCAGGACATCTACATTCCGCGCATCCACGTGGCGTCGATCGAGACCTGCGGCTGCGTCGCGGACTTCGACCGCGCCATGGGCCACCTGACCGTCCACATGACGACGCAGGCGCCGCACGCCATCCGCACCGTCTTCGCGCTGGTCGCCGGGCACGTCGGGTTGTCGGAGGAGAAGATCCGCATCATCTCGCCCGACATCGGCGGCGGTTTCGGCGGCAAGGTGCCGGTCTACCCGGGCTACGTGATCGCGGTGGCGGCGTCGGTGGTGCTGGGCAAGCCGGTCAAGTGGATCGAGAACCGTATGGAGAACCTGCAGGCCGACTCCTTTGCCCGCGACTATCACATGACCGCCGAGCTGGCGGCGAAGCGGGACGGGACGATGACGGCGCTGCGCATCAAGACGCTGGCCGATCACGGCTATGCCGACGCCGCGGCCAATCCGTCCAAGTTCCCGGCCGGGCTGTTCTCGATCTGCACCGGCTCCTATGACCTGAAGCACGCCTTCACCGAGGTGGATGCGGCCTACACCAACAAGCCGCCCGGCGGCATCGCCTACCGCTGCTCGTTCCGCGTCACCGAGGCGGTGCACGCGATCGAGCGCGTCACCGACGTGCTGGCGCAGGAGCTCAAGATGGACCCGGCGGAGCTGCGGCTCAAGAACTTCATCCAGCCGGAGCAGTTCCCGTACAAATCGGCGCTGGGCTGGGAGTACGACAGCGGCAACTACCCGGCGGCGCTGGCGCTGGCGATGAAGACGATCGGCTACGACGAGCTGCGCCGGGAGCAGGCGGAGAAGCGGCGGCGCGGCGAGCTGATGGGGATCGGCATCTCGTCGTTCACCGAGATCGTCGGCGCCGGGCCGTCCAAGCAGTTCGACATCCTGGGCATCAAGATGTTCGACTCGGCGGAGATCCGCGTCCATCCCACCGGCAAGGTGATCGCGCGCTTCGGCACCAAGTCGCAGGGGCAGGGGCACGAGACCACCTACGCCCAGATCGTCGCCGAGGAGCTGGGAATCCCGGCCGCGCACGTGCAGGTCGAGGAAGGCGACACCGACACCGCGCCGTACGGCCTCGGCACCTATGCCAGCCGTTCGACGCCGACCTCGGGGGCGGCGTGCGCGGTGGCGGCGCGGAAGATCCTGGTCAAGGCGAAGAAGATCGCCGCCCACCTGCTCGAGGCCAGCGAGGAGGACCTCGAATGGGAGACCGGGAAGTTCTTCGTCAAGGGGGCGCCGCAGCAGGCCAAGACCATCCAGGAGATCGCCTTCGCCGCCTACACCAACCATCCGCCGGGCATGGAGGCGGGCCTCGAGGCGGTGGATTATTACGACCCGCCGAACCTGACCTTCCCATTCGGCAGCTACATCTGCGTGGTGGACATCGATCGCGGCACCGGCGCGGTCAGGATCCGGCGCTTTCTGGCGGTGGACGACTGCGGCAACATCATCAACCCGATGATCGTCGACGGCCAGATCCACGGCGGCCTGGCCATGGGCATGGCGCCGGCGCTGCTCGAGGAGATCAGCTACGACGACAACGGCAACATCTCGGGCGGGAGCTTCATGGATTACCTGCTGCCGACGGCGATGGAGACGCCGAGCTGGGAGACCGCGAAGACGGTGACGCCGTCGCCGCACCATCCGTTCGGGGCGAAGGGGGTGGGCGAATCGGCGACGGTCGGCGCGCCGCCGGCGATCGCCAACGCGGTGGTGGACGCGCTGGCGCACCTCGGCGTGCGGCACATCGATATCCCGATCACGCCGGAGAAGGTGTGGACCATCCTCAAGGCGAAGGGGGTGGCGGAGTAGGGGCGTCCCGCGGCGCCGTCAGCGGGGCGGCGTGCGGGCATCGATCCCTTTGCATACATGCAGGTTCGGCTTTGATCCCGGCGCGGTTTTCGACTAAGATCGCGCCGGTTCGCCCCCTCTATGCTCTACCCGATCCTCTTCCTGGTCCTCGGCTGGCTGCTGGGCCTGCTCAGTCCCGTGATCTTCGATTTGTTTACGAAAAAGCGCCGCCTGGCGGAGCTCCAGCGCGGGCTGCTCGTCGAGCTCGGCGAGATGAGGTTCAGCCTCGCCAGCACCACCCTGGCGGTGGCGGGCGCCATCGGCGCGTGGGACCGGGAATACCTGTCGTGGCTCAAGGCGGCGCTCGAATCGTATCGCGGCGCGCGCGACGAGGATCGCAAGCCGCTGCTGGCGACGGCGACCGGGCTGCTAGAGCTCGACGATCAGCAGCTCGCCGCCGCCGGCAGGTCCATAGGAGCGCCGGTCTCGCCCGCCCTCCGGAAGCACCATCTGCCTTACCTGGAGTCGCAGCTCGGCCAGGTTGCGGCCCTCGGTCCGGATGCGCAGCGGCAGCTGCTCGAAATCCAGGCGCAGACCGGAGTGATCAACGAGCTGCTGGACGACATCCGCTTCTGTCTCGGCAAGAGCTTCGATTCGCTCCCACCCTCGACGCGCCAGGCGATCGACGCCAGCCTGCAGAACTCCTACCGCGCCGTGCTGCACGCCTCCCGCAACGCCGCCGATCTGATCGGCAAGCTGAAGCTCGGCTGAGCGCGAGTGCATCGACTGTCGCCTCGCCGGAGTGCGCCAGGCGGGCGAGGCGACTTCGGGGGATCCGCTCGCCTCTAGCTAGCAGGCTGCTGAAAAAGCCCGTGCGTCGCGTTGCGAGCGCCGCGGGGCCGGATGCCAGGCGCCGCGACGCAGGCGATGCCCCGACATCGTCGAGGAGCGGCAACGCCGCAGACGGCC
>Ga0307479_10001099_pt1 | contig 24387 bp, 18 predicted proteins | sample atmos_gasesECM4C_FD_203743 | JGI IMG/M metagenome (GOLD analysis project Ga0307479, IMG submission 203743) | Hardwood forest soil microbial communities from Morgan-Monroe State Forest, Indiana, United States - atmos_gasesECM4C_515 | ecosystem: Environmental > Terrestrial > Soil > Temperate... | reverse complement strand
CCATGCGCTCGCATGCAGCACGGCCCCTGCCGGGGTTCGCAACGGCTTGCGCTCGAGCAGGCCGTCGATTCCCGCGACGCGATATACGACTTGGATACCGCCGTGCCAGGCTCCCCAGATGACGAAATTCCACGCCGCGCCGTGCCACAAGCCGCCGAGCAACATCGTCACCATGAGATTTCTGTAGGTCCGCGCCTCGCCATTGCGGTTGCCGCCCAGCGAAATGTACAGATAGTCGCGCAGCCAGCGCGACAGGCTGATGTGCCATCTTTGCCAGAACTCAGCCGGCGTGCGCGCGAAGTACGGAAAGTTGAAATTGACCATGAGATCGAAGCCGAGACAGCGTGCCAGCCCGCGCGCCATGTTCGAGTAACCGCAGAAGTCGCAATAGATCTGCAGCGCGAAGGCGAGCAGTGCCGCCAAGGTTGCGGCTGAGGTCTTGTTGGCCGGCGAGGAGAACACCGCGTCGGCGAGCGGTGCCACGTTGTCGGCAATGACCAGCTTCTGATACAGCCCCCACATGAAAAGCAGCGCGCCGCGCGCGAACGTCGCCGCATCCAGCGGGCGGACCGACTCGAACTGCGGCATCAGGTGCTGGGCGCGCTCGATCGGGCCGGCGACCAGCTGCGGAAAAAACGCGTGATACGCGGCATAGTTCACGATCGAGTATTGCGGCTCATACCGGCGCCGGTACGAGTCGATCGTGCGGCTGATCGCTTGAAAGGTGTAGAACGACAGGCCCACGGGCAGAATGATCGAGAGCGTGGGCGAATCGAGCTTAACGCCGAACCATCCCGGTATCGCAGCAAACGAGCTGACGAAGAAATTGCAGTATTTGAAGAAGGCGAGGATGCCGAGGTTGGTGCCCAGCGACAGGTACAACCAGAGCCTTGGGCGTCGCTGCGGTGCAGCATGGTCGATGAGACTCATCCAGCCCGCCGCCGCCAGCATGCCGGCAGCCACGGGAATGGCGAGCCACAGATCGCGCCGCGCAACCGCAAGCGAGGCGGCGGTGACTGCGACGAGATACCCTGCGCTCTTCAGGCGGTCGGCCGGCCGCACGACCTTGCCGCTTGCCCCGAGCGCGGCCACGTAATCGACCGCGGTGGAAATCGCCACTAGAATCAGGAACCGGGCGTCCCACCAGCCGTAGAAAATGTAGCTGGCGACGATCAGCAGAATGTTACGCCACAGTACGTTGCGGCGAAGGAGCAGGTAGACGGGCAAGAACAGCGCGAAAAAAAGCGCGAAAATACTGCTGTTGAACAACATGGCGTTAGTGTTCTTTATTCTTACCGGCTTGCGGGTGCAGCAGGCGCCGCTGCCGCAGCGGTGCGCCGCGGCGCGATCATAACCCGTTCCAGCGCGTCATTGTCGCGTGATTCATACACGTGGATTGTCGCGTGTCTCATACAGTTTGATTATCGTTTCCGGGGAACGCTATAGTCTTGCTGGATGGTTGTACACCCCGACGCGAACCGGGGAAACAAACCCTCCAGCCCCCCATTGTTGCAACATGGAATGGTCAATCTGGGAACACGGTCACAGGCTTCGACGGGCGGTTGCTTGCAATATGTCCGGTGAAGCCCATCACGAGGTGTAACCACCGAGTGCACGACCGGAGGTCCTGCGTCGCACTGTCGGGGCTGACACACGCTGGCTATCGCATGCCCGGTTGGCGAACCGTCTGCGCGACTCAATGGCCGGTGACCATAACTCGATCGTCGAACCGCCGCGCTGGCAGGTTACGACGTCCCTGGAGACACAGATAGCATGAAACCGTCACCCCTATTGTTGTTCATCGTCCTGCTGAGCGCAACCTCCTGGGCCTGCGCCAAGGACATCTACGTGTCCCCCAGCGGCAACGACCAGAATGCCGGCACCAGCGCCGGCGCGCCGCTGGCGACCATAGCTGCAGCTTCGAAGCTTGCCGTAGCGGGCGACAATGTCAACCTGCTGGCGGGAACCTACAACGAATCCCTCGTGCCGGTGAACTCCGGCACGGCTGCCGCCCCGATCACGTACAAGAGCTCGGGCGGACCGGCCGTGATCATGAATGTCAGAGTGGGTATTCTCATCGGTTCCCTGTCCTACATCGTCATCGACGGCATCAATGTGAACGGCGGGGCGCAGCCGCCCAATGCCAAGGTGAACAGTTTCGTCACCATACAGAATTCGAATCACATCATCGTCCGGCACGGAAACTTCAAGTACGCCAACGGCTGGGCCGGAATTGACATCGTCGGCCGGTACGGGCCCGGACAGCAATATTACGGGGCCGTACAGAATTACCTCACAGGCCTGACGTCCTACATAACGATCGAGGACAACACGATTGACAACGTCGGTGACTACTCGAAGCCCTCGGGAGATGTGATCCAGGTTGCGCTGGGTCCGGTGCAGCATGTTCTGATCCAACGCAATACGATTCTCCACGGAGGCCACGACCTGGTGGAGTTCGATTCCGACTACGGCGTTCTGCAGGACAACACGCTCAACAACAGCTACTCCGATGTAGTGTCGGGTGATACGGGCTATCGCAACGTCGAGCTGCAGGGCTCCTACAACGTGATCCAGCGCAATTACATGGCGCACGCGCGGCGCGGCGGCGGCGGTTATGTCGCGCCGGTGGCCTCCATCCGCGGCAATGAGAACATTGTCAGGCAGAATGTGTTCTTCGACTCGATCGCTGCGGGAACCGCCACCTGGTGTGGGCCGCTGGCTCCGGATGTCGAGAACATCAGGGTCTACAATAATACGATCTACCAGATGGGCGGTGATGGCTGGAGCGCGTGGGCTTATGCCACCTGCAGCACCGCGGGCAGCTTCGTGTTCGCGAACAATCTCGTGGCCGAATCCCGCATGTCCCCGGGCACGTTGAGTGGGGTGTTGCATGGTGGCGCGCTCATCGATGCGGACATCGTGTTCGCCGTATCGGGTGGAACGGGACTCATCGACGTCGGCCGTGGATTGACGGCCGGCACTGTGGTGAAGGGCAACCTGTTCGCGCCGCACGGTGGCGGCCCAGCTTATGTCATGCTGCTGGGCGGGGACGGCCGTGTGCCTCTGAGCACTGCGGCCGCCAAGTACCCGCAATTCTTCACAGGTAACATCGAGCAGAGCCCGAATTTTATCGGTGCCCAGTTCAAGACCGTGGCTGATTTCCAATTGCGGCCGAATAGTCCCGGGCTCGCCTCTGGCGTAGCTCTAACTACCGCTACATCGTCCGGAACCTCGGACCACCTGCCGGTGCAAGACAGCCTCTATTTCACTGACGGCAACGGTCTGGTCCCCGGTGACACCATTCAGCTTGCCGGCACGAATCAGCGCGCGGGCATACTGAGCATTGACCGTGCCAACAATGTCCTGATCCTGACGCAGGCAGTCACTTTTAAAGCTGGCCAGGGAATCTCGTTGCCGTACAATGGAGCGGCGCCGGACATCGGGGCCGGCGTATCGGGAGTCAGGCCTTTGCCACCTGTAAACGTCACCATCAGCAAGTGACGGAACAGACTGGCCGGCCTGCGCGAGGGGTGCAGGCCGGCGATACTTGGAAGGGTACGCGCCCGGGACAGTGAAGCCTCATCGCACGCGCGCTTCCGGGTGGCGCACGGCACGTTCCGTGCTGCACCGCAGCTACATTACGAAACGGTCAACACAGAGCCGTGAGCGGAGCGCGTATGTACGATAACGATTCAACTTTGCATTGCAACGGATAGACATGATGGAATTGCAACGCAAAGGGCGTGTACTCATCATCGTCGAGAATCTTCCATGTCCTTTTGATCGCCGGGTTTGGCAGGAAGCTCTGGCTCTACGGGCGCATGGTTACGCTGTCAGTATCATCTGCCCGAAGGGGCGGGGCCATACCCAAGGGTACGAAGTTCTCGAGGGTGTACACATATACCGGCATGCGTTGCCGGTGGAAGGCAATTCGCCCCTGGGCTATGCCTTCGAATACCTGCTGTCACTGACTATGGAGTTCGCGCTCGCGCTGCGCGTCGCGTTCACGCGTGGCTTCGATGTCGTTCACGCCTGCAATCCCCCCGATTCGATTTTCCTGATCGGGCGATTCTTCAAGCTGTTCGGCAAACGGTTCATTTTCGATCACCACGATCTGAACCCCGAGCTGTACGTGGCCAAGTTCGGCCGCCGCGATATTCTCTACAGAATCCTGTGCCGCCTGGAGAAATGGACGTTCGCGGCCGCGGATGTGAGCATCGCGACCAACGATTCCTACCGGCGGATTGCGATCGAGCGCGGCGGCATGGAGCCCTCCAGGGTGTTTGTCGTGCGCAGCGGGGCCGATCTTTCGCGGGTGCGGACGCCACCGCCGCGCCCACAGCTTCGCCGTGGCAAGCGGTACCTGGTCGGCTATGTTGGTGTGATGGGCAAACAGGAAGGCCTCGATCTGCTCCTCGAGTCAATTTCCTACATGCGCAGGACCCTGCAGCGCGACGATGTGCAGTTCGTGCTGGTCGGGGACGGCACGGAGCTGAATGCCCTGCGGCAACTGAGCCGGCAACTCGCCGTGGACGACTGCGTTGAATTCACCGGTCGGATTCCCGACGCGGCTCTGTGGGAAGCCCTCAATACCGCCGACGTGTGCGTGAATCCCGATCGCGCCAACGAGATGAACGACAAGTCGACCATGAACAAGATCCTGGAGTACATGGCGCTCGGCAAGCCGATCGTCCAATTCGATCTGACCGAGGGGCGGCTCTCGGCGGGAGGAGCTTCGCTCTATGCGCGGCCCAATGACGTCGCCGACTTTGCGCAGCAGCTGTGTAGCCTGCTCGACGACCCGGCCCGCCGCGCGACAATGGGTCGGCTCGGGCGGCACAGGTTGGAAGCCGGACTGGCCTGGCATCACCAGGTTCCGCGATTGTTGGAGGCGTACGAAGTCGCCATGAATCGCACGCGGCCGGTGCCCAATTCGGCCGAGAATAAAGTCTAGGCCAGCGGGCAAGTATGGCCGATCCGAGCCCGCCCATCCTGCTCCGACGCGGGGCGCTTCCACCGGGGCCGCAGTCAGCCCAGGGTTCGAATTCAGCGATCGTGGAGAGCCCGACGGGTTCACGTATTCTGCTGTTGGGTCCGGCGCGGACGGCCGTCAGCGGCGTTTCGACCCACATCAATCAGCTCTTCGGCTCCCCGTTGGCGACTCGCTTCGAGCTCACCCAATTCCAGGTCGGCAGTGAGGGCCGCATGGAGGGGCCGGTGCGCACGGCCCTGCGGCTGATCACGAGTCCTGTCACGTTCGCGGTCTGCTTGATCCGTTTGCGGCCACGGATCGTGCACATCAACACATCGTTTGAGCCGAAGGGCTATTGGCGTGATCTTGCCTACCTGGTCTTGGCCAGGCTGATGCGACGCAGGATCGTTTATCAGATTCACGGCGGAGCGTTGCCTGGGGAGTTCTTTTCCGGAAATGCCACGCTCACCTCGCTGCTGCGCCGGGTCCTATCGTGGCCGGACGCGGTCGTGTTGCTGGCAGCGAGTGAAGTTGCTGCTTACGGCGCGTTTGCGCCCGGCGCACGGCTGATACGAATTGCAAATGCCATCCAGCTCTATGACGCGGACGTGAGCGTGACGAGGTACGCCGGTACGCGACCCCTGGAGGTCGTGTATGTCGGACGACTCGCCGTAAACAAGGGAATCCTGGACATCATCGAGGCTGTCAGGATCCTGCGCGACAAGGATATCGAGGTGCGTCTGACCATCGCGGGTTCCGGCGCCGCGCGGCAGGAAATCATACAGGCAGTGGCCAGCGGCGGCCTCGGTGACCGCGTGCGTGTCGTGGGAGCGGTATTCGGTGAAGCCAAGCAGCGGCTCTGGCAGCAGTCCGATGTGTTCGCATTTCCGACTTACCACCACGAGGGGTTGCCATACGCGCTCCTCGAAGCCATGTGCGGTGGGGCGGTTCCGGTCGCCGCGCCGGCTGGCGCGATCCCTGATGTGATGCAGGACGGAGTTCACGGACTGTTCGTGCCGCCGCGCGATCCGCAGGCGTTGGCCGCCGTGCTTGAGCGCCTGGCAGGCGATCGGACATTCCTGCACGCGTTGGCAGCCGCGGGACGCGCGAGGATCATGAGTCAATATTCAGTGGGGCGTTTGGCGGAAGAATTCCGAGCGTTGTACGACAGCCTCGCATAGCAGGCACGGCGGGCTACTTAGATGAACAGGAATAACGATACGATGTCAGCACCGGCGCAGGACGGGGTCAGCTTCTACTCGGACATTGCTCCTGATTTTCATGCGAGCTACGACTCCGATCCGAACCGTATCGAGCGCATGCAGATTTGGGGCAGGTTCCTGGACCGTTATGCTGCGCGTGCGCGCTTTGCGTACGACATCGGCTGCGGTAGCGGCATGCTCTCCTGTGAGCTGGCAAGGCGTGGCATCGAAACGGTGGGAATCGACGGCGCCGAGGGAATGTTGTCTATAGCGAAGCGCACGGCGCTCGCGGGGGGCTTGGCCAACGCCAGCTTCATGCAACATCGCCTGCCAATCGCCGATACGCAGGGGTTCAAGCTGGCGCAACTCGTGATTTCGTCGAGCGCCATCGAGTATCTGGATTCAATGCCGGCCGCGCTCGGTTTCCTGCGGGACCTGCTCGAGGAGGGCGGCACCACGCTGTTTTCCGTCTCGAATCGCGATTCCCTGAGCCGCAGGCTGGTGCGTTCGATCCACAGTGTGACCGGGCGGCCGCGCTATCTGAAGTATCTGCGGCACTTCATGACGGCCGAGGAGCTGAAGGCTGCCGTGAGTGCGGCCGGTCTCACGTACCTCGAGCACACCTACTTCGGTGGTGCCGACCGCCTGAACCGCTGGTTGGGGCGGGCGCTTGCGCCCAAGTATTCCAACAATATGATCCTCATGGCAGCGCGCCGGGAGGCACGCACTTGAGCCGGTTGAAGAACGCCGTCAAGCCGCTGCGCAAACCCTTCAGAGCCCTGTTCCCCGCGATGTTCTTCGCGTTGGAATACTGGCGTACCGCGTCCAAGGTCGCCTCGAAGCCCGGCGAGCACCGGCGGCTGTTCGAGAGCTTCCTGGCCGATTGCGCCGGCAAGCCGTGCATCCAGATTTCGGTCAAGGACGAAATTGGCCGCAAGTTCGGCCCGAACTGGGTCAGCGTCGACAAGTACGACTCCCGCGAGATGATCGACCGGCACGATGACATCGAGGACCTGAAATTTCCGGACGAGTCTTTCTACGGTGCGGTGTGTTGGTCCGTCCTGGAGCATGTACCCAATCCGCAGCTGGCGGTCGCCGAGCTGCATCGGGTTCTCAAGCCCGGCGGTATCGTCTGGATCCAGGTGCCGTTTCTGTTTCCATACCACGAAAGTCCAAATGACTACTGGCGCGTGACTCCCAACGGGCTGCGCATCTGGATGGCGCAGTTCGAGGAAATCATGTGTGCGTGCGACTACTGGGCCGCTACCAAGCTGGTCGCAGGTTCGTATTTCTACGGCAGAAAGCGCGTCTGACCGTTCAGGACCGGCTTTATACCCAGCCGCGGGGGTCGAGCGGCGATGGCCGGTGCCGGTGCCGGTGTCAGTGTCGGTGCCGCCAGCGCCAGCCGCTGCCGGTGCGCGGCTATGAGGCCTGAGAAATACCAGAAGAGATACGACAGAGATTCGAAGGCGTGGAGCGTCTTGTAGAACGTCCCGACTGCCATGACCGCCGTGATTCCCACCCACCCCAGTGCGAGCGTCCCGAAAATCGAACGGTCGCGCAAAGCGAGGTGCAGGGAGTCGATGAAGACGAGCCAGTAGAGCAACAGCACCAACCCCAGGCCCAGCACGCCGGCCTCGATCAGGAATGCCGCCCCGGACGACTGCCCCGCGTAGCGTCCCAGGAGACGAAAATATTCTCCCGTGTAGCTGGTACCGAGGGATGAGACCGAGCTGTTCCCGATGCCGACGCCAAACATCAGGCGCACGGGGTCGCTCGCGGATTCGTGCAACGGAACCGTCAGCGCATCCACTCTACCGACTTCGCCGGTAGAGCCGACGTCGGATTCCTTGTCGAGGTAATGCCTCATCAGCTTCTGATTGCTGAAGAAGTCCTCGACGGTATAGGGATAAGGGTTATTGATGGTGGAAAAGTAGTTGTAAATGGGGATATACAGGGCGCCGAAAACGGCCATGAGCGCGAGAGCCGAGACACCGATGCGCATTCGCTTGTGGGGCTCGGAACCGACCAGCAACGTGAGGAACAGCCCGATGGGCAGCAGGAAGATCGTCCCCTTGGTCTCGTTGATGGTCGTGGGCACCACGAACAGGACGAACAGAGTCAGGAAGGTCCTCTTTGTGATTTGACCGCGCAGCATCAGGGCGGCGGCGATGCCGATGCAGGCGACCAGGAAGATCGACATGATGGAGGAAATCAGCAGCGTGCCGGCCACCGGGTCACCGGTCCAGCGGTGGTGCATGATGACGTCGTAGCGTTGATAGGCGCTCACCGGCAGCTGCAGCAGCGCAATTGCCAGCAACAGCCGCAGTTGCGTCTTGACCTGCGACTCGCTGTATTCAAACACTGCCGGCAGGAAGAACAGCGGAATCGCGCGAGTGTAGAAGCGAATCCCGCCGACCAGCGGCCCCGGCTGCATCGCGTTGCTGAGCACGCCGCAGATGAGTATCACGGCAAGAGCGAAGAAGACGAACAGGTACCGCGGTGCAACGAAGCGGAAGCGCTGGCGCGCGCCGGCCACAACGACACAGGCGAGCACCACCGCTGAGAGAGCTTCAGGGAAGAATTTCAATGCCGGCGGCGCGATGTGAATCGTTGTGAGGTACGTACTCAGCGTTACGGCGAGAAAGACCAGAAGCGTCAGAAACTGCATTCGCAGGCCGTCCCTATTTAGAAAGCGCCGGTTGCACGGGGCTGCCCGGCGTCAAACGTAACCACTGACAAGTGATCCGTGGACCACTCCACCCTCGGACGGTCGCGCGCAAGCTGCGCCAACAGCGGACCGAGCCGTGCCGAATACGTCACCAGGCGGGTCTGAGGTTGCCTGCGGATGAGGGTCTCGAGAGCCGCAACGGACTGCAGCAGCGGCCGGTTGCTCCAGCGCTCGAGAGTGCCCCTTCGGCACGCGTAGGCCTCGAAATTGAAATCGCCGCGGTCCACATAGAAGTAGGCGACCTGCGGGTAATAGTAGTCAAGACTCTGAAACGCACTGATGACGACACTGCCGGCACCGCCCGCGTGCAAGCTCAACCAATTCGCCAAGGCACGGGTGTCGTCGCGCACCACCAGGTGCTCCTGTTTCGCAGGAGTGGCCTGCGCCTGGTAAATGACCGCAGGGCTATCGATCCTGAAAAGATGCCCGAGCTGGAAATCCTCGCTCATCGCAAACAACCCGAGGCACAGAACGGGGACAAGGACGGCAATCCGCCTGTCCGCCCGCAATCCGGACGCAAGCCTCACCACGGCCGTCAGCGAGAGGACGATGGCGACCGGATACAGGAAAAATACGTAGCGAGTCTCGTGCCTGATCGGGGAACTGGAACAGGCCGCAAGCAGTAAGCAAAGCCACACTACGAGCAGGGCACGCTCGTCTGTTAAACCGTTCTCGCTGTACCGGAGTGAATGGATGAGGCTCATTCCGACGAGGAACGCCAGTCCCAGCCCGAGCGCGGGCACGGCTGCCGCCCAAGGGTGGACCACCTGGCCCAGCAGATCCGGGAAGCTCACCAGCGGGTAGATCGAAGCGGCCACGGCCTTCCATGTCGAGCCGGCGGCCGGCCCTGTCCAGCTGGCGCCGGTTAGAATGCACCAGAACAGTGCACAGACACCGATGGCAACGTAGACTGTCCGCGCGGGTGGAGATCTCAACTCTTGCCACGAGCTGAAGCGCAGCAGGAGCAGCAGCAGGATGATCGCTGCGACCGCCAGGAACTGGTGCGCCAGAGCCGCTACGAGCGCCGCCAGCAGCCCTGCGGCGGTCAGGTCGGCCGCACCCCGCCGCCACAGGGCGCGCACCGCCGTGAGGGTGGCACCCAAAGGCAGCGCCAGCAGCGCCATCCACGCGGGATTGGATCTGAGCACCTGCCACAATTGCGGGCCGCTCTGCAGGAAATCTGCCAGTCCTGCTGCTCCCGACGGATCATAATCACCCGGCAACGCCGGAGTGCCACCCAGCATCCGAAAGTCGGTACCGATGAACCAGCCGGCTGCGACGAGCACGCCGGCGTATTTCAGGAGCCCGAGCCATTCCTGTTTCGGCAGCTTGAGGCTCCCGTGCTGCAGGAAGGGCGGCAGAAAATTGGCCACTGCCAGGAAGACTCCACCCTCCCACAGCAGGGCCCCGAGCACTGTCAATGCGATGAGGCCCCAATCGGCACGCGAGTCGCGATCCACCGTCCGCCGCAGGAAGAACACCAGATACCACAGGAACACGGCCTGAAACGGCGCATACATCCGTCCGAAGCGGCCCATTTCGGTTTCCCACACCGACAGAGCCAACACGGCCACGGCGAGCAGTCCCACTACCGGCCCGCTGACTCGGCGTCCCAAAACATACGCGGCAGGCAAGGCGATCACGCTGCATGTTGCGCTGATCATCCGCGGTGCGATCTCGGCGGGAAAGCCGAGAATATCGAGGCCCGCGGCCAGGTATTGCAGGACCAGCGCGCGCGTGTACGCGCCTCCGCAATCGAAAAGCGGCAGACCATGATGAAGCAGGTTCTGTACCGAACGGACGATGAAATATTCGTCGACCGCCAGAGGCGCAGCGGCGAGCGACTTGAAGCGTGCAAAAACACCCAACACAAGTGCACAGAGTGCTGCAGCCAGGGCCACGGCCAACGCGCCACCCGTGGCGGCGGGCCAACTTGCATTGCTCGGCGCCGGCGTGATTCGCGTCAGATTCGCTGCCTGACGCCCTTTAAAAACCATGCGGGAAATATATCACAGCAGCCGCCGCCGGCCCGCAGCAGCGTGCCGGCGTGGCTGCCAGCGCGGCCGCGGGGCGCGCTTGCAAGCCCAAATCCGCTGTGCTTCCATGCGCTCCGCGAGTCCTGCGCGCCAACGACTGATTATGGTTATCGAGACATCTGACACCAGTAGGACTGTTACACCAGCCTCCATAGCGCAGAATCAACGGATCTGGCTCGATCGATACGGTACGTGGCAGCGATTTCACCGCGGCGGCCGCCGGCCGGGAATGTCGCTGCTGCAACGCCTGCCCCGCTATCCGCGCTGCGTGCTCGTGGCGGGCTGCCAGCGCTCCGGCACGACCATGTTGACTCGCGTGCTTGCGGGCGCGCCGGGCTTCGCGCGCCTGAAGCTGACCCGGGATGACGAGTTGGACGCCGCGTTGGCGCTCGCGGGGTTCATCGATCTGCCGGACGACCGGCGCTATTGTTTTCAAACCACCTTCCTCAACGAGTGCTTCCCCGACTACCGTACACTCGGCCCCGGCCAGCGGCTGATCTGGGTACTGCGCAATCCATACTCCGTCGTGTACTCCATGCTCTACAACTGGCGGCGCTTCGGTCTCAACCAACTGTACGCGACCTGCGGTGTCGACAGCACGGCGTGGCGCCCGCGCCTGCCCTGGCCGCTGGGACCGTCGCGGCTGGAGAAAGCCTGCCTGGCCTATCGCGGCAAGATCGGCCAGATCCTGTCAATCCGTCACCTTGTGCCCGCCACGCAGCTGCTCGTCGTTGATTACGACATGTTGATTGCCTCTCCAGGCGATTGGCTGCCGCGGATCTTCGGGTTCGCGGAAGCGGACTACGACGCAGCCTACGCGCGGCTCATACAGCGGGATTCGGCTAACAAGGCGGACCGCCTCTCGAGCGCCGCGCGCCGGCGAATCGAGCAGATCGCGCTGCCGACTTACCGCGAATGCAGTGCCCTGGCAGCCGGTCTGCGCGCCGCATGAGCGCGGGCTGAAGCATGAGTGTCTACAGCCGCGAGAAGGCGCGCCGCTCCGTATTCAACACCATCGGCTACCGGGCGATCTCGCAGCTCGCCACCATCGTTGGATACGTGGTGCTGGTGCGTGTGCTCTCGGAGCAGTCGTTCGGTATCTACAGCGTGCTCTATTCATTCATTCCGGTCGTGAGCACCGTCGCCTCCCTCGGCCTCGAGCTGACTCTGAAGCGCTTCCAGCCCGAATACCTGCGCAGCGGGGACGCGGCGGCCGCCGCCTGGCTGACCCGGGTCGTCATGCTGGCGCGTCTGACATCCAACGCGCTGATCATCGCGCTGATCCTGCTCGCGTGGAACTTCGTGGCGCCGTATTTCCAGCTGACTGCCTACCGCGCCGACTTCGCGCTGTTCAGCGTGCTCGTGCTGCTGCATTTCCAGGGCAGAATCCTCGAGTTTGCCCTGGCTTCGCACATGCTGCACCGCTACGGTGTCGGATCAACGGTGTTGCTGGCGGTGGTCAAGCTGGCAGCCTATGGGGTTCTGGCTGCCATGCATGCGCTGACTCTGCGCAGCGCGATATTGTCCGACACGCTGGCTTACGCGTGCGCGTACGTGTTTCTGTGGGGCGCCTATCGCTTCAATGCTCCCGGGAGCCGCGCGCCGACCACCTACAAGCCTCCCGCCGCGGAGCGCAAGCGCCTGTGGCGCTATGCACTGTTCAACAATTTCAACGACGCCGGCTCGATCCTGCTGTACGTGCAGACAGACAATTTCTTCATAGCCGCGCTGCTGAACCCGATCGCCGTGGGCGCCTATGCGTTCTACACGCGCATCAACGCGATGGTCTCCAATGTGACTCCGATCAAGCTGTTCGAGAACGTCCTGCAGCCGCTGTTCTTCGCCGTCGCGCCGGAGCAGGCGCACGAGCGGCTGCCGCGCTATCTCACGTTGCTGTTGAATTGTGGCCTGGCCGCGCAGCTGCCGATCGTTGCGTACGCCACCGTGTTTCACCGGGAGATCGTCGGGCTGCTGTTGGGAGGCAAGTTCCTCGAAGTCTCCTGGCTGATGCCGGTGATCATCGCCTTCGGAACCACTTCCAACGTTGTCGCGATTCCGGTGACCAGCGTCGCCCAATACCAGGAGCGGGCCTCGCTCATCCTGCTCAGTCAGATTTTCGGCGTCTACCAGATCGCCTGCATGCTCGTGCTCGTGCCCTTGACCGGCCTGCTCGGCGCCGCCATCGCTACCGGCACGTTCCATCTGTCCAGGAACCTGTTCGTGTGGTGGCGGGTGCGCCGCGACGCACGCTGGCTGAACTTTCCCGCGGTGGTCACCTCGGCAGGGTTGATCTGGGGTGGCGCCATTGCGGCGGCATTTGAAGTGAAGCGGCTGGTGCCTGGGCCCGTTGCGGCGCTGGCCTGCGGTGGCGTCATCTGCGGGCTCGCCGCACTGCTCTACGTCCGTAGTCCCGCTTTGTGCAGGTCGGACCGCGAGCTTCTCGGGCAGCTCTTTCACGGGCGCGAAGCGCTTCTGCTGCGCAGGCTCGGCTTGCTTGCCGCGCCGGGCCACGCCTGACATGTTGGATGCCTAGCCGGTAGCCGCCGTTACCCAAAATGAACCTTCGCTGGACCCTCAATCGGCTGCAAGCGATGGGAGCGCGCGAGATCGCCCATCGCGGTCTGCAATACCTGCGCACCCGGGGCGAGCGGGCGGGGCTCGGACTCGCAACACCGGTGCCGGCCAACTCCGGGCGTGGCAAACCCTGGCTGACACCTCTGCCCGCCGGCCTGGCGGCGGAAACATACACCACGGCGGCAGACCGGATCCTGGACGGGCAATTCAGGCTGTTCGGCACGCGTGAATGGCCGCTTGGCTTTCCGCCGCAATGGAACCGCGATCCACAAAGTGGTACGCGCGCTCCCCTCGTGTTCGGCAAACTGCTGAACTATCGCAACACGAGCCTCGTCGGCAACATCAAGTACCTGTGGGAGCCAAACCGGCACCTGGAGCTCGTGACACTCGCGCAGGCATGGCGGTTGACGCGTGCGCCCCGGTACGCCAACGGCTGCCGGATGCTGGTGGAGTCCTGGTTGGAGCAGTGCCCGTACATGATGGGCGCCAATTGGGCCAACGGGCTGGAGCTCGCGCTACGCCTGGTCAACTGGTCGTTTGCGTGGCATCTGCTCGACGCGGATGATTCGGTGTTGTTCAGCGATCCTGCCGGGCAGGCGTTCAAGCAGCGTTGGCTCAACGCCGTACGGCAACACTGTCACTTCATCGCCGGCTTTCCCTCCCTCTACTCATCCGCCAACAATCATCTCCTCGGCGAGCTGCTGGGCCTGTTGATTGGAGCCACGACGTGGCCATGCTGGCCCGAGAGTCCGCGCTGGCGGGCGCATGGCCTGCGGCAGTTCGAAGTACAGGCGCTGCTGCAGAACACGCTTGACGGCGTCAATCGGGAGCAGGGCATCTGGTATCACCATGAAGTCGCTGACATGATGTTGCTGGCGGGGCTCACGGCCAGGGCGAACGGGTACGACTTCAGCCCGGAATACTGGACGCGGCTCGAGGCCATGCTCGATTTCATCGCCAGCTCGATGGATGCCGGCGGGCACGTTCCCGCATTCGGCGATTCGGACGATGCCGTAATGGTACGCTTCTGCCCGGTCACTGATTTTTGCGTGTATCGCTCGCTGCTCGCCACGGGAAGCGTGCTGTTTGGCCGTGGGGACTTCAAGTTCAAGGCGCGGCAGTTCGACGACAAGAGCCGGTGGCTGCTGGGCGATGCGGCCGCCGCACAATTCAACTCTCTTGCCGCCGATGCGTCGGCGCAGCGCTTGCGCAGATCCTTCCAGGCGGGCGGCTACCGTATTCTCGGAAGTGACTTCGAGACGGCGCGCGAGGTGCGCTTGGTGATGGACGCGGCGCCGCTTGGCTACCTGGCGCTCGCGGCTCATGGCCACGCCGATGCACTGTCGTTCACCTTGTCGGTGGCAGGACGCCCGCTGCTGATCGATCCGGGAACCTATTGCTACCACACTGCAAAGCGCTGGCGCGACTACTTCCGGGGCACTTCAGCGCATAACACCATCAGAGTGGATGGCGCGGACCAGTCCGTCCCCGGAGGAAACTTCCTCTGGCTCCGCCACGCGAACGCGCGCTTCCGGGTCTTCGAATCCGACACCCGCGGCGACCGTGTGGTGGCGGAGCACGACGGCTACCAGCGCTTGGACGATGCCGTGCTACACCGCCGCGAGATAATCTACGAGCGCGCGGCAGCGCAGATCAAAGTCATCGACGACCTCGTGTGCAAGACTGCCCACCATATCGAGATTTTCTGGCACTTCGACCCGGAGTGCAGCGTGGTGATGGAGGATGGTGCGGTCAGGGTCGTGCGCGAGCAGGCCGGGCTGCTGCTGCGATGGCCTGAGCAGCTGCGCGCCGAGCTGGTCAGCGGGCGCGAAGATCCCTGCCTTGGATGGGCCTCGGCGCGGTTCGACGTCAAGGTGCCCTGTAACACTCTGGTGATTTCCGGCGACGTCGGCGGAAAATGGCGGGGCACGAGCACCCTGACCCTGACATTCGGGAGCGGGTAGGCACGGGCCGCCATCACATGGGCAAACGTATCATTCGCATGTTGTATTTCGTGCGCGAGCCGTTCCCAACGTTCCGGCCGGACGTCGACGTGCTGTTCGGCAACGAACTTCTGGGCCGCGGACACGCAATCGACTTCGTCATGCAGGCCGAGCGGGATACCGAGGCGGCGGGTCCGCGTGCCTGGCGTGGGCGCACGGTCTGGCTCGGAGCCACGGATTCGCTCGATGGCTCCCTGCATCGGTTGCACAGGCAACTGCTCGGACTGTGGCACGATCTGCGGTCAGTTGGGCGGGTGAACGCGGACAATTACGATGCAGCGCAGGTGCGCGACAAGTTCATTGTGGCCGCGGTGCTCGCCTGCGTGGCGCGCCGGCGCGGCCTGAAGTTCTTCTATTGGCTGTCGTATCCCGAGCCCGAGTCCCATCTGCTCAGGGTCCGGGAGCGCACCGCCCGCTACCCTGTGCTGACTTACCTGCGCGGCGTGCTGTATTCCTGGTTGCTGTATCGCTGGATTCTGCCGAAGTGCGACCACGCGTTCGTGCAAAGCGAGCAGATGCGGCGCGACGTCGCGGCTTACGGCATCGATCCCGGAAAGCTCACCCCTGTGCCCATGGGGATCAGTCGATCCGACGTGTGTGCAGCGCGGACCGCAGACTCGCGCGAATGCGAATCGACATCGCAGGTGACGCTCGCGTATCTCGGTACCCTGAATTCGCAGCGCAGGCTGGAGGTCCTGGTGGATATGCTGGATCTGCTGCTGCGCAGCGGGCTTGCAACGCGCCTGCTGTTCATTGGCGGCGGCGATGACCCGGAAGACCGGCCGAGACTCGAGCGCCGGGCGGCGCAGCTCGGTGTCCTGCAGCACATCGAGATCACTGGCTTCCTGCCGCGGCAGGCAGCCCTGGCACGCGTGCAGGCCGCCGATATCTGCCTGTCGCCGTTCTTTCCAACACCCGTGCTGCGCTCGACCTCGCCAACCAAGCTGGTCGAGTATCTCGCCCTCGGCTTGCCCGTGGTGGCCAACGATCATCCGGAGCAGCGGCGCGTGTTACATGAGAGTCGCGCTGGAGTGTGCGTGCCTTGGGGAGCGAGACATTTTGCACGAGGGGTGCGCTGGCTTGCCGCACACAGCTGCGCTGAACGCCGCCGCATCGGCGAGCGCGGCAGGCAATGGGTGCTGGCCCATCGCACATATGGACGTATCGCGGACGACCTCGAGGGGAAATATCTCGAGCTGCTGCCCGAGTCGAGTGACGAGTGAGGGATACGCGCATGCTCAGAGTCTGTGTCGTCGTGCAGAACCATCCCGTGGTTTCCATGGGCGGCGCGCAATATCAGGGGCATCTTCTCGCCGAGGAGGTTGCCCGGCGCCCGGGTGTCGAGATGACCTATCTCGCGCGCGACATCACCCCGCAGGTCGCCGCCCGAATCCCATATCCAGTGCGCTCAATCGGTACCGGCGCCGGCTACCGGCGCCGCGCAATGTTGTTTGATGCCCGCACGTTGTGGCGGACTTTCGAGGAGCTGCGCCCCGACGTCATCTATCAACAGATGCGCCAGAGTTACACGGCGGTTTGCGCAAAGTATGCGCGGCACGCGGGCGTGCCGTTTTTCTTCCAGGTTGCAAGCGACATAGACCTGGATCCACGGTGGCTCACCAACGGAATCTCTTCCAATACGCCGTTCGACCTGGCGGAGGCCGCCGCGGGTATCTGGGGCATGCGGCATGCGAGTCATGTCATCGTGCAGACCGCTCCACAGGGCGAGGTTCTGCGCGCCAGGTTCGGCCGTGACGCGGCGGCCGTGGTGCGGAATTTCCAGCCTCTGCCGTCCAGCCTGCCGGACAAGCCGCATACCCCGGTGGAAGTATTCTGGGTGGCCAATTTCAAGGACGTCAAACGACCTGAGTTGTTCGTGAGCCTCGCCGAGTCCTTCATCGGACGTGACGATCTGAAGTTCACCATGGCCGGCCGCCCCTCCGGTCTGCAGCGGCGGTTTGGTCCGTTGATGGAGCGGATCAAGCGCACCGCGAATCTCGAGTACCTGGGCGAGCTGTCGATCGAGGGTGTCAACCAACGCATGGCTGCAGCGGCAATCCACGTGAATACCAGCAGCTTCGAGGGCTTCCCCAACACATTCATCCAGGCGTGGGCGCAGGGAGCCGTCGTCGCCACGATCGCGGTCGATCCCGACGAGGAGACGATGGAGGCGCGGGGAATCGGTATCTGTGCCGGTACTTTCGAGCGGCTCCGCAGCACCATCGATGAGCTCGCCCGCTCGCCCGGGCGGCGGCGGTCGATTGCCGAGCGGGGCTTCGCTTTCGCGCAAGCGAATCACTCGCTCGCGCACGGCGCCCGGCTCGTGGACATGATGTTGCAGGCGGCTGAAGAGTCGGCGCGCTTGCGCGGCGACGGTGCGCCCCTGCGGGCGAAGTGAGATTCCGCCGGCGTTGCCTGGGAGCCTGTCTGACTAATGGTCGCCTGCTGCGCCCTCGCGACGGCGCCCATTAGTCAGACAGGCTCCTACCGCAGCTCGCGTTTCGGCACTGCTGGAATTCCGCCGGCAAGGACATTCGCCGGCAGATTGCGCGTCACCACGGATCCGGCCGCCACTATCGTGTTGTCCCCAATGGTTACCCCCTTGAGCACGATGGTTCGCATCCCCAGCCAGACGTTCTTGCCCAGCTTGATGGGCCCCTCAGGCGGACGCTCGTTGCGGGCCTCGTTCGAGAGGACCGGGGCGTGAGAGTCGTTGTCGCAAAGAATGACACCCGGAGCGAGCCGCGTGTTCTCGCCGATCGTGACTGCACAGTTGCAGTGGATGATCGAGCCCTGGATGGCGCAGCCGTCGCCGATGTCGATCACGGCATCGGGGTAGTAAGTGCGCAGGCTCGACCGATACACGTTGCCCTGAGGCTGACAGGTGAGGGTGACCCGGTTGCCCAGCCTGATCCGGCCGACATTCAGGATGTTGACCCGCTCCGCGCGCAGACGGCTCCCGTGCTCAACGCCGTAGAGCGCGAATTGCACGTAGCTGAGCATGTAGTGAAACGCCCGCCACGGCAGTGTTTCGGTCAGCGGCTTCGTCAGCAGTCGCATGGGCAGCCTGGCCTTGCGGCGCGCGCGGATCATTCCAGGCTGAGCTTGGACCGGTGCAGGAGGCGCAGCAGCAGATTGCGGCCCGCGCGCAATATCGGATAGAGGAACTTCGAGGCCGTCGGGCTTCTGAATACGACCGCATTGAGGCGATTGAACGGACCCAGGCTGCTGCTCAGGAGGGCGAGCATGTGTATGCAGTCCGCTCCGTGGTACAGCCTTCCGCCGTAGAACAGCACCATTCCCTCATCCAGGTCCTTGCCCGCCTGCCTGACCCGCTCCACCCACGGGCCACCCTCGCGGGCATTGACCAGGATCAGCTGGCCAGCCGATTCCTTGATCCGCACGTAGCGCACATACGAGCTGCAGACCGGGCATTCCCCGTCGTACACGAGTACGGGCTGTGCATCCGCTGTGCTCTCGACTTGCCTTGCGACCGTGTCCATCACGCCATCTCAACCGGCCCCGGTGGGAGCCGTCAGGACTTGTTTGGATGCGAGCCGGCGGAATGCAAGTGCCCATGGAATATACGCCGCCAAAAGTGCGATCCACTGCGGGAACGGCGCGTACAGGATGACGTAGTTGCCCACATGGAATGCGAATCCGACGGGTAGATAGATCCAGCGCAGCTTCGGATACGGTACCACCAGCCAGTACGTGCACTGGTACAGGAGAATCACGAACTGCGACAGCAGAATGAGGGTGTGGTATTGAGACACCCAGAACGCCAGCGGAATGTCTTTCCGGATGTGATCCTGGATGAGGTAGTACTGCAGGGTGTAGCCGTTCGCCCAGTCGAGCGAATAGTGGTTATAGGCGAGCTTGGCCACCGCAGCCGAGATATAAACGAGCGGGAAGAGACACTGCACGAATCTCACCGGCCAGCCGGCAAATTCGCCGCTGTATTCGAGGAGCGGCACCGGCGTGCCGCCGCGCCGCTGCCGCAACCAGCTGTCCACGCTCAGCACCTTGCCGGCAGGCCCGAGTGAAATCGCGAGCAGCGAAATCAGCAATATCGCTTCCGGATGATGATATTGCTCGAAGGAGAATATGAACGACTGGAGCAGGATACAACCGATCGTGAACACCAACAGGCTGACATTCGTGAAGAGGCCGAACAGCGCAGTAACACCCGTCAGCACGCATAACCCATAAATACCGAACATGAGCTGCGACGACAGGGCAGTCGTCAGCCCGAACGGCCACGCAACTGCCCGAATCACCATGACCGGGTGGTACATCCGTTGCGGGAGTGTGTACACGTATCCGAGCGCACCGAAGGACTCGTTCAGCAGGTAAAACAACTGCGTCCCGACGGCAATGATGCGCAGCACCGCCAGGTCGAAGTAGGAGCCCGCGGAGAACCAGAACCGATTCCACACGGATTTGATCATGGCGACCCCGAAAGCTTGGGCTCGAGAGGAATGGTCTTCATCACCTGCGACGGCAGAGGTTTCGGACCGTCGCGAGTGACCTGCATCGGGTAGCTCTTGATCCTCACCTCCTGGAACTGATCCGCGCCGGGTATGTGCTGATGGATGACGTCGAGCAGCGTCTGGGCTGCAGCGGGTTCCGGCCTCATAGCCGTCTGAACGATGTCGACGTAATCGAAAATATCGACACCCAGCTGCTCGCGTGTAATGGGGATGATTTTACCGTCCTGCAGCACGCCTTCGAGCAAGAAGGATGCCGTGACCCTCTCGCCTTCGTAATGTGCGGGCGCGTACATCGGGTATTCGAGGATGGGAAAGAGCTTGCTGCGCAGGAACGAGCCGTGCATAGCCGTGACCGGAATCGTGGCCGCCTGTGCCGCCAGGGCTGCGGCCACGAATACGGACACGCCGGTGCGATATAAGCCGGACAGCCGGGATGGTTCCATAGTCGACGATTCTCCTGCATCGCACGTGCCACGCGGGCGCTGCTGCTTCAGGGGGCGGGATTCCGCCTGAACACATAAATTGTCGGATTCACAAACGCAAACGGTATGTCGAGGCCCAGCGGGTGGCGATAGTGGAACACGGCCGCCTGCTCGTAATGGGAGCCTGGTGCCTGCAACTTCCTGAGCAGTGACCCGTCGAGATAGTCCACCACCACCCGGTAGTCGGGAGGGCTCCCGGCCGTCGCGGCCTCCTGAGCTGGCGGTGGTGGTGCGGTGACCCGGTCGAACCACGCCCGGTAAGCGGGTCCTTGCGAGTCGGGATTCGAGCCGGTCGCAAGCCGGAGCCTGCCCAACTCAGCGTGCACGGCCGTGTACAACCGGCTGGAATCAAGATGGGTGCGCCATTCCCGGGCATTGTCATAGTAGTCCTGCGGAATGGCGTCATGCCGGATGTCGTATTTGCCAACCTCGAGAATCGGACTGCGGCGGCTCACTTCGAGCGACGCTCCGGCGGGCACGTGAGTCTCGATCCACTCGGCAGCGATATAACGTGAGTCGTGGATGAACTGTTGATCGACGGCCACGCTATACAACAGCGACCACGCCGTGATCGCGGCAATCAAAGTGATGCCGGCCCCCGCGGCCGGACGCGGAACGGCGCGTGCCAGACTCACGCAACCCTGAGCTGCCGCGATCGCCAAGCCCGGATAGAGCAGGGTGCTGTACCAGGGGAATGACAACCGCGGACCGTAAACCAGGTACATGGGCAGCGTAGCGGCCAGGAGCCACGCAACTTCGCGGCGCCACTGGCCGCGCAGCGCTGTCACGCACAAGTACGCCAGCGAGGCGATCGAGACCGCGAACAACGCGACCCCCATTCCAGTTGCCGAATCCGACAGCATGGAACCGTACGAGGTTTCGCCGGTGCCGCGCAGTGTGTTGAACGCGAGGTCCTTGACCGTGCCGTCCACGAACTCATAAAAGGAAAGCAACAGGGTTGGATTTGCAACGACATAGCCGAGAGGAATCAGCGCGGCGCACAGCAGCAGCGTACGAGCGGCGGCCGATGCCCGCTGCCTGCCGGTGAATCCCGCGGCAATCCAGGGAATCACGGCCACCAGCCGATCCAACTTCGTGCCCCCGGCGAGCCCGACGACGAAGGCCGCGAGGGCCAGCCTGGGGCGCGAGGCGCCCTTCCAGCTCGACACGCCCAGCACAGCCGCAAGCCAGTACCAGAAGTTTGCGGCCGTCTCGACTGTCGAGAAATGCGCGATCAGTACGACGTACGGTGACACGGCCAGGCAGAGCGCCGCCGCGAGACCGGTCGTACGGCCGAACAGCATGGTACCGATCAGGCACGTGATCAGTACCGTGAGCGTCGCCATTACGGCGGACGTTGCGCGGGCCAGGATGTGAACCCGCGTGTCCTTGCGCTCACGCCAGGCAGCGAGCGCACGTGTATCCGTTTCGGGCGGCTTGCGATCGAACATGTAGTTGTACACGCCGACGGGCGCTGCTGCGAATACGGCCAGGGTGTAGTAGTGCAGTCCGCCGTAGGGAAAGAAGTGCGGGTTGAGCGACTTCTGGGCAAGGAGGCCGGCAGCCATGGCATCCATCTCGTCCGGGTGCCACCGGTCGGGAGTTCCCCAGCTGTTGCCGGCGAGATTCAGACACAGGCTCAAAGCGAGCACCAGTCCGAGGATCGCGGCGTGGACTCGCGACGACAGTACCGCTTGGAATGCGCCCTTCGGGTTCGAGGTCGCGAGCGTCTGATGTGCCGTCGATGCGTTGCGCACTGCGGATTCGCAGTCGGCCAAGTGCTTCATTTGTTTGAGTGATTTTACGGACACGGGTACCTTACCGCAAATCGGTGCGCTTGGCACGTTCCCCCGCCGCCGCTTCGCCCCGTTATGTCACCGCTGCAACCTGAGGTAAGACATCGCAGCCCGGCGCGTGGTGTTTGTGCACGCCCGGAGCCCCACGCGGGGCTTCAACCGCCGAGCATTCCCTGGTCGCGATACCACCGTGCCGTTTGAGCGGCTCCCGCTGCGAAATCGGTGGTCGCTCGAAACCCCAACAGCCGCTCGGCCTGCAGTGTTGAGAAGTGGAAGGACTTGCGGAAGAAGTCGAGCCGGCGCCGATTGAGCGGCGGCTTGAGTCCCAACGGGCCGAAAGTGGATTCAAACACAACCGCGGCTGCCGCAAGCGGCCACAGCGGTACATGCAACACACCGCGGGTACGGCCGACCGCGACGCCTACATGGGCCACCATTGCGTTGGTGGTGATGACCTCGGACCCTGCGAGTACGACTGTCTGCCCGGGCATCGCCGGTGCGGTGCACGCGGCGAGCAGGCCGCGGGACAGATCATCCACGTAGATCAGCTGGTGGAGGTTCTCTCCGTTGCCGGCCGTGAGGTAGCGCCCGTTGCGGATGCCGCGAAATAATTTCAGCAGGCGCATGTCTCCGGGGCCGTAGGTCTCGGAGATGCGCACGATGCACCATTCCAGGGGTGGCTTCAATTCCCTGACTACCTGCTCGGCGGCGGCCTTTGTCCGGCCGTAAGGATTGTCCGGAGCGAGCGGGGACTGTTCATCGAGACTGCCGTTGGCGGCGCTTCCATACACTCCTATGGTGCTGCCGTGAACGAATCGCCGCACGCCGGCGCCGGCTGCCAGATCAGCCAGGCGGCGGGTTCCTTCGACGTTGACTTGCTGGAAGTAACTTTCGGGCGCGCCGGCCTCATGTTGGGCAGCGGCAAGATGAACGACGACATCGTGCCCGCGCAATTCGCGTGCCATTACCTGGGCATCCTCGAGAGGAGCCACTACAACCTTGATTCCGACCTTGGCCAACGCATCACAGCGCGCCTTCTCCGCCGGGTTGTTGACTGCTGTCACGACAGTGACCGCGTGGCCGTCCTGGACTGCAAGCGGTGCGAGTCGACTACCGATGAACCCTGAGCCGCCGGTGATGAAGATGCGCATTCAAGTCCCGTAATGGTGAGTTCTTATGCTCTGCGCTGCTGTTGCAGCCCTTGCGGGCCGGAAGGCTGGACCTGCTTTGCCACTGCCCGCGGCTCGGCAAGGTACCTGCGCAGGTGCTGCTCGACCAGCACGCGCTCGCTGGCGCTGCGCTGCTCGGACCAGTCGAGCTCCTTGCTCATGAACGCCTGCAATTCATCAAGGGCAGCCGCTCCGGGATGGCCTGCCGTGCCCAGTTCCGTACGCCGGAAAACAACATCCGGCATGCGCTGCGCCATCTCGAACCGGATGGCATACGCCGCTTCAGCAAGACTGACATGGGTGTCCGTGAAGCAGCGGCCGAGCGCAGTCTCGCGCTCTGCCAGCCGCACGACTTCGGCGGCGTGTGTGCCGTAGTTGCGGAACAGCCCGTCGGCGGAATCTTCAGTCAGCCACTGTGGTCGCTGCGACTTGAATTGGCGCACCCCGGCGTCGAAATCCGGGATGTCACCGCCGGTGAGCGGGCTGCGAGTCGAATCACGGTCCGACTTGCGGTCATCCAGCTGTGCAGCCGCCAGGTCCAATGCCTCAACAGCGTCCCGCCGCGCGACCGTGTAGCGGACGCTGATCAGTGACACCAGTCCGGATTGGCCGTGTTTGCGATGATCGATCAGACGCGACTGCTTACCGAAGCTCAGGCCGCCTTGCTGGCTCGATGCGTTACCAAACGGGACGAGTCCGAAGTCCGCGCGGCGCACTTCCGCTTCCTGCAGCTGCAGGTTGGGATAGCAGCTGTTGAATTCGTCGATGAATTGGCGCAGCTCGGCGCGGGGCAGGGCGACCGTGTCAGGATCGCGTGGCACGATGGAGTGCCACACTCCCACGAGTGTGCTGCTACGCCAGGGCACGAGGAACAAATGCCGGCTGTTGCGCGCCAGCAGCGCGTCCGAATCCTTCGCGCGCCCCTG
>Ga0307479_10001097_pt1 | contig 24436 bp, 26 predicted proteins | sample atmos_gasesECM4C_FD_203743 | JGI IMG/M metagenome (GOLD analysis project Ga0307479, IMG submission 203743) | Hardwood forest soil microbial communities from Morgan-Monroe State Forest, Indiana, United States - atmos_gasesECM4C_515 | ecosystem: Environmental > Terrestrial > Soil > Temperate... | reverse complement strand
CGGCATCACTGTTGAGCGGGGCTTCGCCTATGGCAATGAACGCTGCGGCTCTGCGGGTCCGCTCGCGCTCTCGCCGGGTCATTCCTCAGCCCTCTGTCGGGCCGCCCGCGCATAGGTCAGCGCATGCACGGCTTGATGTAGCGATATCGGTGGGGTGATGCCGAGGGCGCGAAGCTCAGCAATGGCCCGCAGCAAAGCGGCGTGAGCACCAGCAAGCGGATCATCGTCAAGCGCAAGCTGCCGCCGGCCCTTGAACAATTCCCAAGCGTCTTTCGCGATGCCGGTCCCTGCGGCCTTCGCCCACTTGGCCCGCTCGGCTTCGCTCAGGCCGTTCCACCAAGCCATCCCGAGTTCGTCATCGTCGGACATCGGTCGCGGTCATCTTGTGCGTTATGACAATGATGATAATTAAGCACAAGATGGTCATCGCGGCAATGCGGTGTTACGGAAACGAGGATTTCATAATGATTCTAGGACTGAGGATGCCGCCGAAGTTGGCAGATGGCGTGAGGCGGGTTGCCCTAATGGCGCCGATCGCCCTGATTGCTCGGATCAATGCATGGCGCCAACGGCAAGCCGACGTGCCGAACCTGTCGGAGGCGATCCGCCGCCTGATTGAGATGGCCCTTGATGCTGCTGAGAAGAAGGGCAAGCCGAAGGGTTAGAGCCCCGGCTTGCCGGACGTCACGCCCCGAGGGCCCTGTAGACGCTCGCCCGCCCAATCCCCAGCCTTCGCGCCATCTCTGTTGCGCCGAGGCCCTTAGCCCGTAGCGCCGTCACGGCGCCCGCATCGATGGTCGCTGGCCTACCCCGACGGACCGTTAAAATTGTAGGGTTCTTTGATGAGGACACCCAAGAACGAACTAGGGAAGGCTTCCACTATGGCAAAGTGATGGATGGCATGATCATGAACTGCAGCGACTAACAATCCGGCCTCCAATACTATCTCGGCGCAGGCGTTCGCGTGGGCGTTCAAGCGTTTCCCAACCGGAGAACTCGCCTGGCCGGGGTTCCCAATGAACCGGCTCAAACCACGTGTGAGTAGTTCCTCGGCCATCCGGTAACGACCGATCACTGTTAAGTCGGAACGCGGCGGCCCATCGAAGGCAGCGGCCAGGAATGCTGTATTAACTAACCTAGAAATTGTTTCGGAGCGTTCCGGTTCGACAGCGCGAAAGCGCTCGATGGAATAGCCAACCGCGCTTTGATCTCAATCGAGTCGGCCCACAGAACTTGAACGTCTATTTTCCGAATAGCCGACGTCGATCCCCAAAACCGAGCCGACTGCGGGAAGACGATTAATTTGATCAGGGGCATCCCTCATATACCTACCCGAGAGGCTTTGCCGATAGTCAAGGCTCGGAAAGTTTGGACTCGATGTACTCCTTTACCGAAATCCAAAAGTCACTTTCGCCCGGCCGCTTAGCCTCGTTGCGGGCGACCTCGCGGAGACGCCTCAGCCCCGACTGCGCAGCGAAGCGCACCAGGCTGCCGAGGTAGTCGACTATTTGCCGCTCTGCTGTGATGAGACGCTCGTGCAATGGTTTGGTCTGCTTTGCCAACATGCGCAACGCGGCAATCAAGGATTGGAACCGATCCATTTCGCACCGTCCGCGTGGTAGCTAGCTGGTAGCTTTGCAGGGGCTTGGTTTTTGGCGAAGGCCGTAACTATTTGATTTATCTGGTACAGTTGGGTGGGCTCGAACCACCGACCTCCTGTTCCACAGTCAGCCGCTCTTTGGTTGCCAACCCCCACCGTTATCCCACAGAAACAATAAACCCGGACGCGGAAGGACGTCCTCGAAGACGAGCAAGAACAAGCGATTTCATTGGATTTCTCCTCTCGGGTTTCATCGTACTCAGAACAGCGTCTCCTTTGCGCGCGAAAACCTGCGACACGCTTCGATCGCGCAGGTTCATCCCTAACTCGGGACGTGCGGTGACGATAAAAGGAAGTTGCCGGATCTTGGGCGAATCCGACGATCAGTTCGTCGGAACGATGCGACTGTCGCGAATTGTTGAGAACGGGGCTGTCTTAATGGCGAACAGAAAAGTTACCCCGCCGATGGTCGACACGATAGATCCGTCTGCGCCGCTTCGTTTGGATATTGCTGCAGAAATAGCTTTTCCAGACCGGTCCATGACCGCTTCTGGTTTGCGGCGAGAGAGCGCCAGGGGCCGACTTGCTCTCGAACGTATCGCTAATAAAGACTATACTACCCTTGAGGCGATCAGGACCATGAGGGAGTTATGCCGCGTCCAAGCAAAGGAGTCAGACTTTACAAGCGCAAGGCGCGATACCGAAACGGAAAAGTCGTCGCACAGGCCCTCTGGATCATCAAGGATGGAGACCGCCATATCGCCACAGGATGCGTTGCGAGTCCGTCTGAAACAAAGCCGCCGACAGAGGCAGAGCAAGCCTTAGCTGATTACATAGCTCAAAAGTATCAACCCGAACGCCGCCGGCAGGACATCGAGGACATCGACTGTGCTGACGTGTTGTCGATCTATTTGACCGATATCGGCGAGCCGGGCGACCAGTTCGAGATCGAAGCCAGGATTGAACGGCTCAACGAATTCTGGGGCAGTAAGAAATTGTCGGCGGTCAATGCTCGGACCTGTGCGACCTATGTCAAACATCGGGGCAACCGCGGCGGCGCACGCCGCGACCTCGAGACATTTCGCGCCGCAATCAACCATCATGCAAAGGAAGGCTTTCACCGGGGCATGGTGCGTGTGTCGCTACCGCGTAAGGGCGAGGCCCGTGACCGGTGGCTCACGCGAAAGGAAGCGGCGGCGCTGATTTGGCACTGTTGGCGCCATCGGGAGAGGCAGACGATCCATTCGGGGATGTCAAAAGGCGATCCGGTGAGCACAAACCGCCGGCCCTTGAGACATATCGCCAGATTCGTTCTGATCGGTCTTTATACCGGCACGCGGGCCGGCGCGATTGCCTCAGCGTCGCCCCATGCCGAGCCCGGCCGATCTCACGTCGATCTTGAGCGCGGCATCTTCTATCGCAAGCCGATCGGCAAGCGGGCCACCAAGAAGCGCCAGACGCCAGCGCCCATCCCGCCGCGCCTACTTGCTCACTTGCGTCGCTGGAGGGACCGCAAGCTGATCGCTACCTGCTTTGTTGAGTTCAACGGCAAGCCGGTTGCATCGGTGAAGAAGGGGTTCAAAACGGCTGTGGGGCTCGCCCGTCTGCCGGGCAACGTGACCCCGCACACTTTGCGCCACACTGCCGCGACCTGGCTGATGCAGCGTGGCGTGCCAATCTGGGAAGCCGCCGGGTTCCTGGGCATGTCGCCTGAGGTCCTGCAGGACACCTATGGCCACCATCACCCAGACTATCTGCAGGGCGCGGCGGCTGCGATCGGCCAAAAAGGCCGGTACGTTTCGGTGGTCGAAACGGTGGTCAACTTGACCGAGGATCGAAAAGAGACGAAAAAACCCAATGAAATCTGGTCGGAGTGGCAGGATTCGAACCTGCGACCCCTGCGTCCCGAACGCAGTGCTCTACCGGGCTGAGCCACACTCCGACTTGAGAGGCGGCTTATAGCCTCGGGTTCGCCATACCGCAAGAAGCCGAAGAGGATTTAAATCCGAGTGAAAACGGGCCTGATTACCGAGATTCTGGCTGCTTCCGGGGCCGCCACGGCCTTGGCCGCGCGCTGCCTGAAGGAAGGCGGCCTGGTCGCATTTCCGACCGAGACCGTCTATGGGCTGGGCGCCGACGCCGCCAATGCCGCCGCAATCGCCCGTCTTTACCAGGCCAAGGGCAGGCCCGCCTTCAACCCGCTGATCGCCCATGTCGGCGATCTCGAAGCGGCAACGCGGATCGGACGCCTCGACGCGCGGGCGATGGCGCTCGCGAGCGCCTTTTGGCCGGGGCCGTTGACGCTGGTCGTGCCCAAGACAGCCGATTGCGCGGTCGCCGAGCTTGCAACCGCTGGTCTTGAGACGGTCGCGATCCGCGTTCCCGCCCACCCAGTGGCGCAGGCCATCCTGCGCGCGTTCGAAGGCGCCGTGGTGGCGCCATCGGCGAACCTGTCGGGCCACGTCTCGCCGACGACGGCAGCCCATGTGCGCAGCGACCTCGAGGGCCGCATCGATCTGATCATCGACGGCGGGCCGGTCGAGGTCGGCGTCGAATCCACCATCGTCGGATGTTTCGAGGCGCCGATGCTGTTGCGGCCCGGCGGCGTGCCGCGCGAAGAAATCGAGCGCGTGCTCGCCTGCAAGCTCGAGCGGCTCCCGGCTGACGCCGAGAGTGACAGCGGACAGCCTCTCGCGCCGGGCATGCTGGCCTCGCATTATGCGCCACGTACCAAGGTACGGCTCAATGCCCGTCAGGTAGCGGCAGGCGATGTGCTGCTCGCATTCGGCGAGACGCCCCTCCCCGGCGAGGATCGGGCGGCCGCGGTAATGAATTTGTCACCGCGTGGCGATCTCGCTGAAGCCGCCGCCAACCTTTTCGGCCATCTTCGTGCCCTCGACGCGCGCGGTGCGCGGGCGATCGCGGTGATGCCCCTCCCCAACGTGGGATTGGGCGAAGCCATCAACGACCGGCTGCGCCGCGCAGCGGTTGAAAGAGAATGACGTGGAAACGACGAGAAAAAAATGAACGCCTTCCAGCCCTCTTTTCCACCTCTGCCCGAACTGGACCATCGCCGGCGAGAAAATGTGACGAAGCAGGGCTGAGATAGCGCCTTTACCTCACCGAGGAACGCACGTCATGGGGAGATCTTGAGCCATCGCACTCCGTGCGCGACCGAAGTGTGACACCGCTCCACAATCTACCGATTCATATTTTGCCGATTTACCGCTGCGGCAATCAGTTGATACCCTGACGTTCAGCCGGAGGATGTAACCGGCGGACAAGACATGGGAGGGAACGGATGAGCAAGCGGCATGTGCTGCGGGCGGCGACTTTCGTATGCGTCGCTTCGATAACTGCGGCAAGCGCAGTTCGCGGTGATGAATTTCGCGGGGACAGAGACCGGGACGATCGCAATCACCATTGCGATCCGCGCAGCTATGGCGCCGTCAATGACGGCAAGACCGACAATACAACCGCGATCCAGACCGCGATCGACCGCTGTGCGGCCGCAGGCGGCGGCATCGTGCCGATCACCGGCGGCGGCGTCTACGTGACAGGGCCCATCGAGCTCAGAAGCCGGGTCCTGCTGCGGATCGCAGCCCCGACGGTGCTCAAGAACACGGCCGACCATTCACGCTACCAGCCGGCCTTCATCGGCTATCCATTCCGCTTCGCCAATGATCCTGCGGTGACCGGCACCGGCCCGCTCCTGCCCGGCAAGCCCGAGGCGATGATCTCGGCCGTCGATGTCGTCGACGCCGGCATCATCGGCGATGGAACCATCGATGGCAGCGGCAATGATCCGGCCGCCGCCACCACATCCGACAATCCGGGCGCGCTGAGCTGGTGGCAACTGGCCGCGAACGCCAAGAAGCTGACATCCTATCCGGGCTTTCCCGACATCCCGACCAGCAATGGATTGCCTCGGCCATGGCTGGTTGAGTTCTACAAGTCCGAGCGGATCAGGATCGAGGGCGTCCTGCTCACCAATTCGCCAATGTGGGACCTGGGGCTGCGCTACGACAGCGATGTGACTGTGGATCGCCTGCGTGTATTCAACAATGCCAACGATGCAACCGGCGCGCCCAACACCGACGGGGTCGACCTCGTGGGATCGACGGAGGTCCGGCTCACCCATCTAGATATCGATACCGGCGACGACAATGTGGCGATGAAGTCCGGGCTGCCGGGCATCGATCCGGCCAATCCCGGCGTCCCGACATTCGCCTATTACAAGCCGCCCTACAACCTGCCCAAGATCCCGTTGAGCGATGTCCATATCGCGGATTCGACGTTCAAGCGCGGGCATGGCATGTCGGTCGGCAGCGAAACCGTCAACGGCGTGAACCATATCCGCGCCCATGACATCACCTTCCTCGGCACCGACAACGGGTTCCGTATCAAGACCGGTCGCGACCGCGGCAACGAGATCGCCGACATGAAGATCGAACGGCTGCCGATGACCGACGTGGCAACGCCGATCTCGATCAGCGAATACTATCCGACCATTCCGGGCCCGACCCAGGGCGACCTGACGCAGCCGCAGATTCCGGCCACCCAGCCGCGGGTGCACGATATCGAGATTTCCAACCTCAGCGCCACCAATCCGCAGACGGTGCGGACCGTTACCACAAGCGGCGGCCTCATCATCAGCTTGCCGGAATCGCCAATCCGCGGGGTGTTTCTCAACCGGATCAGCATTTCCTCGGCCAATGGTAACGGCGTCTATATCCGCCTGCGCAACGTTGACCAGATCACCTGCGGGAACGTCACGGTCACCCCGCTGAATCCCGGCCTGCCCAGCCTTGGCCACATCTTCGACAACGAAGGGGGCTTGTCGAATCTTGTCGGCTGCGATGTGCCGCCGCCGACAATGTAGCAGGCCTATTGCGACGAAACGGACGGTCGCGCCGGCGCGCAGCTGTCTTCTTCCGCCTCCGGAGGAGACCAGCCGAGCGCCGGCGTCAGCCTGGTGTCCGATTCTCGCATTCGCATCCCGTCTCAGCAGGGAATTGAAATCGCAGGACCAGCAGCAAATATTAGGCTTCCAGTGGAGTTTGGACTTGACATTCCCTTATTGAACCGGCGGCTGGTCGGAGGTAGCGAATGTCAAATCCGCTCCGCCCGGGCCGTTGCGGTGATGCCGATGCCGGGGCAATGATTGGCCGAGCCATCACGACCGGTGGAGCGGGAATGACCGGAGAAGAAACCGAAAGAACAACAATGAACATCGTCCAGCCACTCGCGCCGCCGCTTTCGCCCGAACTGATCGCGAAATTTCGCAAGATCGTCGGCGACAAATACGCGCTCACCGACACCGCCGATATCGCGCCTTACGTCACCGAGGAGCGCGACCTGTTCCATGGCCGCTCGCCGCTGGTGCTGCGGCCGGGCTCGACCGCGGAAGTCTCCGCCATCTGCAAGCTCGCGAGCGAGCACAAAATCGCGCTGGTGCCGCAGGGCGGCAACACCGGCCTGGTCGGCGGGCAGACCCCGCATAATGGCGAGGTCGTGATCTCGATGCGGCGGATGGACAGGATTCGCGAGGTCGATACCGCCTCCAATGCCATGACCTGCGAGGCCGGCGTGGTGCTGCAGGTCGCGCAGCAGCGCGCCAGCGAGGTCGACCGGCTGTTCCCGTTGTCACTGGGGGCTGAAGGAAGCTGCACCATCGGCGGAAATCTCTCCACCAATGCCGGCGGCACCACGGCGCTCGCTTACGGCGTGGCGCGGGAGATGGCGCTCGGGCTCGAAGTCGTGCTCGCCGACGGCCGCATCGTCAATCTGCTGTCCAAATTGAAGAAGGACAACACCGGCTACGACCTGCGCAACCTCTTCATCGGCGCCGAGGGCACGCTCGGCATCATTACGGCGGCGACGCTAAAACTGTTTCCGAAGCCGCGCGCGATCGAAACCGCGTTCGTCGGTCTCATCTCGCCGGCGCAGGCGCTCAAACTGCTGGCGATCGCGCAGAACGAGGCCGCCGGCACGCTGACCAGCTTTGAGCTGCTGTCCGAGATCGCGGTCGATTTCTCGATCCGCCACGGCATCGACATCCGCGACCCCCTCGAAAACAAACATCCATGGTATGTGCTGATGGAATTGTCGTCGCCGCGCGACGACGCCCGCGCCACGCTGGAGGCGATCCTCGCCAAGGGCTTTGAAGACGGCATCGTCGATGATGCGGTGATGGCGGCAAACTTGGGCCAGCGCCAGGCGTTCTGGAAGCTGCGCGACGAGATGTCGGCGGCGCAGAAGCCGGAAGGCGGCTCGATCAAGCACGACATCTCGGTGCCGGTGGTCGCGGTCCCCGACTTCATCGCGGAAGCCGACGCGGCAGTGGTAAAACTCATTCCGGGCGCGCGGCCGGTGCCGTTCGGCCATCTCGGCGACGGCAACATCCACTATAATGTCAGCCAGCCGACCGGCGCCGACGCGGCGGATTTTTTGAGCCGCTGGCACGAGGTCAATGCGGTCGTGTTCGAGATCGTGCTGCGAATGGGCGGATCGATCTCCGCCGAGCACGGCATCGGCGTGCTCAAGCGCGACGAATTGCCTGACGTGAAGGACAAGGTCGCAATCGAACTGATGCGGCAGATCAAGGCGATGCTCGACCCGCTCGGCATCATGAACCCAGGGAAAGTGCTGTGAACGCACCGCCGACCATGTCCACATCACAGCTCGCCATCGCCATCATCGAGGATGCCGACATCGAGGCCGTCAGTGCACTCTGGCAGCGCTGCGGATTGATCCGGCCGTGGAACGATCCCAGAGCCGACATCGCGCTGGCGCGACGCGGACCTAATTCGGCGATCCTGATCGGCCGCGAGGGTGAAGCGATCGCCGCGTCCGTGCTGGTCGGCCACGACGGCCATCGCGGCTGGGTCTACTATGTCGCGGTCGATCCCGAGCATCAAAAGAAAGGTTTCGGCCGGACGATCATGAACGCGGCGGAGGATTGGCTGCGCCGGGCCGGCATCGAAAAACTGCAATTGATGGTGCGGCCCGGCAACGAGGCGGTGAGAGCCTTCTACGAGTCGATCGGCTATGGCGAGCAGCCGCGCGTGATTTTCGCGAAATGGCTCGACGGCCGCGAGCTGACGCCCTAACTGAAATTCACCAGCAGGCAGACATGACCATTTCCGACCGCATCCGCGTCAAGAATGTCCGCGTGCTTTCGGATCGTTACGGCAAGCTGACGGAAACCACTTTCGAGTGGCGCCGCACCAACGGCGAATGGCAGATGCAAGCTCGCGTGACCTTCGACCGCGGTAATGCCGCAACGCTGCTGCCCTACAATCTCAGACAGCGCACCGTGGTGCTGATACGCCAGTTCCGCTACCCGGCCTACATCAACGGCTACGATGATCTGCTGATCGAGGCCCCCGCCGGTCTTCTCGATAACGAATCTCCGGAGATTCGTATCCGTGCCGAAATGGAAGAGGAGACCGGCTACCGGCTCGGCGACATTAAAAAAATCTTCGAGGCCTTCATGAGCCCGGGCGCAGTGACCGAGAAACTGCATTTCTTCGTTGCCGAGTACGAGCCCTCGATGCGGATCGGCAGCGGAGGCGGCCTCGCTTCCGAAGGCGAAGACATCGAGGTCATCGAACTGTCGATCGACGAGGCGCTCGCCATGATCGGCGACGGCCGCATTGTCGACGCCAAGACCATCATGCTGCTGCAATACGCAGCGCTGAATATTTTTTAGATCGCCTTGGCCGCCGAGTTTGCTCCTGCAAGGATTTCCTGCCTGATCCGATCATCCTTCACCGCACGCGCCATCGCGGCCGCGCCCGACAGCACCGACAGCAAAGACAGCGCCCGCGCCTTCGCATGCGGCCCACGGAATCCCGCCGCCAGCGCATCCACCAGAAGCTCGAGCTCGGCCTGATAGATCGCGCGTGTCGCGTCGTCGGCGCGGGCGACGTCAGAGGAGAACGTCGGCACGCCACATGCCTCGTCGAGGCCAACCTGCATGCGTTCGCCGAGATAGAAGTCGATGAACGCATCGCGCCAGTTGCGGCCATGACGCTCCTGGAACGAGATCACCCCATTTCGCAGCAGCGCCAGACTCTCGGCAACGACCAGCCTGAAGGCCTCGGCCTTGGAATCGAAATGCGCGTAGAACGCGCCCGAGGTCAGCCCCGCGCCTTTCGCCAGCGCGTCCACGCCGGCTCCGCCAAATCCGCCGGCCCGGAAGCCGCGTCCGGCCGCTTCCACCAGCCGCTCCCGTGCATCGCCATCGCTTGCCTTCGACCGCGCCATCTGCCCGCTCTCAATTAATTGATAACGATCGTTATCTTGTCCTTGACTAAATAACGATCGTTATGTTCTGTTAAATCACGATCGTTATCTAACGATCGCCTCGTGCACTCGCAACCGCGGGCCAAGCCATTGTGTTCATTGGAGATAACAGCATGCCTATTCAACTCATCGTTCCCGAGGGCGCCCTGACGCCCGCTGCCGAAGCCGAAGCGTTCCGCAAGCTCACCGATCTCCTGCTTCGGCTGCATGGCCTCTCCGGCAACCGCTTCATGACACCGAACGTCATCGGCGAGGTGAGCGTCGTGCCGAGGGGGCGCGCATTCTCCGCAGGCAAAGCCACCGACATCGCCATCTTCGAGCTCAAGGTGCCGTCATTCGTGCTGCCGACGCAGGAGCTGAAGGACGCCTGGATTTCGGAGGGCACCGCGATCATCGAGCAGGCCACGCAAGGCCGCATCAAGCGCGAGCACATCTTCGCGAACGTCACCTACGCCGTCGATGGCGCCTGGGGCATCGGAGGTATCGCCTATAGCAACGCAGATCTTGCATCGGCGGTTGCCGCCGAAGCCGCCGCATGATTCAACGCGCGCGTCGCGCTCAGAACAACGACCCCTGCCCGTCATCGATCGCCGTCGGCGCCCGCTTGCCCGCGGCTTTGTTCGCGGGCTTCGGCGCCTCGGCGGCGCGCTGCTCATCCGTGATCGGCAGGATCAGTTGCGCGTCGTCGTTGGCTGTGTGGTTGACCCGGATCGAGACCTCGTGCCAGACGAATTCGCCTTCGCGCGGCGGCACCAGCAGCGCCATCACCGCTTCCGCATCGTCGTCGCGGCAATCGAGCCAGCGTTCGAAATCGTTTGGCGCGATCGTCACCGGCACCCGGGGATGCAGCATCGCGAGGTCGGCGCTCGCGGGCGCGGTCACGATCGCAACCGTATCGAGCTCCTCGCCGTTCGGGCCGATCCAGGTTTCCGCCAAGCCCGCAAGCCCGAACGGCGCAGCGTCGCGGCGATGGATGAAGTAGGGCCGTTTTTGTCCATCGAAGACGTGCCACTCGTAATAACCGTCGGCCGGAACGAGGCAGCGCCGCCGCCTTATCGCGTTCTTGAAGGCCGTCTTTTCCGCAACCGTTTCCGAGCGCGCGTTAATCAGAAGCGTAAATTTGCGGGGATCCTTGACCCAGGCGGGGATCAGCCCCCAGCGCATCAGCCGGAAATGCCGGCCGCCGTTTTCGACGATCACGATGGGAACGGGCTGCGTCGGCGCGATATTATGCCTCGGTGGGAAATTCGGCTGCTCAAGGTAGCCGAAAATCTGGCGCAAGGCCTCCGGCGGTGAGGTAATTACGAAGCGTCCACACATTCTGCAACCCAAATAGGCATCCGTTCAGCACCTTTTAACCCCAAAAGCCAACACTGCGACCGATGACCACGGCCCCTCCATCCGCCCAATCCGACGGCGCGAACCCGCGACCGATCGGCCCCGAAGCAGCGGCACGGGCCGTCGAGCTCAAGGCCGCCAACATCAATCCCCGCACCGGGCTTGCCACCGACTATCTCAATCACTTCAACGAAGCCATCATGCTTCTGGAGATGATCCCCGACATCCCGGAATGCGCCGAGGACTTCCTGCAGTGGCGCCCGCTGTCCTACGCCGAGCACTTCACCGCCTCCAATTTCAAGGCGCGCGACCTTGCGATTTCGGCCTACGAATCCGCCGACCCCGGCATCCGCGGCGAGTTCGAACATATCACCTGCAGCATGACCTCGATCCTGACCGCGGTCGGCGCCGCCATGCGCGAAGCCCAGCAGGACAAAACCCGCGCCAGGCTCGCCGAGCAGGCCACGAGTTGGGTCAAGCCGCTGGTGGCGGCGGCCGGCGGCATCATCAATGGTGGCTCCGAGACCGACGTCGAATACATCATGAGCCATTGATGATGGGAGCATGATCTTCTCCGAAAACCGGTCCCCATCCCGCAACAATTGCGGGACGGGCTTTTTCGGGATCATCCCCCGTTGACGCGGGCCTGATCTTCTCCGAAGACCAGCTCACATCCCGCGACATCAGCGGGACAGCTTTTTCGGGATCATGCCTTGGCGCCCTCTCAACCCACCCACCCCCAGCTAGCGGTCAGCGCGGCCATCTTCCGCGAGGACAAGGTGTTGCTGGTGCGCCGCGCGCGTTCGCCGGCCAAGGGCACTTACTCGCTGCCGGGCGGCCGGGTCGAATTCGGTGAAACCCTGCATGCCGCCCTGCACCGCGAGGTCGACGAGGAAACCGGGCTTGGCATAGAGATCGCGGGATTGGCCGGCTGGCGCGAGGTGCTGCCGGGGGACGCGGGCGGCGGCCACTATCTCATCATGTCGTTCGCGGCCCGCTGGATCGCCAAGGAGCCGGTGCTGAACGAGGAACTCGACGACTTCAAATGGCTTGCCCCGGACACGTTCGGCGATCTCAAGCTCACGGATGGCCTTGTCGGGGTCATCGAGGCGGCGAGGCGCCTGATCCGCAGCTACGGTTAGCCTCTCTGAGCCTTGCTTCCAGCGCATTTAAGGGGCTATCAGGCAGGGTTTATTGGACCCATTCATGTCGAAGCGCACGCTCGCCGCCCTCATCCTGATCTCGCTCTGCCTCTGCGCCCCCGCGCGGGCGGAGGATGCGGCCGCGCCGTTCGACGGCGACCTGCAGCGGCTGGCCGAAATCCTCGGCACACTGCATTACCTCAGGGGCATTTGCGGCAGCAATGAAGGCGGCAAATGGCGCAACCAGATGCAGGCGCTGATCGACGCCGAAACCCCCACCGGCGACCGCCGCGCCCGCATGATCGCGGGCTTCAACCGCGGCTATAACGGCTTTCAGCAGACCTACCGCACCTGCACACCGGCGGCGATGGTCGCGATCCGCCGCTATATCGAGGAAGGCTCGAAAATCTCCCGCGACCTAACCGCGCGCTACGCGAATTAGAGCGTTTTCCAGCGAAGTGGGCCCCGGTTCGCGTAAAGAAAACGCGCTAAAACAAAAAGCTGGAGCCTCCGTTCCGATTCAATCGGAACGGAGGCTCTAGGGCGGGCGCGAAGCTGATTTGGAACCAGGGTCGATCTTTCACCGGCGCCGTTAACCCTTTCTTAAGAACTGGTCTAGGCACCGGCGCACCGCGTGCTACATCTCGGCCCTCCGACGCGTTCCGCCCTGGTTCGCGCAGTTCCCCGTTCATTTCCATGCGCCCTCCGATGTCCTTCCGCCCAGCGCGCGACCCGCTGCCCGACAACGAGCAGAAGCAGACGGCGCTCGGCTATCTCAACGAGGCCTGGGCGGAAGCGCGCCACGACGGCGTCGATGGCGACTGCCTGGCGCAGGCAAGCCTGTTTGCCGCACTCGCCGAGCTGGTCGGAACCTATGGCGAGGACGCGGTGGCGAAATTCGCCGAAGGCCTGCCGGGCCGCGTTCGCAATGGTGAGTTTTCGATCGCGCTGGCAAGGCAGTAGGCCGCTACAACACCGGTCGTCATCGCCCGGCTTGACCGGGCGACCCAGTATTCCAGAGACGCCAACGATGGAAAGGATAGGCCGCGGCATACTGGATCGCCCGCCTTCGAGCGGTGTTTTGCAGCTGGCGACTGGTGTTTATTGCTTCAACGTCTCCATGAACCGCACCGGCTCGCCCAGCGCCGGCACCACCAGTTCGCCCTGCCACATCACCCTGCGCCCCCGCACAAACGTGCCGACCGGCCAGCCCGTGACGCGAACGCCGTCATAGGGCGTCCAACCGGCGCGCGAGGCGATCCACTGGTTGGTGATGGTCTCGCTGCGCTTGAGATCGACCACCGTGAAGTCGGCATCATAGCCTGCCGCGATGCGGCCCTTGCAGGCAATGTTGTAGAGACGCGCGGGCCCTGCGCTGGTGAGATCGACGAAACGAGCCAGCGACAGCCGCCCGGCATTGACATGATCGAGCATCACTGGCACCAGCGTCTGCACGCCGGTCATGCCCGAGGGCGAGGAGGGATAGGTCTTGGCCTTCTCTTCCAGCGTATGCGGCGCGTGATCGGAGCCGAGCACGTCGATGATGCCCTGTTCGATGCCGCGCCAGATGCCCTCGCGGTGATCGGCGGAGCGTACCGGCGGATTCATCTGCGCGCGGGTGCCCAATCGCTCGTAGCATTCGGGTGCGATGAGCGTCAGGTGGTGCGGGGTCGCCTCGCAGGAGGCGACATCCTTGTGATCGCGCAGAAACTCGATTTCTTGCTTGGTCGAGATGTGCAGCACGTGAATGCGCTTTCCGGTCTCCCGTGCGAGCTTGACCAGGCGCTCGGTTGCCATCAGCGCCGCGGTCTCGTCGCGCCATACCGGATGCGACCGCGGATCGCCTTCGATCCGCAAGCCCTTGCGATCGTTGAGGCGATATTCGTCCTCGGCATGGAATGCGGCGCGGCGCCGGATCACCTGAAAAATCCGGCGCAGGCTCTCATCGTCCTCGACCAGGAGCGCGCCCGTGGAGGAACCGATGAATATTTTTACGCCGGCGCAGCCGGGCGCGCGTTCCAGTTCAGGTAGATTCTGAACATTGTCGCGGGTGCCGCCGATGAAGAAGGCGAAATCGCAGTGCATGCGGTGGCGGCCGCGCTTCACCTTGTCTATGAAGCTCGCTTCGGTGACGGTGAGCGGGTCGGTGTTCGGCATCTCGAATACCGCGGTCACCCCACCCATCACGGCGCTGCGCGATCCCGTCTCGAGGTCCTCCTTGTGGGTGAGGCCCGGCTCGCGGAAATGCACCTGGGTATCGATCACGCCGGGCAGCACGTGCAGGCCCTTGCAGTCGATCACCTCGGCGGCGGAGGCCTCGCCGAGGCTGCCGATCTCAGCGATGCGGCCAGCGGTGATGCCGATGTCGCGGACGCCCTCGCCGTCCTGATTGACCACGGTGCCGGATTTTAGAATGGTGTCAAATCGCTGATTCATCGGTCCTCGGGTGCCCGCTTCGCGGGGGGACTGAATGTCGCGCGGGCCTTGTGAGCCGGACCATAGCGCCTTACGTTGCCATGGAATATCCGCCGGTTGCATTTCAACAAGAACTTCAAGAGAAACTTCAAGATGAAGGCAGCGTTTCTTCCCGACCGGGGCGTGGTCAAGGTCTCTGGCGAGGACGCGCGCAACTTCCTCAACGGCCTCGTCACCACCGACGTGACACAGCTCGGCCCGGGGGTCGGCCGCTTCGGGGCGCTGTTGACGCCGCAGGGCAAGATCGTCGTCGATTTCCTGATCACCGAGGCGCCTTCCGGCCATGGCGGCGGTTTCCTGATCGACTGCCCGCGCGCACTCGCACCATCGCTCGCCACCAAGCTCGGCTTCTACAAGCTGCGGGCCAAGGTCACGGTGGAGAATCGCTCGGACAGTCTGGGAGTCATCGCCGCCTGGGACGGCGATTTCGCGATGAAACCCGATCTCGCCTTTGCCGATCCGAGGGCCGACGCGCTGGGCTGGCGCATCCTGGCTCCATCGGAACTCGCGCAGAGGCTCGCCGATCTCATTGGTGCCGACCTCGTCGACGCCACCGCCTATGAGGCGCATCGCATCGCTCTCGGCGCGCCGCGCGGCGGGCTCGACTTCATCTATGGCGACGCTTTTCCGCACGAGACCAACATGGATCGCCTGCACGGCGTCGATTTCGACAAGGGTTGTTACGTAGGCCAGGAGGTTGTTTCGCGGATGCAGCATCGCGGCACCGCGCGCACCCGCACCGTGCGCGTCGTGCTCGACGGTCCCTCGCCGGAAGCGGGCGCGACCATTCTCGCCGGCGACAAGCCGGTCGGCACCATGGGCTCGACCTCGGACGGAAACGGCCTGGCGCTGATCCGGACCGACAGGGTTGCCGACGCGCTTGCCGCCGGCGTTCCGCTCACCGCCGGCGGCCTTGGCCTTCGTCTCGCCGAGCCGGATGCGTTCAAAACCGTCAGCGGACAAACCGTCGCATGAGCCGCGCCGCGCGCCTGCACGCCGACGGCAAGACGCGCTGCCCCTGGCCGGGCGACGATCCGTTCTACATCGCCTATCACGACACCGAATGGGGCGTGCCGGAATATGACGACCGCGCGCTGTACGAAAAGCTGATCCTCGACGGGTTCCAGGCCGGGCTGTCCTGGATCACAATCCTGCGCAAGCGCGAGAATTTTCGCCGCGCCTTCGACGATTTTCACCCTGAAAAGATCGCGCGCTACAACGAAAAGAAAATCCACGCGCTGATGAACGATGTCGGCATCGTGCGCAACCGCGCCAAGATCGAGGGCACGGTCGCCAGCGCCAAATCCTATCTGAAGATCATGGAAGAAGGCCCCGGCTTCTCGAAATTGCTGTGGGACTTCGTCGACGGCAAGCCGAAGGTGAACAGCTTCAAGACCACCGCCAGCGTGCCGGCGTCGACGCCGCTTTCGATCAAGATATCGAAGGACCTTGCCGCGCGTGGCTTCAAGTTCGTCGGTCCCACCATCGTCTATGCCTTCATGCAGGCGACCGGCATGGTCAACGACCATCTCGTCGCCTGCTTTTGTCATGAAGCCTGCGGCAAGACGCATCGCGCGCCGCGCCCCAAAGTCAAATGACGGCCACCAAACCGTCCGCGGCCCAGCCGCGCGTCTGGCAGCGCATGCTGTCGGGGCGCCGGCTCGATCTGCTCGACCCCTCGCCGCTCGACGTCGAGATCGCCGATATCGCCCACGGGCTGGCGCGGGTCGCGCGCTGGAACGGCCAGACCGGCGGCGGGCACATCTTCTCGGTCGCCCAGCACACGCTTCTGGTCGAAGCCGTGATGCGCGCGCAATCGCCGCGCATCGATGCGCGGGTGCGGCTCGCAACGCTGCTGCACGATGCGCCGGAATATGTCATCGGCGACATGATCTCGCCGTTCAAGGCGGTGCTCGGCGACGGCTACAAGGCGGTGGAAAAACGGCTCTTGGCCGCGATCCATATCCGCTTCGGATTACCGCCGGTGCTGCCGGATGACATGACGCGGCAAGTCAAGAACGCCGACCGCGGCGCGGCCTATCTTGAGGCCACCGCATTGGCGGGTTTTGCGGAAGCCGAGGCGAAACGCCTGTTCGGCCGCGATCCCGGTCTGCCCGAGGCGACACGGCAGGATTATCTGACCCCCTGGAGCGCGGCGAAGGCCGAGAAGCGGTTTCTGGCCAGGTTCAAGACGCTGCACACTTGAACGAAAGCCCCGAACCTGCTTTCACCGCTTCATAAGCAGGCCTATACTTACCGACTAAAGGACCGCCATGATTCACGTTTGCTCGCTTGCCGCATTGCCGGAAACCGTGAGACTGACCGGGGCCAGTCATATCCTGACCGTCATGGCCAAGGTCGATCAGGTCGAGCGGCCGGCATCGGTCAAACCGGCCAACCATCTGAAGGTCGCATTCGACGACATCACTGAAGCGATGGACGGATACGTGGCGCCGTCGGCGCATCACATCGAGCAGGTCCTGAACTTCGTGCGCGGCTGGGACCGCAACGCGCCGCTGGTGATCCACTGCTATGCCGGCGTCAGCCGCTCGACCGCGAGCGCCTTCGCCGCCGCCTGCGCGCTCAATCCGCACCGCGAGGAGATCGCGTTCGCGCGGCAGATCCGCAACGCATCGCCGATGGCCTCGCCGAACCGGCTGATCGTCAGCCTCGCCGACCAGGCGCTGGGGCGCGAGGGACGGATGCTGCGCGCGCTGGACGAGATCGGCCCGGCGTCGATGATGGTCGAGGGCCGGCCGTTCCGCATCGACCTCGACTGATGTCCGTGCACGGCGAGCGATGAGCGACAAGCTGCTGACGCCGATCGAAATCGGCCTGACCGCGGCGATCGTCGCGGTCGAGGCCAGCGAGCCCTTGATCCTCATCGCTTCCGGCCGCGACGGCGACAAGCTCACCGGCCTGCCGTTCGGGCCGTTCGACGCGGTCGCGCACCGCACCTTCGAGATCGGCCTCAGGGCCTGGGTTGAAGAGCAGACCGGACTGCGGCTCGGCTATGTCGAACAGCTCTATACCTTCGGCGATCGCGGCCGACACACCCAGCCCGACGACACGGATGTGCATGTCGCCTCCGTCGGCTACCTCGCGCTGACGCGCGTCACCGACAATTATGGCGCGCGTTCTCGCGGCGCAGGCTTCGAGTCATGGTATAGCTTCTTCCCGTGGGAGGATTGGCGGCAGGCGCGACCCGAGATCATCGAGCATAAAATCCTTCCCGAACTAACCAGATGGGCCGAACAGAGCGAGGCGCCGGACGTGGCGCGCGCGTTGCCGCGCAAGGACCGCGTGCGATTCTATTTCGGCACGGAGGGCGCGCATTGGGACGAGGAGCGCGTGCTCGACCGCTATGAGCTGCTCTACGAAGCGGGCTTGGTCGAGGAAGCGCGGCGTGACGGACGGCCCGCGGCACTGGAGCGCAACTCGCTTCCCTATCTCGGCGTCGCGATGCGCTTCGATCACCGGCGCATTCTCGCCACCGCGATCGCGCGGCTGCGCGCCAAATTGAAATATCGGCCCGTCGTCTTTGAACTTTTGCCGAGCGAATTTACACTCACCGAATTGCAGCGCACGGTGGAAGCGATCTCGGGCAGGCATCTGCACAAGCAGAATTTCCGCCGGCTGGTGGAATCGGGCGCGCTGGTTGAACCGACCGGCGTGATGTCGACACAGACCGGTGGGCGCCCCGCGGCGCTGTTTCGCTTTCGCCGCGAGGTGCTGCAGGAACGGCCCGCGCCGGGCCTGCGGGTTCGCGGGCGTCGCTAGAGCCCTCAACGCGGGGCGGCGGTGGCGGTCGGCTGGCTGTACCAGCCCATCCCGTACCGCCGGCAGGCTGCAGCGCCATCGGCGATCCCCGACGCAAAGCGTGTAGTTGGAGAGATAAGCGCGCGTTGCACCGCGTCCAATGTTATCGTGGGCCTACTGTGACGCGAATACTTCCATCGAACCACGGTCTTAGCCTTGAACCAGCGCAGACATTTTCTGAACACAGTTTGAAATTCAAACCGGTATTGCCGCGCTGATCATTTTTCCGATCGGCCAAGGGGCTATTGCCTGGAATTCGGATCACACGACCCGGAGAACTCGCCCCTGAAGATTCGCGCGTGCGTATGCACGGAGACCCCGCTATGAGAAAGCTCGCTCAAATAATTTACGTAGCCATCCTTTGTGCCTTTGTCGGCGTAACACCAGTGGCTGCCCAGCAGATGGCGGCGGGGTGCTCCTCAGAGCATCCGGCGAACGCAGCGCAAACCCTGCGCTGCCGGGGCGGCGTGATCATCGTCGCCGAGGATGGCGCAAAGTTCACGCTGCAAGACCGCAACAACAATGGCGTGGTGGATTCCGTCGATCTTCAAAGCAGGGCCTTGCTGCTCGACGTGCCCATGCAACGCGGCAAGGATCGCTTCAAGGTCACGACGCCACAAGCCATTGCCGCCGTGCGCGGCACGAAATGGGCCGTCGACGTCCAGGAAACAAGGACGTCGGTTCTGGTCCTGAGAGGCCAGGTCGCGGTGCAAAGGCCGACCGGTGCCGGCCAGGTCACGCTGGGCCCTGGCCAGGGTGTCGACGTCGATCCGGGGACCACCCCTCTGGTCGTCAAGCGTTGGCCCGAAGCGCGCGTTGCCGCATTGCTCGCACGTCTTGGACAATGATCGCCTGTGACCGGCCGGGCTGTCCAAACGTCGGTTGCGCTCGTCCTCTCGGCACTCTGGGCAATCGCCCTGGGTTTCGGTTACTGGCGCGGCGATATTCAATTTCTTCATCGCGCCGAGGGCACGCTGACCGATCTTCGCATGCTGGCACGCGGGGAAAGGGCTGCGCCGGACGTGGTTACCATCGTCGCGATCGACGATGACACTGTGGGAAAAGCGGGCAGCTACCCGCTGCCCCGCGCCGATCTCGCCGCGATCGTCGACGCGATCGCAGGGTTCGAACCCCGGGTCATCGCCATCGATTTGTTACTGCTCGATCGCGGCAACGATCTCGGCGATGCAGCCTTGGCGCAGGCATTCGGTAAACGGCCAACCGCCATTGCCGCAGCGGCGATGTTCCCCGAAACGACCCAGTTGATTGCCACCGGCGAGGGCGGTCCCCTCGCCCGCCTGCCACAGGCAGAAAAATTTCTGCTGCCTCTCAAGGCATTCACCGATCACGCCGCGGTCGGGGTGGTCAATTTCACCACGGACCTATCCGGCGCGCCTCGCGGCTTTCCGATGCTGTTCAAAACCCGCGACCGAATAGAGTTGTCGTTCCCCCTGCGCGTCGCCGCACTGGCGACCGGCGCCGAACCGGCGATCGAGGCCGATAGCCTCACGCTGGCGGGACGGCGTATCCCGATGGACATCGATCATGTCCTGCCGCTGGCGTTCTACGGCCATCACGGCACGATACGGACAATCAGCGCGGCCTCCGTATTGAGCGGCGAAATCGATCGACAAGCCGTTCAAGGCAAGATCGTTCTGATCGGAGCAACGGTCACCGGTGCCGGCGACGTTTTCTCCACGGCGTTTGATCCGGTGATGCCGGGCGTCGAGATCGTTGCCACCGCCATCGCGCATCTGATGACCGGAGACGGAATCCTGCGTGACCGCTCCACGCGCGGCACTGATGCCATTCTTGCGGTCGTGTTGACGCTGTTGCTCGTGGGTTTGCTGGCGTGGCGGCGCAGCGCCATCGGGCTTATCTTGATCGCGGTAGTGTTTCTGATTTGGACGGCCGCCAATTTCGACGCATTTTCGCATGGCATCTGGCTTAGTGCGGCCTTGCCGGTCGCCGCGGCTGCCCCCCCGGTCATTCTGTTCGGTGCCGTGCAGATCTGGCTGAACCGGCGTCAGGCGCAGCACTTTGCCACGATGAACGAACTGCTTCAGCAATTCCAGGCGCCGGCGCTTCGAAAGTGGCTGACCCGGAATCCGGAATTTCTCCTCGAACCAGTCCATCAGGATGCGGCGATCGTCTTCATCGACCTCTCGGGCTTTACGTCACTCAGCGAAACCCTTGGAATGGACGCGGTTCTCGAGATGTTGAGGGACTTCCACGCCCTGGTTGATCGCGAGGCCGTGGCGCGCGGCGGCATCGTTACGAGCTTTCTGGGGGACGGCGCCATGATCCTGTTCGGCCTGCCGGAGAGCACCGCGGACGATGCCTGCAATGCCGCTTTTTGCTGTGTCGACCTTTGCAACCGCGCCGAACAATGGATCGAATCTCTTCCGCCATCGGTCGCATCGCAGACCGGCTTCAAGATCGGCGCGCATTTCGGCCCCATCATTGCATCCCGCCTCGGCGGTGGCAGCTATCAGCAGATTACGGCGACGGGCGACACGGTGAATGTGGCGAGCCGCTTGATGGAAGTCGCGGCAAAGCGCGGCGCGGAGTTGGCCCTGAGCGACGACCTGCTTCGTCATGCCGGCCCAAAATGCGCATTGTTCGAATTCGGAGTTCTCACCGGCCCCGAAGAGACGCGGATCAGGGGCCGATCGCGCCCACTTTCCGTCTGGATTTGGCGGAACGATCCAAGCGGTCTCCCTGAATCAGTCCTGCTGAGATAATGATCCCAGAGGGACCGGTTAGCGTCACGACGGCCTGGCGCAAACCCGGCAGCCTATTGGACCGGCTTAAGCACCAGCCGGCCCTGTCCTCTCAAGCCGCGCGCACCGATTCAAGGAAGTTGCCGACCTCGAGCTTGAGGCGGTTGCTGTCACTCGACAGCGACTGCGCCGCCGAAAGAACCTGCGAGGAGGCTGTCTCGGTTTCGGTCGCTCCGCGCTGCACGTCGCTGATGTTGGCGGAGACTTGTTGCGTGCCGTTGGCCGCCTGTTGCACGTTTCGGGAGATTTCCTGCGTTGCCGCGCCCTGCTCTTCCACGGCGGCGGCGATCACCGTCGAGATTTCGGACAGTTTCTCGATCGTGCCGGATATCTCCTGGATGGCGCCGACCGAATCCTGCGTTGCCGCCTGAATCCCTGCGACCTGCTGGCCGATCTCGCCCGTGGCCTTCGCGGTCTGCTCGGCGAGCGCCTTGACCTCGGAGGCGACGACCGCGAAGCCACGGCCGGCCTCGCCGGCGCGCGCCGCCTCGATGGTCGCGTTGAGCGCCAGCAGATTGGTCTGGCCAGCGATGGTGTTGATCAGCTCGACCACGTCGCCGATGCGGGCGGCGGCCTTCGACAGCTCGCTCACGCGATCGTTGGTCTTGCGGGCCTGGTCGACCGCCTCGCTCGCTATCCGCGCGGATTCCTGCACCTGGCGGCTGATCTCGTTGACGGAAGAGGCCATCTCTTCGGTTGCGGACGCCACCGACTGCACGTTGGTGGAAGCTTCCTCCGAAGCCGAAGCAACCGTGGTGGCCAGTTCCTGCGCGCGCTCGGCGGTTGACGTCAGAGTGCTCGCCGAAGCCTCGAGCTCGGTCGAGGCCGACGACACGGTTTCGACGATCTCCCCGATCATGGCTTCGAAGTTGCGCGTGATGCCGTCGATACGGCGACCGCGCTCGATCTTGGCTTCCGCGTCGCGCGTAGCGGCTTCGTCGGCAGCCCGCTTGGCAATCAGCGCTTCCTTGAACACCTGCAGGACGTCGGCCATGGCGCCGATTTCCGTCTTCTCCCCGCGATGCGGCACTTCCGCCGCGAGGTCGCCGCTGCCGAGCGACTGCATCGGCTTGACGATGGAGGCAATCCCGCGCGAGAGATCGCGCACCAGGTAAAAGCCCACACCGACGCCGGAGATGATGGCTGCAAGGACAATGCTCACGACGATATAGAAAGCGACGTTGTAGCCTTCGGCCGCGTTTCTGGTCGCAGTATCGGCCCCGGCGTTATTGAGGTCGATGGACCTCTTCAGGAGCGCGTCGGACTCGGCGGCGATCACGGCAACCTGTTTGGAAAGCAATTCGCTCGCCTCGTGAGGAATCCGGCCGACGCTGCCGCGCGAGGCTTCCACGACCTCCTGAACACCCTTCTGGTATTTGTCCCATGCGGGCGACCACTCATCATGCAGCGCGCGTTCTTCGGGCGACGATATCAGAGACTCGTAGCTCTTGCGGTCCTTCGCAATGCTGTCGAGAATGCCGGCCAATCTCTTGTCGACTGCCGCCTTGTCCGCAGGCGTCTCCGCCATGACGTGCGCGCGGAGTGCGATGCGGAAGAGGTTGATGTCAGCGCGCAATTCGCCGAGGACGCGGACGCTCGGCAGCCAATTGACGGCGATCTCCACCGTATGGCCGTTGATCGACTGCATGCTTCGCAACGCCAGAAGGCCCATGACGGACATGGCGACGAGCATGAATGCAATGACGGCAATGACCTTGGCGCGAATGGAAAATTTCGACATCGAGCAACTCCCCAAAGTGCCTGGCCGGTGCCGCAGCATTCGAGCGAATTGCCCTCGATCACGCGCCCCGGGTGAAATAATGGGTAACCGTAAGGTTCCAAGTGTGGGTTAATTTGGAACTACGTAAGACTACGGGATGCCGATGGCCAAACCGCTGCGCGTTGGTGTGCGCGTGCGATTTGCGCGCTGCCTCGACATGGACCCCAAGCCCGGGATCCATGTTCACGCGCGCCCGCAAGTCGCAGGAAGCCTCGACCTCAAGCCGCCCTTACCGTGTTGAGGAACTTGCCGACCTCGAGCTTGAGTCGGTTGGAGTCCGACGACAGCGACTGCGCAGCGGAGAGCACCTGAGACGAGGCCGATCCGGTCTCGCTGGCGCCACGCTGCACGTCGGTGATGTTGGAGGACACCTGCTGGGTGCCTTGGGCCGCCTGCTGCACATTGCGGGAAATTTCCTGGGTCGCCGCGCCCTGCTCTTCCACCGCGGCTGCAATCGTCGAGGATATCTCCGACAGTTTTTCAATCGTGCCGCTGATTTCCTTGATCGCGTTCACCGAGTCCTGGGTTGCGGCCTGGATGCCGGTGATCTGGTGGCCGATCTCGCCGGTCGCCTTCGCCGTCTGCTCGGCCAAGGCCTTCACCTCGGAGGCGACGACCGCAAAACCGCGGCCGGCTTCGCCCGCGCGCGCCGCCTCGATCGTGGCATTGAGCGCGAGCAGGTTGGTCTGTCCGGCAATGGTGTTGATCAATTCGACCACGTCGCCGATCCGCGTCGCCGCCTTCGACAACTCTCCGACTCGCTCGGTCGTGGTGCGCGCCTGATCGACCGCTTCATTGGCCATCCGTGCCGATGCCTGGACCTGACGGCTGATCTCGTTGACGGAAGACGCCATCTCCTCGGTCGCAGACGCCACCGACTGCACGTTGGTGGAGGCCTCTTCCGAAGCCGCCGCGACCATGGTGGTGACTCGCTGCGCCCGCTCGGCGGTCTTGGTCAACGTTCCGGCCGATGCCTCCAGCTCGGTCGAAGCTGACGATACGGTGCCGACGATCTGGCCGACGGCAGCTTCGAACCCGTCGGCGAGCTTCTGCATCTCCGCCTTGCGCTGGCGGGCGACGACCTCGTCCTGCCTGATCTTGGTTTCCGCCTCGTCGCGGGCTTTCTCCTCGGCCTTGACCTTGAAGCCCTCGACCGCTTTCGCCATGTCGCCGACCTCGTCCTTGCGCT
>Ga0307479_10001095_pt1 | contig 24460 bp, 25 predicted proteins | sample atmos_gasesECM4C_FD_203743 | JGI IMG/M metagenome (GOLD analysis project Ga0307479, IMG submission 203743) | Hardwood forest soil microbial communities from Morgan-Monroe State Forest, Indiana, United States - atmos_gasesECM4C_515 | ecosystem: Environmental > Terrestrial > Soil > Temperate... | reverse complement strand
GGACGCGACCGATACGATCCGACAGCATGCCGAAGGCGATACCGCCGATCACGGCGCCGATCAGGGTGGCGGTGACGAGAGAAGCGCCTTGCGCCGGGCCAAATCCAAGATCCGCAGAAATGACCCGAAGCATGAAGCCGAGGATCAGCAGGTCGAACCCGTCCATCGCATAGCCCAAGGCTGATCCCAACAGCGCCTTGCGGGCTTCGTTTTCCTTCGCCGACGTCAAGCTGCCTTCTGCGACAGCGCTGTCTGCGGTGGTCTGGAATTGGCTCACGGTGATCTCCTGTCCAAACGATGATGTCTCAAACCGGCGAAAAACGAGGTGCGGCCGCGGCCGCGAAATGGCGGCCTCAGTCATGCATTGTTCTGAAGCGTACGAAGCGGCGTCGAACGAAACGATCTCTTGCCCACGCGTCCCGGCGCGTCGCCACTTCGGTGCGCAAGAACGGTCAGGTGTCCTCGAGGTCAACCTGACCGAGGGAGTTCACATTGCCTTCGTACAAAAATCAAGACTATTCTACAAACTTAGACTGATGAGATTTTGGGCCGAGGAATTTGCGCCAGCTGGAGCACCATCCGCCGGCTCGTTGCCCGGGCCTGATGTCCCGCCGGCGGCTCCCGTTAATCATCTGCACTTACGAGGGTTCTCGTTATCGGCGGCATTCGGCACGGGTCCGAGAACCGGGGGGCGATGACGGCGAAAAATGGCGGGTGGATGGGCGCGACAATTTCGCCGGACGAGACGGTCCGCCTAGTTCTGAGGCTCCTTCAGGCACTTGCGGAGCAGTGCGGCGCCGCTCGAGCCCTTCGCCGCGCGATTCCACATCTGCTCGGCGAGCTTCTGATAGAGATCGACGGCTTCCTGTGCAGCGGTCACGGACGCCACTCCCAGGCGCACATTCGGAAGCTCGCCGAGGCGAAACGGGCTCACGGCAACCAGCACCGTGCCGTCGCGAGATCGGCATATCTCGAAGGTCTGATTGGGAAGTGTGTCGTCGACGATACCGATCTGAATTCCGACCGGCTCGTTTTCCATGATGGCCGCGATCCGTTCGACTTCGCGGCGCGCCGCCTGCCGTCGTTTTTCGCGCTCGGCCCTGGCGAGATCGTAGGTCCCGATCAGGCCCGTCCGAAGAAGGCGTCTGACCTGGGTCGCGCCGATGATGCCGGCGAAGCTGGGGCCACCGCGCGCGATGGTGGTTCGGCGCTCGGACAAGATGGCTATCAAACTTTCGATTTCGGCCTGTGCCTTCTTCCGGTTCGGCAGCTGCTCTGGGAGGCCTTCCGTCAGCATATTATGCAGAATCTTCGGATATTCGTCGGAGGTGAGCAAGAAGGTGACGGGTTCATAATAGACCAGGACGCGTTCGGACGCCGCTTCGATCTGGCGCAGGCGCTCGAAATAGGCAATTGCACTCGAAAAATACTCGGTCCCGACTCCAAGGATGGAGGGCAGGGACGTGTTGAGGAGCTCCGCAATACGCTCCAGCGTCTCGAGCTTGACCGGGCCTTCGCCCTTTTCATAATTGTACAGGGCGGCACGGGATATCGCGAGTTGCTCTGCAACTTGCTCGGGCGACAAGCCCAATCCCACGCGATGGGCTCGCAGACGCTGCCCGACCTGAAAGTAATCGATTGCCATAGCTCAACACTATCGGACATCTTTTTGGGATCAAGGCTCAGAGATCGGGATCAACTTCGTTGATCCCGCCGGGCCATCGCGCCGGACCGGCTTGAGAGTTTTGCGGGCGCGCTGGATGCGGGTCGACAGAACCCGATCGCCCCTATCTGTCGAACTGCCCCACCGAGGCCGTGACGGTTCGCGGCCGCGGCGGCGCAGAGCGAATCGTAATGTCCTACGGTGCCACAAGAGCAACTTAGTTCGTCAGCGTCGCCCATTGCGACGCCATGTGCTCGGCGCCGCGCCGCGACAACGCAAATATCGTGAACGTCGGATTCGATGCTCCCGCGGTCGGAAAGATGCTTGGCCCCGCGACCCAAAGGTTCGGAATTTCGTGACTCTGGCCGAAGCTGTCGACGACAGAATCGGCAACGCTCGTGCCCATGATCGTTCCGCCCATCAAATGACTGGTCGGTATCGATCCTCGTGCCGACCAGGCTTCTTTCGCTCCGGCGGCGCGAGCGACTTTCAATCCTTCTTCGAGATTGGCATTCCACAGCGCCACCGCGTCCTGATCGTAGGTGTGGATCAGCTTGCCGAGCGGCATGCCGAACTCGTCCTTTTCGCTGGTCAGTTCGACGCGATTTTCCATGTTCGGCTGCTCTTCGCCGAACGCCTTGATCCCGGCGAGGTTGCGCGCCGCCCGCTTCATGTAATCCGCCAGTTCCGGCCCGAACAAATCGGGACGGGAATTGGCGAGGTCGGTGGTCTTCAGCGCGAAGCCCGCGGTAATGAAAGAGCTTCCAAACGCGCCATCGTGGCTGGTTTTGGGATAATGCTGATAGGACATGTACTGCACGGCGATCGTGCCCATGTGGTTTTGAACATCTTCATCGAACATGGCCCATGTCGACGCCACATGATGCGACATCATGTAATGGCCGACGAGGCCGCTCGCGTTGCTCAAGCCCTTTGGATGTTTGTCGGTCGCGGAGTTCAACAACAGCCGCGGATTCTGCGCCGACCAGGCCGCCAGCAAAACCACGCTTGCTTCCTGAAGCTGCTTCTGCTGCCGGGCGTCATAATATTCGACGCCGGTTACTCGTGTGCCGGCCTGATTGGTCAGAACCCGCGTCACCGTGGAGAGCGCGCGGACCTCGGCGCCGGCCTTGCGCGCTTCGCCCAAATAGGTGATCTGCGGATTGGCGAGCGCACCGATCGGGCAGCCGACATGACACCATCCGTCATACAGGCAAGCGGGCCGTCCATTGAATTCGATCGAGTTCATGCCGACCGGCGCCGACACCATCGGAATCCCCACGGCGTCAAAGCCTTTCAACCAGATGTCGCCGTTCCTGAAGGTCTTCATCGGCGGCATCGGGTAGGCTTCGCCGGCCGGCCGCCATCGTTCCTCGGCTTTGGCGTCGCCGGAGACGCCGATCTCGCGCGCGACCTTGTCGTAAAACGGCGCCACGTCCTGGTAGGAGATCGGCCAGTCATGGGTCCGGTTGTGCTCGCTCTTGATCCTGAAATCGGTCGGCAGCAGCCGCGGAAAGTTGGCAAAGTAGTGCAGTGCCGCACCGCCCACGCCCCAGCCGCCCTGCGCGGCGTAGGTCATCGGATTTTTGCCTTCGAGAAGGATCGGCGCGCCCGCGGGCTTGATCCGGCGGCCCCATATCTCGGAGCTGATGAGATCGGAAAGCTCCCAGTCCGGACCGGATTCCAGCAAGACCACTCTCTTGCCCGCCCGCGCCAGCACCGACGCATAGACCGAGCCGGAGGCGCCGGCGCCAACGATGACGATGTCTACTTTCTCGTTGGCCATGTCACCACCTCTTTTCCGGCGGGATATGCGGCATATAGGGGATGCCCAGCGCCTCGTAGCCTTCCATCGTGCCGTAGACGACGTCGACGGCATCGGCACGAAGGACGGCATAGACCGTTGCGCCTGGCCGTCCGGTCCAGCCTTCGATCTTGTTCTGCCGCATGCGATCGACGAAATCCCGCTGATCCGCGGCCGAAAGCTGCGCAAAATCCCGTCCGAAGATTTTACGGCTGCCCGCGTCGACCGCGGCAATTGCGGCGCGGTAGAACTCCGCGAACGGCGGACGGAAGTTGAAAATGCGGGCTTGCAGCAGAGCTTCCTGCGGCGGCACCGAAAGCTGCTGATCGATGAAGTGTGCGATCCCGGCCTCGCGGGCCTGAGGCACCAGCGTCTCGCCCAGCGCTTCCAGGGTTTCACCCTGATGGGCGTCGAGAAGCCGAAATGGAACGCCGCGCGCCCTGGCTTCTCCGGCCGAAATGATGATTTCCGCGCCGCCCACCGTAATTGCCAGTGCACCCAGGGTCGCACCTTTCACGAAGCCGCGTCGGCCAATGTTCGCCATCGTCTGCTCCCGGATTTTTTTCTGTTGCGGAAGATGTACGCGCTTTTTCAGTTTCCAGGCAAGTCGGAAACGGATGCGCCCTGAGACGGCACCACAAAGTCGGTGAGCCGGTGTTGACCGCGCCCGCGAACCGCCGCACGATAGGGCGTCTGCCGTAAGGTGTCGCCGTGACCGGACTGACCCACCGCCAATCCGAAATCCTCAACATCGCCCGCGCCTCGGGCCGGGTGACGGTGGAAGATCTGGCGCGGCGCTTCGAGGTTTCGGCGCAGACCATCCGCAAGGATTTGAACGATCTCTGCGAGCAGCGCTCGATGACCCGCATCCACGGCGGCGCGATCATCGCCTCCGGCGTCGAAAACCTAGCCTACGAGGCGCGCCGCTTCGTCGCGGCTGAGGAGAAGAAAGCGATCGGAGTCGCGGCCGCGGCCTTGATCCCGAACGGCTGCTCGCTGTTCATCAACATCGGCACCACCACGGAAGAGGTCGCGAGCGCGCTGACCTCGCATGAGGACCTGCTCGTCATCACCAACAACCTCAACGTCGCGATGCTGCTCTATCGCCATCCGCGCATCGAGGTGATCGTGGCGGGCGGCGCGGTGCGCCGCGCCGACGGCGCCGTGGTCGGCTCAACCGCGACGCAGTTGATCGGCCAGTTCAAGGTCGACTACGCCATCATCGGGGCGTCCGCGATCGACGAGGAGGGCGCGTTGCTCGACTTCGACTATCGCGAGGTGCAGGCTGCGCAGGCAATCATCGCCAACGCGCGCAGCGTCATGCTGGTCGCCGACTCCACGAAACTGCGCCGCAGCGCGCCGGTCCGCATCGCCCACATCAGCCAGATCCAGACTTTCGTGACCGACGCAGCGCTGCCGGCGGGGCTTGCGAACATCTGCCACACCCGCGGCATCGAGGTGATCGAGGCGATGCCGAAGCCGGCGGTGGACGTGGATGTGGATGAAGGCGGCTCCGAGCCGATTTCGACGGTGACACGCCTGCGCTGAAGCGGGGCCCGGAGGCATTGCGCCAACTTGGGCTGAACCGCTGCCTCGAAAAGCTTCACGTCTTCGTTGGTCTTCCCAGCCGTTCGAACACGAATAGTTGGCGCCGGAAATAAAGCCGCCATGACGCAGGTCTCCCTGGAGCGAATTTCGCACCGCGACAAGTTCGCACCAAGACCTGGAGCAGACATGACCGAAAATTTAGACTCGGCAAAAGGACTGGCCGAAAGGCCCGCGGCCGAAAGCGGACGTTTCGATCAAGTGAGCATTGCGTTGCATTGGCTTACGGTGCTTTTCATCATCGGCCAGTTTACCAGCGCACGGTTGCACGAAGCCGTCGATCATGATTCGAGTCTTGCCGTGGCAATTCTCGCAACACACCGGACGATGGGTGTGCTGACATGGATCGTCGTGGTGGCGCGTCTCGTCTGGCGGCGCAATTTCGCCTATTTGCCGCCATTTCCGGAGACTATGCCGAAGCTGCAGCAATCGATCGCAAAGGCCAATGAATTCGGCCTCTATGCCTTGATTTTGCTGCAGCCGGTGACAGGTTTCTTCTGGGGCCTGTTTCGCGGCAAGCCCTTTGAATTGCTGATCTGGCAAGTACCAGCGCTGTTGGAGCCGAACCCGGTCATCGAGGGCCTATGCGTGGGGGCTCACGAGTTCGGCGCGAAGGCGCTCCTCGCCCTCATCAGCCTGCACGCGGGCGCCGCGCTTTTCCACCGCCTGGTCTTGCGCGATGGCGTGCTGGAACGGATGTTGCCGTGGACCTCGCGGCAAACTCGAGCAGACGAAGTGGGTACTGAGCCAATTATGCATGACGCGGAATAGAACCACCCCTCTGGTTGTCTTGCCTGTGTGCAGGGCGAAAATCACATTGAAGGAGTGATCATGTCAGGGATGTCGAGATCGGTTACGGCCGCCTTGGCGGTTTTTGTCAGCTTTTTCAGCATGCTCGCGGTGGCCGTCCCGGCGGCACACGCGGACGACAAGGACCTCGCGCAGGCCCTGCGCGCGGGCGATCTTGTCATCGTCGTCCGCCACGGCGCCACTTTTCCGGATCAGGCCGATACCGATCCGCTCAACTTCGACAACATCGCCGCGCAACGCAATCTCAACGACAAGGGCAAGGCGTTGGCCAAGGCATTTGGAGAGGCGCTCCGTCAGGCCCAGGTGCCGATCGGCAAGGTCTACACCAGCAAATACAACCGTGCCTACGAAACCGCGGTCATCGCCGGCTTCAAGGACATCGAGAAGACGGCGGATCTGACCGAGGGCGGCCTGATCGTGTCGCCGAACGAGAACAGCCGGCGCGCCGAGGCATTTCGAAAGATGCTCGCCACCGCTCCAAAGCCCCACACCAACACGATACTCATCACGCACCAGCCGAACATTGTCGCAGCCCTCGGCAAGGACTGGTTCGACGTCAAGGAAGGTGAAGCCTCGATCTTCCGCCCAGCGGATGGCAGCTACAAGCTCATTGCCCGCGTGCAGATGGACGAATGGCCGCGGATCGCTACGGCGGCGAAGTAAATCTCAATTGAATCTCGCGTAAACCTGCGGGGGTACGCGCGAAAGAACGCTTGCGATCGCTCCGGAAGATTTGAGCAGCCCGGCTGCGCCTTCTTGCGCCCGATACTCGATTGTCGAATACTGGTCGTGTTATCAACCCGGGCAGCAACGGGAGCGCAGCGCCGCTGATCGATGATGGCGGCGACGCACCGAGGACCAGGGGCTGACGCGCATGGAGGAAGACTGATGTCATTCTACCGAGGGATGAGCTGCGAGAACGTGACCATCAACGGCGACCAGGGAATGCCGATCACCGCTTATGTGGCCAGGCCGTCTGGTCCGGGTCCCTTTCCGGGCGTGGTGCTGGTCCACCATCTCCCGGGCTGGAGCGAGTTCTACATCGAGACGACCCGCCGCTTCGCGCATCACGGCTATCTCGCGATCTGCGCCAACCTCTATGAGCGTGCGGGCGAGGGCAATCCGGACGACGTCGCCGCCAAGGTGCGTGCCGATGGCGGCATTCCCGACGCCCAGATGGTCGGCGATACCGGGGCCGCCGTGAAGTGGATGCGCGCGCAGCCCCATCACAACGGCAAGGTCGGCTTGTTCGGTTCCTGCTCCGGCGGCCGGCATGCCTTCATCTATGCCTGCCAGCGCGGGGATGTCGACGCCTGCGCCGAGCTCTGGGGCGGCCGCGTGGTGATGGGCAAGGAGGAGCTCAATGCCAAGACGCCCGTCGCGCCGATCGAGATGACGAAGGACCTGTGCTGCCCACTGATCGGCATCTTCGGCAATGACGACCGCGCGCCGAGCCCCGAGCAGGTGAACCAGCACGAGGCCGAGCTGAAGAAGCACGGCAAGACTCACGAGTTTTATCGCTACGACGGGGCCGGCCACGGCATCTGGTACTGGCACCGGCCGCTTTACCGGCCCGAGCAGGCCATGGATGGCTGGAGCAAGGTGTTCGCCTTCTTCGGCAAGCATCTGGCGAAGTAGGAGGCGACAGGACATGTGCACGTCCATCATCGAGATCGCGCGTGCCGAGGGCATGGCCAAGCGCGGCGACGAATGGTTCCCGCTCACGCTGGCCGTGGTCGCCTATGACCACGCGCGCCATGCGCCGCTGGGCGATGTCATCACGCTCGACTTCATCAACACGAATCTCGAACCCGGGGCACGGGCGGGAATTGAGCTGACGCTGGAGACAGCCAGGGAGTTGCGCGCCGCGCTCGACCGGGCGATTGCCGCCGCCGATTACGAGGAGGCGGAAGTGAGGGGCAAGGGCGCGGCTTCCAGCCTCGTTCGGGCAGCCTGAGACGCGGGATGATCCGGAAGGCGGCGGGGCGCTACGTTGGCTCGGCGCGGTGCGCCGTTCGGTCTCAAGCCAATTTGTTCACGGATGAGCTCGCCGATGACGAAGTGGTCTTGGGCGTGAACTTGGTCACGTGCAGGGTCAAGGTGCTGTGGCCGACCGGAAATGTCACCGTTCCCTGCACGCCGTCGTCAGACGAGACCTGAACTTTGCCCAAGGTGACGGTGTTCTTGTAGAGATCGCCGACACCCGTCACCGTTTTCCCGTTGACGGTACATTGGACCTGCGCGTCCCGCCCGTTGATCGATACGACCTTGAAGGTCGCGCTCTGCGTCGCCGAGCTGCCGATCCAAGCTCCAACCAGTTTGTTCTGGTCCACCGGCGTCGCCGTCTTGGTCAAGGCGGCGGTCATCTTCGCCGTGCCCGCCGAGAATTCGAGCGCGGCGTTGGTTCCGTTGCGAGTCCCGATCGTGATGTTGCCGAAGCTGATCGTGCTGCCGTCGACGGTTCCGGTGCCTCTTTCCGTGTGCCCGTTATGGGTATACTCGACCTGCGCGGACTGACCGTTGATGCTCACGACCTTCAGTTCGATGGGTTGATGATTTTTCGAAAATGAGCCCTTCCAATCGCCAAGCAGATTGCTTTGGTGGTAGACGCGCTCGTTGGCCGGCGAAATCTGGTTACGCGTTTGAGTGGCGCCAATTGAAGTCATGGCCGGCATCTGCTCCGGGCGAGCCGCTGTTGAGACCTGTTGGTTGGCGCATCAGCCCGATTCGCGCCTGCGGTATGTCGATAGGAACCCCCGCGCCGGTAAACAAGCGGTTAACTGCGCCAACCCGCCTCGACGGATGGACCGCGACGTATCGCTGCGGTGGCCGATCGATTTTTCTGATCCGTTTTCACTACCCTTCCACCGCCGGGTCACCAGCCGCACACGGTTTCTCACACCCCCGTTACCATTTTCACTTGCTTTCGTATTCGGTTGTGATTTAGTTAAAATCGAAAGCGAAATCGCCAAAGTGAACTGGCGAGCGCCGGGGGAAGCGTCGTTTGGACCGGATATACGACCTCGCGATCATCGGAGGCGGCGTCAATGGATGCGGCATCGCGCGCGATGCGGCCGGACGCGGAAACTCTGTTTTCCTCTGCGAAATGAATGATCTGGCGAGCGGGACGTCGTCCTGGTCGACCAAGCTCGTGCATGGCGGTCTGCGCTATCTCGAATATTACGAGTTTCGCTTGGTGCGCGAGGCGCTGATCGAGCGCGAAATTCTTTGGCAGATCGCGCCCCACATCATCCGCCCGCTTCGATTCGTGCTGCCGCACCATGCGGGCCTTCGCCCAGCCTGGTTGTTGCGGCTTGGGCTCTTCCTCTATGACCATATCGGCGGCCGCCATCTGCTCCCCGCCACGCGCTCGGTCGATCTGACCCGCGACGAAGTCGGCAAGCCGCTGATCGCGGGGCGCTACACCAAAGGCTTCGAATATTCGGACTGCTTCGTCGACGACGCGCGGCTTGTGGTGCTCACCGCGCGCGACGCGGCCGACCGCGGCGCGGTCATCCGCACCCGCACCCGCGCGGTCGAGATCCGTCAGGCCGATGGCCTGTGGCAGGTGACGGTCGAAAACACCGTGAGCCGCGAGCGCTCTACCATCCGCGCTCGTGCGCTGGTCAATGCCGCTGGCCCCTGGGTCGAGAACGTGCTGGCCTCCGGCGCCGGCGTTAACGCGCGCGCGAAAGTGCGGCTGGTGCAGGGTTCGCACATCGTGGTGCGCAAGCTCTACGCGCACGACCGCGCCTACATGTTCCAGAACTCCGACGGCCGCATCGTCTTCGTCATTCCCTATCAGGACGATTTCACGCTGATCGGCACCACCGACCGCGACTATGATGGCGACCCGGCGAAGGTGAAGGCCACGCCGGAGGAGATCCAGTATCTCTGCGCCGCCGTCAGTGAGTATCTGGCAAATCCCGTGAGGCCGGAGGACGTGGTCTGGACCTATTCCGGCGTCCGCCCGCTCTATGACGACGGCGCCAGCGAAGCCAAAGCCGCGACCCGCGACTATGTGTTCGAATTGGATACGCCGGGCGGCGTGCCGCTGCTGTCGATCTACGGCGGCAAGATCACGACCTATCGAAGGCTCGCCGAGGAGTCGCTGGAACGGCTGTCGCCTTATCTGCGCAGCGCCAAGGCGCGGGAAGGGTGGACCGGAAAATCGCCGCTGCCCGGCGGCGACATGGATGTCTCGGCGGTCGCAGCCCTCACCGCCGAACTCGAGCGCACCTATCCGTTCCTCAGGCCCGCGCATGCCAACCGGCTGGCGCACGCTTACGGCACGCGGGCCATCAAGCTACTCGGCAGCGCAAGATCGGCTGCCGATCTCGGTCAATCCTTCGGCGCCACCTTGACGGAGAGCGAGGTCAGGTACCTGATGGCGTCGGAGTGGGCGCTGACGGCCGAAGACATCGTCTGGCGGCGGTCCAAGCTCGGCTTGCGGCTGTCATCCGACCAGATCGCCGCGATCGACGGCTGGATCGCCGCAAACCGGGTCCCGCTCGGAAGTCCCTTGCGCGAAGCGGGAGGACGGACATGAGCGTCACGCTCGACCATGTCACGCGTATCGTCGATGGCGTGCCGACCATCCGTGACGTGTCGCTGACGCTTGAAAAGGGCACGCTCAGCGTCCTGCTCGGGCCGACGCTGTCGGGCAAGACCTCGATCATGCGGCTATTGGCCGGTCTCGACCGGCCGAACGCCGGCCGCGTGCTGGTCGACGGCAAGGACGTCACCGGCTTCGATGTGCGGCAGCGCTCGGTGGCGATGGTCTATCAGCAGTTCATCAATTATCCCTCGCTCACCGTGTATGAAAACATCGCCTCGCCGTTGCGGGTGCAGGGCAAGCCGCGCGCGGAAATCGAGAAGCGCGTTGGCGAGGCCGCAAAACTTCTGCGGCTCGAACCCTATTTAACTCGCACGCCGCTGCAACTCTCCGGCGGCCAGCAGCAGCGCACCGCGATTGCACGCGCGCTGGTGAAGGGCGCCGACCTGGTGCTGCTCGACGAGCCGCTCGCCAACCTCGATTACAAGCTGCGCGAGGAACTGCGCACTGAACTGCCGCGCATCTTCGAGGCCTCGGGGGCGATCTTCGTCTATGCGACGACCGAGCCGTCGGAGGCGCTGTTGCTGGGCGGCCGCACGCTGTGCATGTGGGAAGGTGAGGTCCTGCAGGCCGGCGATACCGCAAAAGTCTACCGACACCCGGAAACCTTGCGCGTCGCGCAGGTGTTTTCCGATCCGCCGCTCAACACCGTTGCGATCGAAAAGCGCAACGGCTCGATCGAGTATGGTGGCGGCGTGCAGGCGCCGGCCACGGGGCTCTACGCCTCGCTCGGCGACGGTGCCTATCGCGTCGGCTTCCGCGCCCATCAACTGGAGATCGCCAACGGAATCGCCGGCCGCCACGCCTTTCCCGCGACCGTCACCGTGACCGAGATCACCGGTTCGGAAAGTTTCGTGCATCTGCATCGCGACACGTCGGACTGGGTCGCCGTGCTGCATGGCGTGCACGAGTACGAGCCCGGGCAAAAGCTCGACGCGGTGCTCGATCCCGACAATGTCTTCGTGTTCGACGCGGCCGGCCACCTCGTCGCGTCACCGGGTTCGGCGTGAGGGAGATGCCTGATGGCCCGCATTGACCTCGTCGATCTCGCGCATTCCTACAGCGGCGGCGACGCCGATCCGGAAACCTTTGCGCTGAAGCCGATCTCGATGACCTGGCGGCAGGGCGGCGCCTACGCGCTGCTCGGGCCGTCCGGCTGCGGCAAGACCACGCTGCTCAACCTGATCTCCGGCATCGTCACGCCGACCCGCGGCGAGATCCTGTTCGACGGCACAGACATCACGCCGCTGTCGACGCAGAAGCGCAACATCGCGCAGGTGTTCCAGTTCCCGGTGATCTACGACACCATGACGGTTGGGCAGAACCTGGCGTTTCCGCTGAAAAACCGCGGCGTGCCGAAGGCGGAGATCGACGCGCGGGTGAAGGAGATCGCGCGATTGCTCGATCTCACCCCCGACCTCAATCGCAAGGCGACGCGGCTCACCGCCGACGCCAAGCAAAAGATTTCGCTTGGGCGCGGCCTGGTGCGCTCCGACGTCGCGGCCGTCTTGTTCGACGAACCGCTGACGGTGATCGATCCCGAGCTGAAATGGCAATTGCGCTCGAAATTGAAGGCGCTGCACCGTGATCTCGATCTGACCATGATCTATGTGACGCATGACCAGACCGAGGCGCTGACCTTCGCCGATACCGTCGTCGTCATGCATGATGGCCGCGTGGTGCAGAGCGGCACGCCGGCGGAGCTGTTCGAGAAGCCGGCGCATACGTTTGTCGGCTATTTCATCGGCTCGCCCGGCATGAACATCGTGCCGGCCGAAGTCAAAGGCCGCGAGGCGCGGATCGACGGCCACACCATCGCGCTCGATCGCAGCTACGACGCGCTGCCGTTGGCTGCGAAAATCGAGATCGGCGTGCGTCCGGAATTCGTCGACGTCGTGACGCCCGCGCCCGGCTTCCTGTCGGCCAGGATCGAGCGGATCGACGATCTCGGCCGTGTCCAATTCGCACGCGTCCGCGTCGGCGACGCGAAATTCGCCGCCCGCGTGCCGCCGGGCTTCTCGGCCTCCGGCGGCGCCGCCGGACTGAAGTTCGATCCCGCGCATGTGCATGTCTATGCCGACAGCCGTCTGGTGGAGGGAACGGCGTAATGGACAAGACGGTCAACCAGAAAGCCTGGTTCCTGGTGCTGCCGGTGTTCCTGGTGGTGGCGTTCTCGGCGATCCTGCCGCTGATGACGGTGGTGAACTATTCGATGCAGGACACTTTTGGCAACAACCAGTTCTTCTGGAACGGCGTCGGCTGGTTCAAGGAATTGCTCGATCCGTCGACCGATCTCGGCAGCCGATTCTTTGCCTCGCTCTGGCGCAACCTGTTCTTCTCCGCCGTGATCCTTGCGATCGAGGTTCCGCTTGGAATCCTGGTCGCGCTGTCGATGCCGCGCTCGGGCTGGCAGGTTGCGGCCTGCCTGGTGATCCTGGCGCTGCCGCTGCTGATTCCCTGGAACGTGGTCGGCACCATCTGGCAGATTTTCGGCCGGCCCGACATCGGCCTGCTCGGCTATGTGCTGAACCACATGGGGATCGATTACAACTACGTCTCCAACGACTTCGACGCCTGGGCCACCGTGATCGTGATGGATGTCTGGCACTGGACCAGCCTGGTCGCGCTGCTCTGCTACGCCGGGCTGAAATCGATCCCCGATGCCTACTACCAGGCAGCGCAGATCGACGGCGCCTCGCGCTGGGCGGTGTTCACCGCGATCCAGTTGCCGAAGATGCATCGGGTGCTCCTGATCGCCGTGCTGCTGCGCTTCATGGACAGTTTCATGATCTACACCGAGCCGTTCGTGCTGACCGGCGGCGGCCCTGGCAACTCGACGACCTTCGTCTCGATCGAGCTCGTCAAGATCGCGCTCGGGCAGTTCGATCTCGGCAAGGCTGCCGCGCTGTCGCTCTGCTACAACCTGATCATCCTGATCGTGTGCTGGGTGTTCTACACCGTGATGACCAACGCCGGGGCCCAGCGCCCGCGTCAAGAGGGAGCGGCGTGATGCAATCGATACCCGGCAGGCGCCTCATCATCTCGCTGTTCCTGATCTTTCTGCTGTTGCCGATCTACTGGCTCGTCAACATGAGCTTCAAGACCAACAACGAGATCGTCACCACCATGACGTTGTGGCCGCACCACCCGACCATTGCGCATTACATGCGGATCTTCACCGACGAGAGCTGGTATTCCGGCTACATCAATTCGCTGAAATACGTCATCATCAACACCGTCATCTCGATTTCGGTGGCGCTGCCGGCGGCCTACGCGTTTTCGCGTTACCGCTTCCTCGGCGACAAGCATCTGTTCTTCTGGCTGCTGTCGAACCGGATGGCGCCGGCCGCGGTCTACGCGCTGCCGTTCTTCAATCTCTATTCGGCGATCAACCTGTTCGACACGCCGTGGGCGGTGGCGCTGGCGCATTGCATCTTCAATGTGCCGCTCGCGGTCTGGATCCTCGAAGGCTTTGTTTCCGGCGTGCCGCGCGAGATCGACGAGACCGCGTTCCTGGACGGCTATTCGTTCCAGCGCTTCTTCGTGAAGATCCTGGTGCCATTGATCGCCAGCGGCATCGGCGTCGCGGCGTTCTTCTGCTTCATGTTCTCCTGGGTCGAGCTGTTGCTGGCGCGCACACTGACCTCGGTCAACGCCAAGCCGATTTCGGCCGTCATGACACGCACGGTTTCCGCAGCCGGCATGGACTGGGGACTGCTCGCCGCCGCCGGCGTGCTCACCATCATTCCCGGCGCCTTGGTGATCTGGTTCGTCCGCAACTATATCGCGCGCGGTTTCGCGCTGGGTCGGGTTTAGGGGAGGCGTCCATGGAAAGCATCATATGGATGGCCTGGACGCCGCCGACCGCGATCTTTTTCGTGCTGCTTGCCACCACGCTTGCCGTGATGACATGGCTCGCGGTCGCCTATCCGCAAGTCGAGCGCGTCGGGGTCTTGCGCATTCCGACCACGCGTGGCGACCGCCTGTTTGTCTCGCTGATTCTCGCCGCCGTCATCCATCTGCTGTGGATCGGCTTCGTCGGCACCGACACGATCGCCACGCTGCCGATCGGCGAAGAAGGATTTGAACTTTCGAGCCTGTGGCTCGCAACCGCGATTTCGCTTGTGATGGCCGTGATCATTTTTCGCACGGTCTAAGGGCGAATAAGAGCAGATCCGGGACCAACCCGGGCCTGATTATGTGTGTCGCTGCAACGGAGGAACCAACATGCGACAATTACGAGGAAGCTACGGGCCCGCGACCAAGGCCCGGGTCTTGATGATGACGAGCGCGTTCGCGCTGATCGCTGCCTCGGCCGCGGTCACCGCACCTGCCTTTGCCGACGAAGCCGCGGCGAAGAAATGGATCGACAGCGAATTCCAGCCGTCGACCCTGTCGAAAGACGACCAGATGAAGGAGATGCAGTGGTTCATCAAGGCCGCTGAACCCTTCAAGGGTATGGAAATCAACGCGGTTTCCGAGACCCTGACGGTGCATGAATATGAATCGCGCACGCTCGCGAAGGCGTTCGAGGAAATCACCGGCATCAAGGTCAAGCACGACATTATCCAGGAAGGCGACGTCGTCGAGAAGATCCAGACCCAGATGCAGTCCGGCAAGAATGTCTATGATGCCTGGATCAACGACTCCGACTTCATCGGAACCCACTTCCGCTACGGTCAGGCGATCGATTTGACCGACTACATGGCGGGCGAAGGCAAGGACGTGACCAATCCCGGCTTGGACGTGAACGACTTCATCGGCAAGTCGTTCACCACGGCGCCGAACGGCCACCTCTACCAGTTGCCGGACCAGCAGTTCGCGAACCTCTATTGGTTCCGCTACGACTGGTTCCAGAACCCCGACTACAAGGCCAAGTTCAAGGCCAAGTACGGCTACGACCTCGGCGTCCCCGTGAACTGGTCGGCCTATGAAGATATTGCCGAGTTCTTCACCAACGACGTCAAGGAAATCAACGGCGTCAGGGTCTATGGCCACATGGACTACGGCAAGAAGGATCCGTCACTTGGATGGCGCTTCACCGACGCGTGGTTGTCGATGGCCGGCAATGGCGACAAGGGCATCCCGAACGGGCTTCCGGTCGACGAATGGGGCATCCGGATGGAAGGTTGCCGTCCGGTCGGCTCATCCGTTGAGCGTGGCGGCGACGTCAACGGTCCGGCGGCGGTCTATTCGATCGTCAAGTACCTCGACTGGATGAAGAAATATGCCCCGCCGCAGGCGCAAGGCATGACCTTCTCCGAATCCGGACCGGTGCCGTCGCAAGGCAATATCGCCCAGCAGATCTTCTGGTATACCGCCTTCACCGCCGACATGGTGAAGCCCGGTCTGCCGGTGATGAATGCGGACGGTACGCCGAAGTGGCGCATGGCTCCGTCGCCGCACGGCGCTTACTGGAAGGACGGCATGAAGCTCGGCTATCAGGACGTGGGCTCGGCGACCTTGCTGAAGTCGACGCCGCCCGATCGCCGCAAGGCAGCCTGGCTCTATCAACAGTTCATCGTCTCCAAGTCGGTGTCGCTGAAGAAGAGCCATGTCGGTCTCACCTTCATCCGTGAATCCGACATCTGGGACAAGTCGTTCACCGAGCGCGCGCCAAAACTCGGCGGCCTGATCGAGTTCTACCGCTCGCCGGCGCGCGTGCAGTGGACCCCGACCGGCAACAACGTGCCTGACTATCCGAAGCTTGCGCAATTGTGGTGGCAGAACATCGGCGATGCGTCGTCGGGAGCGAAGACGCCGCAAGCGGCGATGGACTCGCTCGCCTCGGCGCAGGACTCGGTGATGGAACGTCTCGAGAAGTCGGGCGTCCAGGGTGCCTGCGGACCGAAGCTCAACAAGAAGGAGTCGGCCGAGTACTGGTTCAACAAGTCGGCCAAGGACGGCAACATCGCGCCGCAGCGCAAGCTGGCGAATGAGAAGCCGAAGGGCGAGACCATCGACTACGACACGCTGATCAAGTCGTGGCCGGCGACCCCGCCCAAGCGCGCCTCGTTGAACTGAGGCCAATGCTGTCATCGTCCGCGAAGGCGGACGATCCAGTACGCCGCGCCGTCTCTGTTTGATCGCGATGGCGGTGATTACTGGATGCCCCGCATTCGCGGGGCATGACGGTCGGAGAAAAGCGAAGGCTGGGAGCGATCCCGGCCTTTTGCTGTTATATTGCTGTCATCGTCCGCGAAGGCGGACGATCCAGTACTCCGTGCTTTCTCGATTCTACCTCTGACGGCGGTGATTACTGGACGCCCACCTTCGCGGGCATGACGATACGAGGAGCTCCCCCGTGCGCATGATCTTCCGTTGCGATCCCGCGCTTGCCGATCATCTGCCGCGGCCGGTCGCTGCGCGCACCGCGCTCCCCGATTGGCTCCGCGCCATGCCGGCGAAAGCACATTCGGAAATCCACGGCCGCGAGATCCGCACCGTCAAGCAATGCCCGCCCTTTGTCGACGCCATGGCCTACGGCTTGATGATTTTGCTACCCTGCGACATCGCGGTCGATCGCGGCGCGTTCTCGTGGGACTGGGATATCCCGGAGCCCGCGACTCCAGGCCATCCGCGGGCGCCCTTGAGCTTTCATGTCGCGGCCCAATTTGCCGACGCGCCGTTTGCGATGGGCGGCCAGGCCGCGATCAAGTTCAACAGCTTCTGGACCATTGAGCTCGAAGCAGGCTGGTCGCTGTTTGCCACGCACCCGGTCAACCGCGACGACCTGCCGTTTCGGCTGGTATCCGGACTGGTCGATGCCGACCGCTTCCATGACGGCGGCATCAATTTCCCCGCGATCTGGCGAGATGCGAATTTTTCCGGCGTGATGCCGAAGGGCACGCCGGTGGCGCAGTGCTTTGTGGTACCGCGCACCGCGCCGCAGCTTGTGTTCGAGAGTTTTGATGAGGCGCACCGAGAGGCCTATTCAAAGACCGTCGGCGACGTGCTCGCCGCGCCCAACGTCTACCGCAAGCATTTTCGCGCGCGGCGCGGGCGTCTAACCGCTGAGTGATTTTCGCAGCGCCGCTTCGTCCAGCCACAGCCTTCCGTGCGAGGCCGAGGTCAGCGCCATCGCAATTGAGCCGAACAGTTGCGGGCGCAGACGATAGGCTTGCGCGTAGGCGCGCATCGCGCCGTCGGGATCGCCCGATTCCTGCAGCACGATGCCGAGGTTGAGCGCGGCCTCGGCATGGTCGGGCTTGGTCTCGATCGCCTTGCGGTAGGCGACCGCTGCCGCAGGGTAGTCGCGCTGGTCCTGGCGGACGACACCGAGATCGAACCAGGCCGAGGCGGGAGAATCGCGCGCGGTCGCGCGTTCGAGATAGGCGGCGGCGAGCGCGAGATCGCCGTCCTCGAAAGCCAGTCGGCCGAGCCGTGCCGCGGCCTCCTGGTGCTGCGGGATCGTGTCGAGAATGGCCTTCCACGCCTCGCGCGCGCGGGGTTTCAGCCCGGCCTGGTCGAGCGTGCGCGCCTTCTCCAAAAAGGCTTCCCGCTGCGGCGCGATCGCGATGGCGCGATCAAGATGCGCCAGCGCGCTGTCACAGTCGCCGGCGGCGCGTGCGATCCGCGCGGCGAGAAGCTGGGCTGCGGAATTGCTAGGCCGGCTTGTGAGACTGGTCCTGATATGGCCGCGCGCGGCTTCGACTTCGTTGTTGGAAAACAGCATGGCCGCCAACAGATGGCTCAGCATCGGCTCGCCGGGCTGCCGGCGCAAACCCTGTTCGCAAAGTTTTGCCGCCTCGTGACGCCGCCCCGCATTGAACGCGGCGGTGGCGCGGCGGACGATGTCCTCGGCGGCGTGCTGGGTCATGCCGGCACATTAGAACAAAGCGCTGAGGCCGCAACCCGCTGTCATCGTCCGGCTTGGCCGGACGATCCAGTACGCCGCGGCCTCTCGATTCGACCGCCGTCGCCGGTGTTTACTGGATGCCCCGCTTTTCGCGGGGCATGACGTGAGGGGGAATCGTCATTCCGGGGCGATGCGAAGCATCGAACCCGGAATCTCGAGATTCCCCGATGCGCAATTGCGCATCTGAGGTCTGGTCCTTCGGACCATCCCGGAATGACGGTGGAGAGAGCGGCCCCTTACTGTGCGGCCTCCGCAGCCTCCAGCACCGGATAATCCGTGTAGCCCTTGGCGCCGCCGCCGTAGAACGTCGCCTTGTCCCACTCGTTGAGCGGCGCGCCGCGTCGCAGCCGTTCGACCAGATCGGGATTCGAAATGAACGGCTTGCCGAACGCGATCAGGTCGGCGCTGCCGGCCGCGAGCACCTTGTTGGCGAGCTGGAAATCATAGCCGTTATTCGCCATATACGCGCCGCGGAAACGCTTGCGCAGCGAGGCGTAATCGAACGGCGCGATGTCGCGTGGGCCGCCGGTCGCGCCTTCGATGACATGGATATAGATGAGTCTCAGCGCGTCGAGGCCGTCGACGATATGATCGAACAGCGGCTGCGGGTTGGAATCGGAGATGTCGTTGGCCGGCGTCACCGGCGAGATGCGGATGCCGGTCCGCTCGGCGCCGGCCTCGACCGTCACGACTTTGGCAATTTCGAGCATCAGCCTGGCGCGATTCTCGATCGATCCGCCATACGCATCGGTACGCTTGTTGGTGCCGTCCTTGGCGAACTGGTCGAGCAGATAGCCGTTGGCGCCGTGGATTTCGACGCCGTCGAATCCGGCCTCGTTGGCATTCGCCGCCGCCCGCCGAAAGCTTTCGATGATGCCGGGGATTTCGGAAAGCTCCAGCGCGCGCGGCTCGGAGATATCGGTGAAGGTGCCGTTGACAAAGGTCTTGCCCTTGGCGCGGATTGCCGACGGCGCGACCGGCGCGACGCCACCGGTCTGCAGTGAGGTGTGCGAGATACGGCCGACATGCCAGAGCTGGATGAAGATGCGCCCGCCACGCTCATGCACGCGGTCGGTCACCTTGCGCCAGCCCGCGACCTGCTCCTTCGAATAGATGCCGGGCGTGTCCTGGTAGCCTTGGCCCTGCTGCGAGACCTGGCTCGCCTCGGTGATCAGCAGGCCTGCGGAAGCGCGCTGGCCGTAATAATCCACCGCGAGCGGGCTCGGCACCATGCCGGGCGGCACCGCGCGATTGCGCGTCAGCGGCGCCATCACCAGGCGGTTCGGCAGTGTGATCGGGCCAAGCTTGTACGGCTCGAGGAGTTTGGTCGGCGTGCTCATGTGACCTTCCGGTAAATGTTTCTGACTAGCAACAATTGTGCATTGCAGGAAGGAGCGCAATGGCGGGAGGTATTCCGATTTCGCGGGTTACCCGCGCGCGATAAGGGCGCGGACGCCATGCAAATGTACCGCAGAGAATAGCTTATTCGAGATCAGGGACGGCGCAGCATAGTCACCTCGCCCCGCTTGCGGGGAGAGGTCGAAATTCGCGGATAGCCAATTTCGGGTGACGGGGATTCTCGACCAGTTGAATTCTTGGTGAGAGCTGTCCTTGCAAGAGCGGGGCAAGGGAGTGCGTCACGCCATCCCGAGAAAATCGCGCTTGCCTATTTCGACGCCATTGTGGCGCAGGATGCCGTGAGCGGTCGCGGCGTGGAAATAGAAATTCGGGAAGGCGGTGCGGTTGACGAACTCCTGGCCCTTCAGCGTCATCGAATTGTTCGGCCCGATCGGGAAGGTCACGTCCTTCGTATCGGCCCCGTCGAACTGCGCGGGCTTGAACGTCTTCACATAGGCGATGGTCTTCGCCAGCCGCTGCCGCAATTCCTCGAACGTCTTTTCGGTGTCCGGTGTGGTGGGCACGTCGCTTCCCGTCAGCCGCGCGCAGCACTTGCCGGCGAAATCGCAGGCAAGCTGGACCTGTTTCGTCAGCGGCAGCATGTCCGGATAAAGCCGCGCGTTGAGCAGCACCTCGGGCTGGATTTTCTTCGCCTCGCAATGAGCCTCGGCCTTGGTGAGCAGGCCGGAAAGGCTGCCGAGGATCTGCAGGAAGGCGGGAACGGTCGCGTCATAGAAGGACATGTGATGCTTTCTCTTGCTGTGAAATAGCGAAGCGTTCTCGAAATGGGGCTGCGGGCAGGGAAATGCAACTCCGATGAGCGGTCGATCGAGGTCAAATCTTTTGAATGACGGTTCGGCAGAAGCGCCGCTTGCGCGGCTTCTTTACCTCGCCCCGCTTGCGGGGAGAGGTCGTCCGGCGAAGCCACCGGGTCGCGCGAATGCGCGCCCGACGACAGGCTCAGCGAAGCCGGGCGGGTGAGGGGGACTCTCCGCGCGTTCAGTGTTCGTGGATGCAGCCCCTCACCCCACCCTCTCCCCGCGAAGAGCGGGGCGAGGGAGCGCGCACACCGTGCGCTTATCGCGCCATCGGCAACGCCGCCGGCGCAGCCTGCGCGCGGGGGCCGCCGCGCATCCGGGCCAACAGCTCCGCGGTCGGCCAGGAATCCGCCGGCAGGCCGTATTTGACCTGCATCGCCTTGATCGCCGTGCGGCTTTGTTGCCCGAGCACGCCGTCGACCTTGCCGACATCAAAACCTGAGCGCACCAGAAGCTGCTGCAATTCCTTGATCTCGTTGAACGGCAATTGCGCGACAGCTGCTGTCGGCCGGCGCATCGGCGCGGCGCCCGCGATACGGGCGGCGAGATAGCCGGCGGTGGTGGAATAGATCAGCGAGTTGTTCCATTCGGTATAGGCCGCGAAATTCGCGTAAGCCAGGAACGCCGGCCCGGTCCTGCCCATCGGCAACAGCAGCGACGCCGGCATATCGTCGGTCGGCAAGCTCCGGCCGTCCGGATAGGTGATCCCCAGTTGCGCCCATTTCGAACGCGGCAACTGGATCGTGAGATCGGCCTGCTCCCACGGTGTCGTCGGCGGCGCGCGCACCTCTTCCAGCCACGGCTCGCCGCGCCGCCATTTCAATCCCGTTGCGATATAGTTCGCGGTCGAGCCGATCACGTCGGGCGCGCTGCGGAGCAGATTGCGGCGGCCGTCGCCGTCGTAGTCGACGGCATAGGTAACGTAGTGCGTCGGCAGGAATTGCGTCTGTCCCAACTCGCCGGCCCAGGAGCCGACCATTTCCTCGGGCGAAAGGTCGCCGCGATCGATGACCTTCAGCGCCGCGATGGTCTCGTTCTGGAATCGTTCGGTGCGGCGGCAGTCGTAGGCCAGCGACACCAGCGAGCGCAGCGTCGACAGGTTGCCCATGTTAGCGCCAAAATCGCTTTCCAGTCCCCAGAATGCGGCGATCACCGCCGGCGGCACGCCATACTCCTTCTCCGCGCGCGCAAAAGCCGCGGCATAGGTCCTGATATACGCCTGACCCTGCTGCATCCGGTAGGTCGCGGCCATGCGGCCTGCGAACTCGGTAAAAATCTGCCCGAACACGCGCTGGCCGCGGTCGCGGTTCACGATGCCCTGGTCGTAGACGAGGTAGGGGGAGGCTTCGGCGATCGCGCGTTGCGACACGCCAGCGGCAACCGCCTGCTGCTTCAGATCAGCAAGGAAGCGATCGAAATTTTCGCCATTGTGGCACGACGCGGCGCGCGGCGAGGGGACTGTGGCGGGTCTCGGCGACGCGGCGACCGGTCGTGATAGGGGAGGAAACGGTTGCTGGGCGGACGCCGCGGATGAAAAGGCCAGAGATCCTGCAACGCTCGCGATCGCGACTCGAATTCCAAACGAAGGGGCCAGCATCAATATCACCGGTTCGGAATAGGGAAGGGCGTCCCTTCCATACATCAGAGCCGCAGGGCGGGCAAAGGCGCGCTTGCGCCGTGCCCACCACATTATTGAAGCTAATCCATCTCAGTTGGCGGAGGCCACCGGTGTGGCGGCGGCGGGCGGGTCCGGGTCAAATCCGAACAGCTCGACCAGGTACTTGTAATAGTCGGGCATCTTTTCCTTCAGGCTGGCGCGCGTCTTCGGATCGTGAACCGACTCCTTGCCGGCCAGGAAGATGCTGGCGGTCACCGCAAAAAATTCCCGGTCGTTCTTCAGCGCATAGGTTTCCTTCGGCAGCAGGCTCTTTGCCTTCGCGTAGCCGTAGTACCCCTTGATGCCCATGTTTTCAAAGCCGTTCGGCATCAGCTTGGCATGAAAGGCGTGCAGGAACTCGTGAAGCACGATCGGGTCTTCCGCATAACGCGTCATGTTCGGGGCGAGCATGATGACGCCGGTTCCGGAATCGGCCGCGAGCTGGACCATGTCCGGGTTGGTCCACTGCTGCTTGTCGTGATCCCAGGTCGTGAGCCCATGCGATCCGCGGCGCTGCATGTCGGGCACGAGGAAGCCGTAACATGCCGCTCCCGCGCCCTCTTCCATGCAGGTCATCTCGCTGGCGATGATCGGCACGGAACGAAAGAATTTCATCACCCTTGGGCTGAATCCCGCGTTCTCGACCATGTCGAGCTGGTGCTTGAGATTGTCTTCGAGCGCTGCGACATCCTTGCGGTCCGCGTATTCCGACAGATCGTAGGCAAAACCGCGATAGGTCTTGAAGCCCGCCGGCGCCGCCTGTGCCGCGGCGCTATCGGAAGGCTCGACCTGCAACACGCGCGGTCCGGCGCTCGCGGCACTCGAGCCGAGCGCGTAAGCGAGGATTACCGTAAAGGCCAATGTAGCGCGCATGACTATTCCCCCTGCCGAGCGCCCAGATTACGTCACCGACGTTGCGGCACGGTTAATCCTCGACCGTGAGCGGCACGTCGGCCGTTATGGTGGAATTAACCAAGCGCGAAGCCCATCGGCGGGAGAGGGTGATGCGCTGCTTCAGTACCCAAAAACTTCGCGAACTTCAGAATCGCGACACCAGTTCCCCATCAATGGCTGTGGTGCCGCCGGTGGTGACGCTGCCAATGATGCTCCATGGTGGCGTTGCTGCTCTGCCAGTCGTTACGCCAGCCGCTATCGGTATACGGATTGCCCGGGCCCAGGTTCTGGCAATTTGCGTTCGGGTAGAACTGCGCACAATAGCCGGGATCGGAGATAACGGCTTGTGCCAGTGCAGGGGTTGCGAAAGCCGCCCCGATAACAGCCGCGACGCCAATCAATGCGAATTTCATCTTGGTCTCCCAAAGGTCCTCAACGTCATGTGAGCCGAAGATGGGAACGCCCGTCAGTTGCGCCAATGCTCTTTTGGCCGGCTCCTTTAACCGTGATAATCCGGCACCGGAGCTTGATCGCGGGAGCGATCGAAAAAATCGCCAGACCACTCCTTCCAGGTCGTTCTGGCCCGGAATCGCGGTTCATAAACCGGCGATGGCGTCGTTGCGCTCCATGGCGTACGATCACGAGCGGGGGCGCGCGCAAACGATGCCCCGATTTGTTCAGCCGGAAGGAGGATCTCATGTATGCCGCCATCCGTCAGGCCAAGGCGAAGACTGGTACGGCCGAGGAACTGGCACGCCGGATCAAGGAAGGCGCCATTCCGATCGTCAGCGACGTCGAGGGTTTCATGGCCTACTACGTGGTCTATGCGCCCGACGATACTGTGACCGCGATCAGCATCTTCAACAAATATGAAGAGGCGGAGGAGGCAAACCGCCGCATGATCGCCTGGATCGAGCAGGATCTTAGTCCGCTGCTGACTGGACCAGCTTCCGCAGTGGCGGGACCTGTGATCGTCCATACGTTGGCGTAGCGAGGCGATCCAAAGAACAAGAGAGAAAAACTCCATGGTCGACGGACGAACGTGTTGGTCGCGGCGAAAAGTGATGGGTGCGGTGAGCAAGGTCGCTTCAGTCGGGCTCTTGCTCCGGATTGCGCCTGCTGGCGCATCGGACAAGATGACGCGCCAGCAGGCCGAATATCAGGACACGCCGAACGGCATTTATAGTTGCGGTGTGTGCACGCTGTTCGAGGCGCCGAACGTCTGCAAGGTGGTGGACGGCGAAGTCAGCAAGGACGGCTGGTGCAAGGCGTTCGCGCTGGCGGATTGAGTTTGAGTCGCGCTTTCTTACCCTCCCCTGCAGGGGAGGGTCGGCTCAC
>Ga0307479_10001093_pt1 | contig 24493 bp, 21 predicted proteins | sample atmos_gasesECM4C_FD_203743 | JGI IMG/M metagenome (GOLD analysis project Ga0307479, IMG submission 203743) | Hardwood forest soil microbial communities from Morgan-Monroe State Forest, Indiana, United States - atmos_gasesECM4C_515 | ecosystem: Environmental > Terrestrial > Soil > Temperate... | reverse complement strand
TATTTATCACGATGCCCGCGCGGCTGGCGCGGTCGATCAGGTCTGAGGTTTCTGACCACAAGGTGCTGGGAATAAAACCTGGCGAGACGAAAACCATTACGCGCTGCCCGGGCATGGCGGATAGCTGCCTGATGGCGTCCTCAACATGGCGGTAGGCATATTCGGTTTCCTGATCGCCGATGGCTACGGAGCGCATGGCACCGCTCTGCGCAATTATGGTGGCTTGCGCGATCTTCGTTTCGTCGCCGTTGAACGCGCATTGCACGGCATCCTCGGCGGCTACAGCCAAAGCTTGCGCGTCATGCTTATTTTGAATGAGGTCAGCCTGATAGTAGGTGAGGTCCGGGCAATCGTGGAAGCCCCCGCCGGCAGTGGGATGGGGCACGATGGAATACAGAGATTTCGCGAGTTGTTCATGGTCGGCGGTGAATTTTAATTGGAATTGTCCGGAGGCGCTAAACATGGCCACGCGATCGGAAGGCGCGAGGGCTCCGAATAATCTGGTTGCGGCATCGCGCACTACGCCGGTGTCTTGCATGGACATGTGCACGTCATCGAAGAGCACGCCAACAAAGCGCTGCGGTAATTTCTTGGCTGCGGCCGCTAACTCTTCTGGCGTTGCGCCTGGTTCGTCATTGGAGGCGACGGAGGTTGCCGACTTAAGGGCCTGAGATTCGGGCGTTTCGGTGCTGAAAAATGTGATGGCTTGTGGCTTGCGGTTATCGAAGAGCTGAAAATCTTCCCTGCGCAGGTTGGTGACGACTTTGCCTTGATTGTCGCGCACGACCACGCGCACGAGCACCAGGTTTACGCGTACTTTAAAAGTGGCGGGAGCTTCTTGACTGACTAGCTCGGAATTTTCGGCGGGCTGTTGCGCGTTGGTGGGTTTTGCTGCGTCTGGTTTGGCGCTTTCGTCCTGAGCAGGGGACGCGGGGGCGCTGGCAGTTGGAGCGGCAGGTGCGGGTGCTGGCGCTGAAGAATTTTGCGCGTTCAGTACGGCACAAAAGCCGAACAGGACCGGGATTACCAGCAATCGGAAGACGCGCGGTGCGAAGGGAGATTGCGGCATCTTGGGGCAACTCCTGCCCTACTTAAAAATCCAAGCCCGCAGGAACTCGGGTGGTAAACGCGTCCACGGGGATAACTAATTTTAACTGTTGGCTTGACTATACGCCCCGCCGAATTTTGCTGTCAACGCAAGGGGCTGGGCGACAGTTTTGCGTATTCTGTGGTGGCTTGGGTCAGGATGGGGATGTTGGGGTCGGCGTCTTTCCAGAGGGCGAGGAAAGCGGTGTAGGCGGCGCGGGATTTTGGGGTGTCGCCGATGAGGCCATAGGAGCGGGCGAGACCGAGATGGGCCAGAGCGCCGATGGGTTCATCGCCCACCACGCCATGCCAATCCAGGATTTTTTGAAACTCCGCAGCAGCTGGAGCTCCTTGATGAGCAGCAAGGTAAGCCTGACCGCGGACATAGACGAGATAGAGGTTGGTCCAGAACGTGCTGTTGCCGGTAACGCGAACCCGTTTGTTTAAAGAAGGCGATTTAAATCACAGGGTCTGATCGTTAAGACGCTCATCCGCTGCGGCTTTTGGTCTATCCGTCCTGGGGGGCTTCGGGGACCCCAACATATTGAGCACCCGTGCGCCTTCTCCGTAGGCGTTTAAGTCGAGATGGGGCTCCAGCTCAAAGGTTATATTTTTGCTGCAAACGGTGCAGACCAGCGCGCCATAAGCTGCGCCGTCTTTGGGAACGAACATGTTGTAGCGCATGACGCGGTCGCAGCAGACGGGAACCCAGACGTTGGAATATTGCACTGGACTCATGAGTGTCACCCATGCAAAAGCAATTGCTCCGGATTGTACACCGAAAGGCTGTCGGCCGGTGCGAGTGGGGAACATTGGGTTGGCTTCAAGTATTTCGTTGCGGATTCGCGCTTCGACCACGGCTTACCGTATTGGTGAAAAAAAACTCCTGGGAAGCTGAAACCGAAGCAAACGGAATGCGCGTGTGGACCGGGCGATTTGAGAATGCCAAGAATCGTTCCGTTGCAGGGCTGCAAATTGGTCACTGAGGTCTCTTTAATTTTCTGTAATGAAATTGATCTCTGATTGGGCCAAGGCTACGATTAATTTGTGAGGTCCTGATGGCTACACAAGGTGCGATTCGGCACGTGGTGATTTTTTTCAAGGAGAATCATGCGTTCGACAACTACTTCGGGACCTTTCCCGGGGCAAATGGTGCGACCATGGCGCATTCGCCAAATCCGCCGACACATGACCCGAACCACACACACAAGGGCTGGTTGAATCGCGCAACGGGGGCCGTCCGCCAGCAATTTTTAGAATCGGACATCCCGAAGTACTTCGCTTATGCCCGGCAGTTCACGCTCTGCGACAACTATTTCACCGATGTTGCCGGTCCTTCCACTCCCAATCACCTGATGGTTGTGGCTGCGGACTCTCCAATCATCGACAATCCGCATGGAAATCCCGTTTACGACCTTCCGTCGTTGCCTGCCAGTCTGGACGCTGCGGGTCTTACTTGGGGCAACTATGGTGGCTACGCGTTCGGAATGATTAAAGCTCTGGCGGGGAGGCCACAGCTTTCTTCCGATCAGTTCGCCAAGGACGCCGGTGCGGGAAAGCTTGCTAACGTTTCGTGGGTCTATGCGCCTCACGCTTTCAGCGAGCATCCGCCGGACCCGCCGGATAAAGGCGCAAACCCGCCGGTCGGAAATGTGACCAACGGTATGCAGTGGACCGTGAGCCAAGTGAACGCGATAGTCCAAGGCGGTCTATGGCCTCAAACGGCGATCTTCATCACCTGGGATGACTGGGGTGGCTGGTATGACCACGTTAATCCGCCCGAAGCAGAAAAATGGACGGATGGTACACAGTTCCGCTATGGCACGCGGGTCGGCTGTGTAGTGCTGAGTCCCTACGCCAAAGCTGGGTATATTTCGAAGACGCTGCACTCCCACGTCAGCCTCGTTAAATTCTGCGAGACAAACTTTGGCTTGGCGACTCTGAATGCGCGCGATGCCGCGGCCGATGATATGTCGGATTGTTTTGACTTCACGCAGAAGCCAGCTCCGCCGCCATCGGCCATCTAATTCGCAGCTGGGTGAAAATTCTTCCAGGTAGCCCGTGATCCGACCACAAACGCGGATTTGACCTTGCCGAAGTTTACAAATCCATTAGATTCCCTTTATTGTATTCTATTTACTTGCGTTAATAATCTATCTTAAGTAAGGTTAATTATGCGACCGGTCCGGATGAACGGACTCGGCTTACAACCATGCAGCGTTCAACTCCTGCGATATTTATTTTCCTCGGGATGTATTATTTTTTCCTGTTGCCTGAAGCAACCTTCTCCCAGGGTGAAACTACCAGTGCGATCGTCGGGCAAGTGAGCGATGCAAGCGGCGCGGCGGTACCGGGCGCGGCGGTGACGGTCACGAATAAGGAGACTGGATTAAAGCGCAGCGCGAAAACCGACGAAGCAGGCCGGTTCAACTTTCCACAGCTGAAGCCCGGTACTTACACGGCGAGGGTGGAAGCGGATGGCTTCGAAGTACAGCAGAATGATGCTGTATCCTCGGCCCTGGGCCAGAAGCAAACTGTCGATTTCACACTTAAGATCGCCCAGTCACAGCAGAGCGTTGAGATCAGCAGCGAAGCTCCAATCCTCAACCCGGAGAATGCGAATACCTCCACGACACTCAATGCCCGCACGCTGGAAGACCTTCCCAATCCCGGCGGCGACTTAACCTACCCTCTTCAGTTTGCCGCAGGCGCGCTCATCAATACGGCAGGCAGCAGCAATGATTTCATTGGCGGCACGAATGGGTTTGGCAACGTGGAGTTCAATGGCCTGCCCGCTCTCTCGAACGGTTACATCGTCGATGGACTGGAAACAAACGACCCGCTGACCAATCTGAACAGCGGACTCTCGACCAACCTGGTCCTCGGATTGAATTCGGTATCGGAAGTGACGGTTAATACGCTTTCCTATGCCGTCGATCAGGGGCGGTATGGGGCGTCGCAGGTCAACTACGTCACAAAGTCGGGTGCGAATCAGTTTCACGGAAATCTATATGAATTATGGAATGGCGCGAAGTTCAACGCCGCCGACTATTTCACGAATGCCTCGGGAAAGCACAAGCCGCGATCGACGGTAAACCACTTCGGGGGCAGTGTCGGAGGGCCGATTGCGCACGACAAGCTGTTTTTCTTCTTCGACAGCGAGTGGGTTCGTATCGCGCTGCCCATCGTCACGGCCACTACCGTGCCAACTCCGGCATTTCAGAATTATGTTTTGCAGCAACTTCCCTTGGGCTTGACGGAGGTGGTCAATGGGCAGCCGGTCGTTGTCTATCAGCCGTCACCGCAGTCGGTGCCGTTCTATCAGAAGATGTTTTCACTCTACAGAAATACCAGCGGGACGCCCCGCGCGATAACCGGCTGCCCGCTGGGGGCCGCCGAAGATGGTTGCGCAAACAGCCAAAGCGTTTCGCGCTCAAGTGTTGATCATGAACAGGTCCAGACGGTGCGAATCGATTACAACATCAACGAGAAAAACACCACCTGGTTTCGCTTTCAGGTCGATACCGGCTTACAGGTTGCCTTCACCGATCCGATCAATTCGGTGTTCGACTCGTTCTCTGCTCAACCGCTGTACTCCCTGGCAGCGGGATATACTCACGTCTTTTCGCAAAATTTGGTGAACTATTTCAACCCGGCATTTTCCTGGTACGAGAGCATATTCGGGCCTATGGATTTTCAGAAGACGCTCTCCGCGTTTCCCATCGTGCTGGACGGCACGGGGCCGAATCCATTCACAAATGTGGGAGGGTTGGATAATACCTGGGTCCAGGGACGACGCGCCACGCGGTTTTTCATCAACGACAATCTCGCTTGGACCCACGGTGCGCATGAACTCCGCTTTGGAATCAATACTCGGATTCTTCGCTTGAATGATTATGATTTTGGACAAGGAACGATTCCGAAAGTGACTTACAGCACCCTGTCGCAATATATTTACGGAGTCGCATCGACGGCCACAACGATTTTCCCCACCTCGGCGAATGAGCCCTTCACCTTCCTCAATCTCGATCTGTACGCGCAAGACACTTGGAAGGTGACCAGGAAGCTGACGTGGACCTTCGGGATACGAAATACATTGAATTCCAATCCGTTGAATCCGCATCAACACATTGCCCGGCTGACAGGATCTTTCAATTCCATCCCACACGATGTGAACCAGCCTTTGAACGCCGCCATTCAAACTGGCCTCGGTAGTGTGTTTTTCTCGACGCCCCTCGCGATCCTACAGCCGAGGACAGCGATCGCATGGCAGCTTGAACCCAAAACCGTGCTGCGTACGGGCTTCGGTGTTTTTAGTGATATTTTGCCTGGCACCATCGCTGACATCGTTGGCTTCAATCCGCCCTACAATAAAACGTTCCAGGGCGGACTCTCAGGCACGGTTGGTGGCACGGCCATCGCGCCGGGAGTGCCCGGCAGCGCCGTCGATGCAACTATCGCCGCCAATCAGGCCTTTAGTTCTGGATTTTCACAGGGCCAACTTTCCTGCGCGTCGGCACATGCGAATCCTTCCAATTGTCTTCCTCCGGTCGCGATCACGGCGATACCCGACGGAAAACTTCACGCGCCCTACTTCATGGAGTGGAGTGTTGGCCTGGAACACCAGTTGGGAGCTGCAGGAAACATCCGCGCCCAGTACGTCGGAACTCGCGCAGTGAACCAGCCCTATCTTACGCAGGTCAACGGCTATCAGACGGTATGCGATGGATGTTTCGCGCCATTCCCATACGGACAAGCTCCTGATCCGCGATTTGGGACAGTGACGCAATTTTCTACCGGAGCAAACAGTCACTATCACGGATTGCAAATGACTGCGATGAAGCGTTTTGGAAACGGCTTTATGGGACAACTGAATTACACCTGGAGCCGTTGCATGGACACCGTCTCTAACGGCGGATTCCTATCGTTCTCGGCGAACGGAATCCTCTCCCCGCTCCCAGGAAACTTGGCGCGGGATTACGGTCCTTGCGACTACGACATCCGGAATAATCTCAATGCTCAATATGTCTATCAATTGCCGTTGAAGGTACGAAACCGGCTTCTTGGCAACGCGCTGAACGGCTGGCAAATGTCTGGTACTGTGTTTTGGCACAGTGGGATTCCGTTCTCCGTCCTGAGCACGCCGTATTCAGCTGGAAGTGGTATTGTGAACGGCAGTGGGCCGCAATTCGCGAGCATTGTTCCGGGCGTATCGCTCTATGAACGCAATCCCATTCCCGGCGTCACACAACCGGGCACGGTTCAATGGCTCAATCCAAATGCTTTCGTCTCGACCGTTGACCCGAGTACTGGCACATGCTTGGGAGGCGACAGCCCCGAGCATTGTCAGTTCGGGAACCTCGGACGTAACGCGCTCCGCGGCCCTAATTTCACATGGAGTGACTTCTACCTCACGAAGTGGTTTCCTTTGACCGAGCGTGTGAAGATGCGCTTCGACGCCCAGTTCTTCAATGTACTCAACCATGCGAATTTCGCGCTTCCGAGCATGGTGCTGGCGGGCGTTCCAGGAAATCCTGCTACCCAGAGTGGGTTTGGCGCGATTACTTCCACGACCTCTCCGCCGACCGGCTTGCTCGGCGTCGGTTTGGGCGGGGACAGCACGCCACGCATGATCGCGTTTCAATTGCGCCTGGAGTTCTAGCTCCCCTCATTTTTTAAAAGCCTCAGAAATGCCCTTCGCGATCGGCACATTTCTGGACGAATGGTACTCGTACGTCAAGTAGTTGTCATTTTGAGACGGGCGAAGCGACTGCAGGAACCGGAGGACTCAGCCGACGAACTGCTACGCTGCCGCCAGCGGCGATCAGGAGACAAGCTGTAGCCCCAACCGCTACAGCGAGTAGTGTGCTGCGAAGCGTATTTTGACGCGCTCTCGGTTGCGGGCGCAACGTCCAGAGAACACCAACGGCTATGAGGCGAATCAGCAAGCCAATCGCGCCGGTGCTGTCATTGAGTGGGTCTCCGTTATGAATATGAGTCAACACAGCGCCGAACATGTCAACGGTGAGCCCGATCAAAGCCGGAACTAGCGACCACGGGAGGAGGAGACCGATCGCGCCGAAGATCTCCGCGATCACGATGAACTTCAGAAATGTGACTGAATACCCCGATTGCGCGAAGAAGTCCGCCATTGGAGCTATGGAGAAAGCTTTCCCGATACCGGCGACACCAAATGTGAAGGCAAGTGCCATACAGAGCGCGCTGAGGACAGATGAATCTGTCAGAAACTCACGTCCATCGCTGCGCCGCAACGCTAATCCAAACAAAGCGGCGAATAAGAAGGCCAGAAGATCGCCCAGAAAACCGCTAACAGGACTCCAAGAACTGGAGTGGTTCGCAAGCATGCCGGCGGCAGAAGCGCCTGTTCGCAGGACTAGCAGAATAGCTACAGCGATGTAGTATCCACGTGCAAGACGCGATGGCGTAATTTCTTTCGTGGTCCTACCAAATAGCACTCCCGCGACGAAGCCAAGAAGGAGCACGGCCACAGCATAGTCCACTCGATAGAACATTTCTGCTGCCTCCCTGGATAATGTCGTTCGTGAACTGTAAAGGTCGTCTAAAGGCGGGGTCGCAGCAGAGGACGGGGCGAACCGCAAGTTGCCAATCACCCAGTCGTTTTTCAAGAGCCGCCATCCAGTGTCTTGCGATCAATAAAAACGATATGCACCTTTCGTTCATTAGACAAGACCCCACTGGCCGGCTATTCGAAAGTGACTGGCAAAGTTGGAAACGGCTAGAAGGCGTTATAGGCCGGGAGGTGCGATGCCTCCGGGGACGTTGGGCGGGAGTTTATCCACGATTTCCTCGGAGAGGCCGAATTCTTCGATGAGTGATTTTTTGCGTTCGGCTTCGGTGGGTTCGGTTTTGGTTAGGGTGTTGTCGGCTGCGAGGTGAAATTCACTCTTGCGACCCATGGTGAGTATGGAGTCGGGGAAATGGCGGCAGATGAAAATGGCGTCGTTAAAAAAGCCAACTGTTTTCGTCCTATCGTAACGAGCGAGGAACAGGGCGTGATCGACCGGGTCGTATTCGGGTTCTGGGCGGAATGGCAATGAATGTTCACGGTCAAAGCCGGGGTAGGAGATGACCTCGAAGCCGCTGTCGATGGGCACGGCGCTGATGTCGTGGATTCCGTGACCGGTGGAGCCGGACTTGCCAGGCATTAAGGGAAGAACTTTGAACGAGGCCATCCAGGCGTCCACCAAATAGATGATGCCGTCCAAGGTGACCAGAACGGAACCATGATTGGCGCCGCGCGGGTATCCTTCGACAATGACCGAGCCGACGATACGACGAGCAGCAAAGCCTAGCGCGTGCGCCAAGGCGTACATTGCGCCGTTGATGGGCCAGCACGTTCCACCTGTGCCGTGTTGCAGCCAATTGTTGAAGAACTCGTTGGGATCTCCGCCGGGCAGCGGAGTGGTTTGAGGACTCGCGAACCAGATGCGCTTCTGCACGTTGTCAAAGGGGATGTTGGCGGAGACAGCCGCGTACAGGGCGTTGAGTCCAGCCAGGTCGAGGTCGGGCCGTTGACGGAGGCCGAGCTTCGTCAGCACACGTTCGACAAGCGCGGGAGCGAGACGGTGTTCTTTGATCTCGGAGAAACCGGCTCTAGTTGGCATTTGCCAATCCCATGCGGCGCAATAAATCCCGGAAGCGCGGTTCCGCGCGGAGCGAATCGTAAGTCGGGTCGGCAATGATGCCTGGGCCAATTTGCAGAGAGCGGTCTTCGTAAGCCGCGCTTAGCGATTCGAGCGCTTGGTCTCTTTCGCCGAGGCCCGCGTAGATACTGGCGATAAACCTCGGTGAAGTATATTTTTGTTCCGAAAGGTTCTTTAAACGGGCGCAAACTTTTTCGGCTTCGGGCTTTTTCCCGGAGACGGCATAGACATATCCGAGCGCCGAAATTGCATACGGGCTGGCGGAAACAGGTGCGGCCGCTGCTTCGCAACTCGCGATAGCTTCTTGGTACATGCTCTTTTCGAGATACACCAGGCCGAGATACTCTCGCGTCAACACAAAGCCGGGGTCCATTTCTCGGGTCTTGCGCAGTTGCTCGAGAGCCAGATCATACTGTCGCGCCAGGTAATATGCCAATCCCAGATTCCTATTAACGGGAAGCGAGAGCGGGTCAAGTTCCAGCGCTCGCCGGTGCTCCGCGATGGATTCTTCGAGCCGTCCCGTTCTCCACAAGGCGTAGCCATGCCATTGGTGGGCAGTCGCGTAGTTCGGGTTTAGTGCGATGGCGCGCTGGAATTCTTTTTCGGCGCCGGGCCAGTCCCAAGCGTAGTCCGATTTGATAAAGCCCAGCGACACGTGAGCTTCAGAGAGAGTGTCATCCAGTTCCAGCGCCTTGAGGGCCGCATCGTTGGCGCGCGAATAACCAATTTTGGGCGGCAAGAAGCCGTAATTCGCATGCATGCTGTAACAGTCGGCCAATCCGCAATAAGCCAAAGCGTAAGTGGGGTCTTTTTCGATGGCTTGCTGAAAGCATTCAATGCCCTTGTTAAAACCGTCCTCAGTTCTCTTGTTCCACCAGTAGCGTCCCTGGAGATAGCCTCGATAGGCCTCGGGGTTGGTGGTGTAGGTCCTGGCGAGGCTCCTCTCTTCCTGGCCGGTTAAACGCAGCCGCAACGCTTTAGTGATTTCCTTGGCGATTTTTTCCTGAAGCGCGAAGATGTCGGCCGGCTTACGACTGTATTGCTGGCCCCAGATGTGGCTGTTGTCTGTAGCATCTATCAGCTCAGCACTGATGGCCAGATTGCCGCCGTGCTGTCTGACTCGGCCTTTCAAGACGGCGCGAACTCCCAGCTCTCGGGCTACTGTTTGTGTGTCGGTGTCTTTCCCTTTGTAGCGGAATGCGGAATCGCGGGACATTACTTTTAAATTCGGCAAGCGGGACAGGCTGTTGATGAGACTCTCGGTGATCCCGTCGCTCAGGTAATCGGCGTCTGGATCCGCGCTGCCGTTCACGAAGGGCAACACGGCCAAGCGTCCGCGCCACCACGGATGTGTAGAAGTGTCGGTGGCCGGGGATGACGCGCTTGACGCTGGTGAAATAGCAGCGCTCTGGCCCACAGCTGCTGGTGAGGAGGAGGCAGCGGCGCGCAGACCGGAACCGGAATCGATCTCACGCTTCAAGCGCTTGAGGTCGGTGCGCAAGTCCGCTGCGGATTGATAACGCAGGCCACGATCTTTTTCGAGCGCCTTACGAATGATCTCTTCCAGTTTCAGCGGAACTTTTGGATTTGCACGCGCGGGTGGAACGGGTTCGCGATTGAGTATAGCGTCGAAAACGAGAGCAGGCGTATCGCCACGGAAAGGGAGAGCAGTGGTAGCCATTTCGTACAGAACAACGCCGAAGGAGAACAAATCCGTTTGCACGTTTAGTTCTTCTCCACGGGCCTGCTCTGGAGACATATAGCTAACCGTTCCTAGAGTGCTTCCCGAGCTGGTCAGGTGCTCCGGGTCGATTTGCTGGGTAGCCAATGTTTCCGCGTCGGCAGCGGGGTTCTTTGTGGAGCTGATCTTGACGAGACCAAAATCCAGAATCTTGGCGTGGCCGCGATCGGTGACGAATATGTTGGCAGGCTTGATGTCTCTGTGGACGATGCCTTTGGAATGCGCGGCATCCAAGGCGTCGGTGATTTCTATGGATAGGTTGAGCAGGTTCTCAAGTTCCGTGGTACGGCCTGCGATGTTGTGCTTTAAAGTTCGCCCTTCGAGATATTCCATGGCGATGAAGGCTCGGCCGTCTTGTTCGCCGATGTCGTAAATGGTGCAAATGTTTGGATGATTCAGGGCGGACGAGGCTTGCGCTTCGCGTTGGAAACGAGCCAGCGCTTGTGGGTCGCTGGCCATGTCATCAGGGAGGAACTTGAGGGCGACGAAGCGGTGAAGGCGCGTGTCTTCGGCCTTGTAGACGACGCCCATGCCCCCACCACCAAGCCGTTCCGTGATGTGGTAATGCGAGACAGTCTGTCCGATGAGGGAGGAGAAATCCGGCATTTCGCAGACATCTTAGGTTGCGGTAGAAGTGCAAGTCAACGAATCGGGCGAATCGCGGACGAAGGAGAACATTTCCAGCCGGGGATTGAATCAGAGTGTTAATTGACAAACTCAAAAATGTTTTCAATATTGCGACGCTGGCCGCGGGTCAGGTTGGGGCGTAGCAGTATTTTTAGCTAACGCGGATGTTTGCAGCGGCAGCAACGCAAGCACTTAGGTCATTAGCAACATGTTTCTCAGAACAAACTTCTCGGGCGTTCAAAGCCAGGGTTGTGAGCTCATCGTGCACCGAGAAGACACAATCCACGCCATGAGATAAGGCTTTCTTTTCTATTTCGACGCTCGGAGTGGTGGTCATGAAAAAAAGCGGCAGATGTGGTATGGATTTCCTAAAATCATCGACGACTTTGAAGTCATGGACGCCATGGGTCACGATTATGGCTAAATCGGGGAGCAATTTGTCGGCCTTCTGGGTGGCGGCCAAAGTCCGGGCGGCCTTACCGCACACTTGAAAATCGTCTTGCAGATTGAAGAAGTCACGTAGTTTCTCGCAGAACGCTGGGTCATCACAAACTAGAAACACGCGGATCATCACGCCTCCTTGAAAATTGGCTACCGGACAGGCGTTGGGCTCAGGAACCCGAAGAGATTCCGTGCAATTCATCTGTGCCTGATGTCGTCCGATGCTTCAACCGGGAGGACGCTAGTGGATGAAGCTTTGTGGCCGTTATATAGGCCAGCTTCAGAGGCGCGCAATTCCCGGTAATACGTACCGGGGAATACGTTTTTTGGTAATAATATAGGTACGTATCTAGTACGTACCTAGCCGTGAGGGGATGAAGTCACTTGGGAAAAGGCAAGTCGCGTATGAAATCACCCGATGTTCTGCTCTCGAAGGTGCACGGAGCGATCGGTCCACTGCTGCCAGCGCTTTTTGAGTCGCCGGTAATGGAGTGGCGGTGCTCGATGCGCAGTTTCGTTTTGGCGCGATCAACGAGGCGCTGGCGGCGATGAATGGCCTTCCGGTTTCAAGCAATATCGGGAAGAAGCTGCGGTATGTACTGGGCAACTCTGCACCGGAGGTGGAAGGTTTTGTGCGACAAGTCCTGGAGACAGGCGAGCCGATCTTTAACCGGGAACTGAAGGCAAAGCTGCCGACCAGGACGGAAGTTGGACACTGGGTGGAAACGTATCTGCCGATTCGGGACCTGGAAAATCGCGTCACGCAGGTCGCTGCATTTGTGGTGGAGCTCACCGGGCTTAGAAATTTAGAAACTTCTCTGAATCACCTGATAGGCGATCTGTTGCACGTAAGCGCGGGCTTAAAAACCGAATTACAATTTCTAGCAACAACTGGGCGCGCCTCGGATGGCACGGCGGGCTTGCTGCCGCGAGCTATCGAGCTGATCGACGATTGTATAAGGTATGCGAGAAGCGTCGGCGGCGGCTCGCAGCGGTATTTTTCTGTCGATGCTCCCGGACTAGAGCCGGATAGCGATAAAGGTTACGGGATCGCGGGGAACAGGGCTGACGCAGGTATTCAGGGCAGCGGCGAACAGTGGCGTCGAATGTTGTCCCAGCGAGGACACGAAGTATTGAAGCTGCTGGCGGATTGTAAAAGCAACAAAGAGATTGCTAACGAGATGGATATCAGCGTCAGGACCGCGGAAACGTATCGCGCACGAGTGATGATGAAACTGGAGCTGCGTTCTATAGGACATCTGGTGCGCTTTGCGATACGAACAATATTATCAAGGCGTAGAAGAAGTACTTTTCGGGACAGCTATTGTGCTGCGGCGGGAACTTTAGCTGCGACATATGTCTTCATCTTGTACACTGCGCGTTGCGTACGCGCGGTCCAGGATCTTCAGCCTTATTGACTGCATGCTCCCCCAAATGCGGTAAGCGTAGAATTGGCCTCAGTTCCCTCAGCGCAGACCAACGAGCGTAGAATGGGCGGCACGAGGTGTGTCATGCCCGCGGAAGAAAATGAAATTGAGGGCGAGGACCTGGAGCGTTTATGTCAAGGCGTCTCACCCGGCGATGCGCCGTGCAATTATCCGGCGATCATACACTGCCCGACGTGTGAGAGGTGGTTCTGTGACGCTCACGCTGAAGATGAGCAGTGGCATTCGTGTATGCTGCCGCCTGGCGAAGAGGGTGGCGAGGGATAGGAGCCATGTACGTCTGAGCCCTATGACCACTTTTGCGTTGCGCCAATGGTGCGCAAGCCCTGGTTAATGCGTTTGCGGGAAGAATAGTTTTGCAATCAGTTTTGGGAGCCAGACCGAATTAAAAGGAGAATTGCAATGACTAGACGCGGGGTCACACTGGTATCTGTTTTTATTTTCGTCGGCGCAGTGTTGATTGCGTGCGCCAAGCCCTACCACGAAGAAAATGAACGCTACGTTTTCGTGTCCACGAATATTAACTTGCCGTACTGGCAGGAGGCCCAGGCGGGGTTTCTGGACGCGGCCAAAACGCTCGGAGTAAAGGGTGAACTCACCGGTCCGACAACATACGACCCGAATGGAGAGGTAGGAATTTTCCGGCAGGTCGTGGAACAGAACCCCGCAGGAATCTGCCTCTCGGCGGCGCGGCCTGAAATTTTCCAGGGAGATATTGACAAGGCGGTGGCACAGGGCATCCCGGTGATCTGCGTAGATTCGGATGTGCCCGATTCAAAACGGGTGATGTACATTGGAACGGATAACTTCAAGGCCGGCAGAGAAAGCGTGAAACGGATCGCGACGCTCGTTTCCCATCAAGGGAGTTTTGCGGTGGTCACGATTCCGGGACAACGCAACATGGATGATCGATTGGCGGGCGTGGCGGACGCACTGAAGAATTTTCCTGCTCTTAAACTCACAAAGATTATTGATGACAAGGGGGACGCGCGAAGCGCGTTTGACCAAGTCTCTGCGCTACTACAGCAGAAAGAAAAAGTGGCCGGAATTATTTGCCTGGAGGCGACCGGAGGTTCCGGCGCCGCCGAAGCGCTGCACCGCCTAAACATGGAAGGCAAGCTGCCGATCGTGGCCTTCGATAACGATCCGGAAACACTCGACTGGATCGACCGCGGGGTGATTAGCGCAACGATCACACAAAAGCCCTACGTCATGAGTTACTACGGGCTGAAATTTCTCGACGACTTACACCACAACGCGGTACATCAGTTTAACGACTGGCGCACCGCGTTAGCGCCGCCCACCCCAACTTCCGTGGACACCGGCACGGTCATCGTCGACAAGAATAATCTCAAGATTTATCGCGAGGCGCTGGCTGCGCATCCCAAACCACTGTAGGGAGCAACTGTCATCGATGGCGTTGTCAGTGCGCCATCTCAGACGCAGCGGGGGCCAGCGCGTGAGAGAGTCGGCCGACTTTTGATTGATGTGATAACGAAGCCGGCGTCGCGATGGCCCCGGCAGGAACGCGACTTGCAGCAGTACAGTGCACCGCTGAATTGACTTGGTTTAGCTGCCCTCCTAAGATGTGCTGTCCTTAAGCCATGATTGGTCAAACCATCGCTCACTGCCGAATTGTCGAGAAGCTTGGTGGCGGTGGAATGGGCGTTGTTTATAAGGCGGAAGATACACGCCTGGGCCGCTTCGTGGCGTTGAAGTTCCTGCCTGAAAATGCAGCTCACGATCCACAAAGCCTGGAGCGTTTTCGCCGCGAAGCGCGCGCGGCATCGGCGCTCAACCATCCCAATATCTGCACCATCTATGAAATTAATGAAAGCGAAAGCCAAACTTTCATTGCCATGGAATTGCTGGAGGGCAGCACTCTCAAGCATCTGATTTCCGGGCAGCCGATGGAAATCGATACGGTGCTGGAGCTGGGTATACAGATCGCGGCCGCTCTGGATGTGGCCCACAGCAAGGGCATCGTGCACCGGGACATCAAGCCCGCCAACATTTTTGTTACCAAACATGGTCAGGCTAAAGTGCTGGATTTTGGGCTGGCGAAGCTTACTGTCAACGAAGCCGGCGGAGCCACTTCGGCGCCGACTTTAACCATGGAAGAAAATCTGACGAGTCCGGGCACCGCCATCGGGACCGTCGCGTACATGAGCCCGGAACAGGTGCGCGGAAAAGAACTGGATGGGCGCACGGATTTGTTTTCGTTCGGCGCGGTGCTTTATGAAATGTGTACCGGGTCGCTGCCTTTTCAGGGCGAGACTTCGGGAGTGACTTTCGAAGCGATTCTCAATCGCGCGCCAGTCACACCGATTCGTTTGAATTCGAGAGTGCCTGCCCGGCTCGAGGAGATCATCAACAAGACTCTCGAAAAGGATCGCGAGACGCGCTGCCAGTCCGGAGCTGAACTGAAAGCCGATCTCAAGCGGCTGCAGCGCGACTCCATCTCTGGAACCGCCGCGCACGTTGTGCCAGCCGTGGTGCATCAGGATTCTTCGAAGAAGTGGCAGGTCGGCGGCGCCATCGCGGCAGTTGTGGTCATTGTTGGCGCGCTCGCCGGATGGTTAGCCTGGCATCGGGGGGTTCCATCGAAAGTCACGCAAGCGACAACCACTGCGCGGCGCTTAACTTCCAATCCCACTGAAAATCCCATCGCTGTCTCGGCAATATCTCCTGACGGAAGGTACCTGGCGTACTCGGACCAAACCGGCACATATTTGCGACTGATGTCCACCGGCGAAGTGCATTCTTTATTGTCAAAGAATTCCGAAGTTCAATACCTGAGCTGGTTCCCGGATAGCACGCGACTCTTGCTTGCCTGGGCGTCATCTCCGACGGCCAAGATGGGCCTGTGGGCGATGCCCATTCTCGGTGGTAATCCGCGGCAACTTTCTGACGAGGGCTGGTTCGGCTCGGTGTCACCCGACGGCTCACAAATCACGTTTCTCAAATCCGCGGCCTACGGGGAGACCGGCTCGGAAATCTGGGTCATGCGGTCAGACGGTTCTGGTCAACGCAAAATCGTCTCCGACCCCGACGGCGGTGTAGCGTTTTCCTCGCCGACGTGGTCCCGGGATGGACGCTGGATCGCCTACGATAAATTCCGCTCTTTGAATATCGGCAATGAGGCGTGGGTCGAAGTTTTCAACCTGGAGCAAGGAACGAAAAGCAGAGTAGTCAATCAGCCTCTGCTCGGATGGGGCATTGTCTGGCTACCCGACGGCCGGCTGATTTACGCTGTTTCCGAGCCGCCGCCGGTCAGAATACTTCCAACTTCTGGAGTTTAACCATGAACACGGCGACTGGCCGTCCTTTAGGCGCTCCCATGAAGATCACTAGTGGCGAAGATTTTGTAGACCAACCGAGCGCCACTACCGACGGCAAAAAGCTCGCTTTCAGCAGGTGCAAAGTGCAACTTGATGTGTATGTCGCCGAATTTTTTGCCAAGGGACCGCGCCTATCGACACCTCGCCGCCTTACTCTGAATGACGCCGACGACTTGCCCTTTGACTGGACGGTCGACAACAAATCGGTTTTATTCCTGTCCAACAGAACTGGCGGTAACAGCATTTTTGACATCTTCAGGCAGCGAATTGACGAAAATTCCGCGGAACTGCTGATCTCTAGCCCAGAGCAAAAAGGGCCTGTGCGGCTCAATCCCGACGGCACACAGATCATTTATTTGCTGCCGCCCGATTTGCCGGGGGTCACTTCGCAGGCACGGCCGGGGATGCAACCAGGGGCGCAAACGGTCCGTTTGCTTCGAGCGCCGGTCCAGGGAGGGCCATCGCAAGTGATATTGGAAGGCCCCGACATTGTCAATTTCCAGTGCTCCCGAGCTCCGGCGAACGTCTGTGTTCTAGCGCGGTCAGAATCGAAGTTTTTCATTTTTGCGATATTTGACCCCGTGAAGGGCACCCAGCGCGACGTCGCGAAGCTCGAACAAAAGACCAGCGGGTGGAACTGGAGCCTTTCGCCTGATGGAACCACACTGGCGGCCATCTTATTGGGCGGCACGGATGGCCAGATTCACCTGATCTCGCTCACCGGGCAGCCGCCGCGCACTATCGCTCTTAAAGACTGGGACAATCTACTGTCCATCGATTGGGCCGCGGACGGCGAGGGCTTTTTCATTTCCAGCAACCCTGCTGGCCACCTTTCCACGTTATTGTACGTAGACTTGGCCGGTAAAGCTCATTCGCTCTGGCAAGTAAAAAACTACCAATCGACTTGGGGGAATCCCTTCGCATGATGGCAAGTACGTTGCCATTTCCGCGCCCACCACGGAGTGCAACGTGTGGATTGCGAAGAATTTTTGAAACTGGACCGGTCGATGTGATAATGGCTGATGAAATCTTGGAAACTTTTTCTTTTTTTGTGCGGCGCGATCCTGGTAGCGCTGGGCGTTTATGGAGTGCGGCTGGTTTGGCGCGGATTGAGCACGGCCGGACAGCCGTCATTTTTAGAAACAGTTGTGGCGCGCACGGCGCGCAACCTGTCTATCCCGCGAAAGGCGCGACTGGAAAAGAACCCTTGGACGCCTAGCGCGGATGTTCTAAAAGAAGCGCGGGAGAGTTTTCTGGATCGCTGCGCTGTTTGCCACGGGCCCGATGGCTCCGGACAAACCCAAGTCGGCAGCAACCTATATCCCAAAGTGCCGGACTTGCGCTCGCCCCGAACGCAGAAGCTGACGGATGGGGAAATTCGTTACATCATTCGCAATGGCGTGCGCTTGACGGGCATGCCGGGCTGGGCGAAACCGCATGACGAGCAGGGCGATGATAGTTGGAAGCTGGTGCTTTTCATCCGTGACCTGGGGCTCTTAAGCAAGGAACAACGCGAAGAGCAGGTGGCCGAGGACAACTCGGCACACTACGTCGGCTCGCAATCCTGCGAGAAGTGCCACGCGCAAATTTACGAACACTGGCGCAAGACGCCGATGGCGAACGTGGTGCGCGATCCGCGGGAACATCCCGATGCGATCATTCCTGAGCTCTCGACGGATACAATCGCGAAGTTTACGAAGGACGATGTCGCGCTGGTTTACGGCAGCATTTGGAAGCAGCGCTATTTTACGAAACGAGGGGACGATTATTTTCCGGAGCCGGCGCAGTGGGATGTTACCGGACACGTTTGGCGGAAGTATTTCGTGGCCAAGGGGACGGATTGGTGGGAGCCGTTTTATCCCCCGGACAACATGCGGCGGCCGACTGGGCCGACCTGTGACGGTTGCCATTCTGTCGACTACAACATCCACACCAAACAGGTGGCAGAGTGGAACGTTGGATGCGAGAAATGCCACGGCCCGGGAAGCGCGCACGTCGAGCATCCAACTCGTGTGAACATTTTGAATCCAGCGCGAATGGATTATGTGCAGGCAAGCGACACTTGTATTCAGTGCCATTCGCAAGGACGCCCGCCGATGAACCCCATCGAGGGCAAATATTACGATTGGCCGGTGGGCTTTCATGTGGGTTTACATTTGCAGGATTTCTGGCAACTGGAAGAGCACACGCTAGGCGAGACAACGTTCACACACTACGCGGACGGCACCGCGCACAAGAACCGCATGCAAGGAAATGATTTTGTTCAGAGCGTGATGTACCGACGGGGTGTGACCTGCTTCAGCTGCCACGACACGCACGGCACGGAGAACTACGCACAATTGCGAAAACCGGGCGACCAAATATGTTTGGACTGTCACGGCCCGCTTTCGTTGAACGGCCCGCGTACCGGCACGCTCGAAGAGCATACGCATCACAAAAAGGGATCGGCGGGAAGCAGTTGCATTGCTTGTCATATGCCGAAAATCGCGACGACCCTTGCGGACGTCAAGGTGCGGTCGCATACATTTGCTTTTATAACGCCGGCGATGAGCGACAAATATAAAATTCCTGATCCCTGCACGACCTGCCACACGGACAAGAGCACCGCTTGGGCCACTGAGGAATTGCGGCGCTGGCCGGAGCGCTCGACGTGGCGGATGGAGTAATGCGTGGACGCGGGGGATGGCTCTAATCCCGGATGAATGGGCTAATGGGAAACTTGAATTCTTAATGTCCGGTAATGCGACCGAACCGAAACTGAACCATTAGTCAAGAATCTCTTCGGGATGACGCGATCGGGCGGAGACTTAGAATATCGGGTTTGGAAACGAGAGGTGTTGAGGCTATTCGTCCGCGGGCTTTGCGAGGGCGTCTTGAATTTTATGTGTTTCGTCCTCAGTCAGGGCGGGAACGGCCTTTTGCAGCATGCCGAGAAACCATTTTATGTCTTCCGGGTCAGTCGGAAATCCAGTTCCGGTGCCTGCTGCGTGGCCTTGTCCGGGTTTATTGGAGTTGGCGAGAAGTTTTGCCTTTGGGTCAAGGACTGCGATGAACGGTAGGTCAAGTGCTCCACTCGCGGATAAGCCCCCATACTTCGATATTAGAGAGTCCGAACCGGGATTGTCCCATTCAGGATGGCCGGCGAGGGCCTCACCGAACGTCAGTTTTGTGACGATGAAGTACTTGTCGAAAATCGCGGCGATGTCCGGAACACCGAGGAAGCTGTCGAGCTGGTGGCAATCTTCACACCACGATGCGCCGAAAATTAAAAAGATAGTCTTATGCTGGTCAGCAGCTTTCAGTTTGGCTGCCTTGAGAATGTCGTCCGCCTTGGGCGCTTTCTGCGCTGCAGGCAATGCGACGCTCATCAAGAGCAGGGCCACGGCAGCCCGCAAAGCTTTCCACATAGAGATATCCCCCGAGAACTTCCGCGCCATAGCGTAACACCTATTTATGTTACTTCGTGGGTAGATTACCGCGTTAGTAACGCGTAAACGGACAGGTGAAGCTCCCACTTTTCAGAGGTCGACTTCTGCGAAATGAGCAGTCCATTCGACGTTGAGCGCGACGATGTAATCCACGGTAAGATTCACGCCGTATAAACTCAATCACGCTGATTCTGAAGGAGCCTTTGCCATTCGCTCCAAGACACGGGTCCCGGCTCAGACCTTGGGGGATCAGGAAGCATGGCGATGTACTCCAAATTGTTTCCATCCGGGTCGTCAAAGAATACGGACGCGGCGGGCATCCACGGAAAGACGATTGGTTCGGTAATCAATTCTCTTCCGATTCCCAGAGCGGTGATGCCTGCAGATTGAAGTCTTTGGGGAGCCGCCAGAACGTCCTCCAGCTTGACTTGAAAGGCCACGTGATGCTGCTTGGGGAGTGGGTGAGATCCCACGGAGAAAATGCCCATCATTGACCGGCCGCGGCCGCCGACCCAAAAAAAAGCCGCCGGGCGTTCTGGTTGCGCAATCCCTAACTCTAGCCCAACAACATCGCGGTAGAAGGCGAGGGACCGTTCGAAGTCACGGACGCTAATGTGGGCTTCAAAGAGACCTTCGATTGGAATCATGTGCCGCACCTCTCGAATTCGGGCTCTGCCGAGACACTTTGCCCGGCGCCGCAATGTGGCGTCAAGCGTGTTCACCCGGGCGGCGCATTAATCGGTGGCTAATCTCGAACGCGGAAGTATTCTCTCCAGGCTACTTCTTCACCTACGAGGGCATCGGCCCTGTAGACCCCTGGATGCATGGACGCGAGAGGAAAACTCCAGGCACGCTCCTGAGTTTCACCTCTTCCCAGGGCGATTTTGACGGGCGGCCCGCTGACGAGAAGATGATTGTCGGCATCATAAATCCGCAAGTGCTCGGTACTCTTCCAGGAATCAATTCCTTGAAAAGCGACTATGATGGTGGCCAGATCCTGACGCGTGAACTCCAAATTCATTTCCCTGCCGAGCAGAGCTTTGCCTTTTTTTTGCGGCTTGCCCTGGGTGATCATTCCAAAAGAGATGCGGTCAGCGGCAGTTACGGGCTCGGTAAACTGACCGGACGCCCACATGGATTGGAGGGTTGTGGGATTGGCGTTGGTGCTTAAGTTAACTAACACGATCGGAACCACGGAACCGGTGGTGGTGAATATTCTTCCTCCTGCGCTGTAGCTTTGCGGGTCACGTATGAATTGTCGAACGAAGCCTTCCGGAAGCGTGCCGCCGAGCAATCCCAAAACTTCGCCCCGATCGCTCAGTACCGGCCCACCGGTCGAAACGGAATTAAATAGTCCGGAAAGACTGAGCCTCTCTCCCCAACCCTCGTGTGAATCTTTGCCGACGATTTGGCCGTCTGAGATGACACGCCCTCCATCGGTCTTGGTGTCCAGCCAGTAGCAATGATCGCCAATCGTGACGGACTTATCGTCTGCTCTCTTGAGCTTCCCGCTCTTCCCACCATCAACTTTCAACATGACCCAATCTTGTCGGCGATTCCACGCAGCAATATCAGTGGATTGCAGGTGGCTGCCGTCTGGCAGCGTGATTCGGAGGGCGCGAGCAGCGTCAACCGTCCGGAAGGAGGTAACAAGCATCCCGTCGCCAAGAAAAAAACCAGTTCCGGCATCAAACGGGCGGCCTTTGGTGTCCAATTTCTCAATCAGAACGGTGGCCGCAAGGGTTCGAGCGTAGATCTCGGCTGGCGTTGGTAGTACGTCTGCGCTAGCAACGACGGGGGGTTTTTTCGCGGAGACAATCTCGAAGTTCAGACTCCCGGCAGACTCTCCGTCGACGCGTGACTCAAAGGTCCACAAGCCTGGCGAGGTATTTTCAAAGAGTGGAAATGTCCAGTAGCCGCCAAATTTTAGCTCTGTAGCTGGATAATCGAAACTGGACATTACCGCGAGCTGTCCGTTTGGGCCGCGGAGAGTCCCCTCGCAGTGATGTGTTCCGCGAGGAGCTTCCCATTCAAAATATACGATCACCTGTCGATCATCGGGCACGTAAAAAGTGGTCCGGGGATCGGCCATGACAAACGAGCTTCCCTGCGATGCGCCCTTGGATCCGGCTACGGACCGAACCAACTTAGTTCTCGGGCCCGAAGCCTGAACGCCGCCAGCCTGCCTCGCCGAGAGCGTTGCGGCTGTGGTCAGGGATATTACGCAGATAAGGGCAACAGCCTTCGCAGCGCATTTTGCGCGCGAAAAATCTTGGTCGATTTGTGGTTTGCGCATCGGCTTCAGATACTCTCCGAGTGAGTTGTCACCGGTGGATGATTTCATTAAAAGCTCGGTGCAAGTCACGTCCCGGCCCGCTCGTGACGAAGCTGTCAGTCTATGGTGCACGACGGGGCTGATTAATGCACTTAGCTTAGACTTCGGATGTTACTTGGAAGCCAATAATATTATATATAGGAATAAGGCCTGATGAATGCGTTCGGCGGACCTGACCGCGCCGATCCTAATCCGGATCCATAGCGCGCACTGCCGGGGCGCGATTACTGTTTCTCGCAGAGAAGTAGTTTCAAATGTCGGCCATGGTTTGGAAGAGCGGCAGGGTTTGGCACAAGGCTAAAATTTTTTCTTGAAACTCGGCGGTTCTTGCGAGGAATTCAAAGCCATACATAGAGCCGTTTTTTCGCCGAACGACGGCCTTCACACGAGCTCGTAGCACCGGGTAAAGGAGCACTTGTTCTCCCACTTCAAGGCGCCCTGCTGTTGCTGCGGACATGCCTCCGGCGCCGATCTCGAAGCTCATGCCGTGCATTGAGACGCCATTCTCGGTGGCTATGTTCAAATCGACGATGAAGCGATGACGAGTGTGCTTGCGGCGTTCGATTCCGCCAGCCGCGGCAGATGGGTTTTGATTGGATGTCATATTGAATTCGATCCTGCGGGTCGGCTGTGTAGATCAAGGGATAGATGTTCCGGATGGAGGGAGTAGAGAGCCGGGACAGTAATCCTGATTAGTTTTCATACTAACGCACTTGAGCGTTACGTACGTTTGCGTGTTTCCACAAGCGCGAATCTCATGAGACTTCATTTATGTTTCGTAAGCCGTGAGTGAGCGGACTATTGTTGTGTAAAAATAATAAGGTTGGCGCGAAAATTTCGACCGAACTGTAACAGCGCGATGACAGGAGTGATTTCATTCCATATAGAAATTGGTTTTCGGGATTTTTAAGAGTGATGACGCCGGCATTTGGGCTAAAGGTATCGCGATGGTCAGTGGTGATTCTTTTTGTAACGCCGCTCTGCCAAAGGCCGCTTCTCGCGCAACACCAGGATCAGGCTCAGGAACCAAGTACGCTGCGTGTAAGCGTGAACCTGGTGTTATTGGACGCCACGGTGAAGACCAAGGGCGGGCGCATCATGGCCGAGCTGAAGAAGGACGACTTCGAGGTACGCGAAGATGGCGTGCCGCAAAAGCTGGAGATCTTTGGCCGCGACGAGCTTCCTTTAGAGGTTGCGCTGGTATTGGACTTGAGTGATTCGATTGGTCCTTTTATGGGGCCTTTGCGCGAGGCAGCGACGACTGCTCTGGGCGCGCTGAAACCGGAAGATCAGGTGGCGCTATTTACGTTTGCCACTGAAGCGGAATTGCGCGTGCCGTTCACCCACGATAAATCCAAGATTGCCGAGCAGTTCGGCAGCTTTAAAGTCGGCGGGGCTACAAATATCAATGACGGAATATTTGTGGCTGCCAAGTATCTACTCGGCGCGCCTCCGAAGGGCCGCCGGGTGATTATTTTGATTAGCGATGACGTCGGCACGGACGCGGGCGGACAAGGGACGCACGACATCGTGACGGAAGCGATCGCTTCGGACGCCGTTTTATATAATCTGAAAATCCCGGGATACAACCCGGCGTCGACGCTATTCTATGCCGCTATGGTTCCCGGGTTGGTGAATATACGCAAAGTTATGGATCAGACCGGCGGAGAAATCTTCGACGTGAAAGATGTGGCAAACCTGGATACCGAATTCCGCGCGCTGATCCAGCGGATCAAGACGCGTTACACGCTGGGGTATTACACCCAGGCTAACGGAGCGACAGGTAAGCCCCACAAGCTCGAGGTAAGACTCAAATCATCGTTTGGGAAAAAGGGACATGATTACGCGATCCTGGCGAAAAGCGGCTACTACGTTCACTGACAAACGAGCGGTTGTGGGTCTTGACCTTGTGCAGGAAGAAGCCAGCAGAGCTTCACAAACCCGCACACCATTTCCGTACTGTGTCATGATGCACCGCCCACGCTTTCCACACCGATTCAGCCCAGGCTCTTACGCGATTCTGGTGCTCTTCGTTCGAAGCCGCTTGCAAAACTTCCAGCACACTCAGCGTTCCGATCATTGAGGGCGGTTCAAGCCAATCGCAGCGGTCTTTGAACCCCATAATTTCAACCATCGCGTTGTTGGCCCTCTCCATCGACCACCCGGCTTCCAGGAGAAGATACAACCGCGACAGATGCACGGCGACCGATCTTCTGGCCGCCGGAACATTGACGCCGGGGTGCTGTACCGCGTAGGTATCCACGGTGAGACGTTGAAGCCGCGCAAGTCGATAGTCGCTGTACTCTCGCGCCAGGAGTCCGCCATAGGCGGCCCAACAGCCGGGCGACGACAACATGTATTCAT
>Ga0307479_10001092_pt1 | contig 24507 bp, 23 predicted proteins | sample atmos_gasesECM4C_FD_203743 | JGI IMG/M metagenome (GOLD analysis project Ga0307479, IMG submission 203743) | Hardwood forest soil microbial communities from Morgan-Monroe State Forest, Indiana, United States - atmos_gasesECM4C_515 | ecosystem: Environmental > Terrestrial > Soil > Temperate... | reverse complement strand
GGACCGGGCCAGCCCAAGCTGTACGGGACCACGATGCGGTTCCTCCAGGTGATGGGCCTCGAGTCTCTCGACAACCTGCCCACGCCGAAGTCCGAAGGTGCGGAGCTGAGCGCACGAGCGAGCGGTTAAACAGGTTCCTTGCGCGCGCGGGCGTCGCCAGCCGACGCTCCGCGGATTCCCTCATCGCCTCCGGTTCGGTTCGCGTCAACGGGAAACGGCCTCCGGAGACCGGGATGCTCATCGATCCGGGGCGCGACGACGTCACGGTTGACGGCCGCGCGGTCAAGCCGCCTACTACGCATCGGTACCTGATGCTCAACAAACCGCTCGGCGTGATCACGACCGCGCGTGACGAGTCTTCGCGCACGACTGTGCTCGACATCATCGGAGCGGAGGGACTGGCGGGTCACCGGCTGTTCCCAGTCGGAAGGCTCGACGCTGACAGCACCGGACTCCTGCTGCTGACAGACGACGGCGACGTCGCATACCGCCTGACGCATCCCCGCTACAAGGTGGCCAAGGAGTACGAGGTCGTGACCGCCGGAGTGCCCACGCGCGCCAACCTCGATGCCCTGCGTCGCGGTGTCCAGCTCGACGAGGGCGTGACGGCGCCGGCGGAGGTCGAGGTCGTGCGCGCGACCACAGGCGATCGGGACTCAGGGCGTGCTGAGCTTCGTGTCGTGATCCGGGAGGGAAGGCATCGCCAGGTCCGTCGCATGATGCAGGCGGTCGGCCACAAGACGCTGTCGTTGCGGCGCACGGCGTTTGGTCCGCTGCGTCTCGGTCGCCTCAAGACCGGCGGGTTTCGAGTGCTGTCGAGTGGCGAGGTCGCGGCGCTCCATCGTGCGACCGGGCTCGACCCGCGGTGATCGTGACGATCGACGGCGGCGTCGCATCCGGGAAGTCGGCCGTTGGCCGCCGCGTCGCCGAGGGCCTCGGACTCCGGTTCATCGACAGCGGCCTGATGTACCGTGCGATCACGCGCCTCGCCGCGATGCGCGGCATCGACACACACGACGCCGAAGCCATCACGAGGCTGGCCGACTCGACGAAGATCCGCATCGAGGGCGAGCGTGTGTGGGCTGACGGCACCGAGCTCACCGAGGGCATCTACGACACCGACTACGCGGACGCGCTCCCGGTGGTGTCGGCGACCCCCGGTGTCCGCAGGGCGCTCGTCGAGCAGCAACGGCAGATGGGCAAGGATGGCGTCGTCATGGCTGGGCGCGACATCGGCACCGTTGTGTTTCCCAACGCCGACCACAAGTTCTTCCTCGTGGCGAGCCTCGATGAGAAGGTGCGCCGCCGCGCGGCTCAGTACGAGCGGCGAGGCGAGCGCGTGGATGAGGAAGCGATGCGCAAAGAGGTCGAGCTCCGGGACCGTATCGATTCGGAGCGTCCCATCGCGCCACTGCGTCCGGCCGACGACGCGCTGATCATCGACACCGACCACCTGGACCTGGAGCAGGTCGTCGACCGCATCCTCGATCACGTGCGGCGCTGATGTACGCGCTCCTCCGCGGGGTCATGCGCTTGATGGTCGGCGTCTATCTCGCAGGACTGTTCAAGGTCTCGGGGGTGCAGAACGTTCCGACGCAGGGGCCGCTGATCATCTGCCCCAACCACATCGGCACCATCGACCCGCCACTCGTGCCGGCATTCGTGCCCCGCGGCGACACCTGGAGCATGGCCAAGTCGGAGTACTTCCGCAATCCTGTGATCAACTGGCTTTTCACGAGCTATCACGCGTTTCCGGTCGTGCGGCACACGGCCGATCGAGTCGCGCTACGTCGAGCCTTCGATGTCCTGAACGAGGGTCACGCGCTGATCATCTATCCCGAGGGGACCCGGATCGACGCGGGAGTCCTGGCGCGGCCTGAGCCGGGAGCCGGGTTCATCGCCCAGAGGTGTGCCTGCGCGGTTCTGCCGGTCGCCCTGACGGGCACCGCCGCGTGTCTGCCCAAAGGCGCGAGGTGGCCGCGCCGCGTGAAGGTCACGATGACGTTCGGCGCCCCGTTCGTCGTGCTGCAGCGCCGCGCCACTGACGACTCTCGTGTCACCCACGAGGAGGCGGCGGAGGCGATCATGCTGGCAATCGCGGAGCTTCTACCGCCGGAAATGCGCGGAGAGTTCAGCGATCTGGACAGCTTGAGGTCCCGCCTGGCCGGAACGACGAGGCCCGCCTGACCCCGCGTTAAGCGCGACTATCGCGGCTTTTCGCGAGGCCAGCTGCGCGTTAGTCGCGCGTAACGCGGAGGTTCGATGGCTGCGAAAGTCTCAGCCGATTGCGGGGCGCGCCCAGTCGTCCTCGACCAGGCTGCCCAGCGCCGGGTTGAAGCAGGCGTCGAACGCCTCCTTCAGCGTCTGCGGCGTGAGCCGTGGCGGCTGCTGGCGGTAATTGGCCAGGTCGACCAGCCGCGCGACCAGCGCCCGAGGGTGCGAGCCGCGGAGCGGCTTTTTGCCGTAGAGGTTGTTGAGCAGGTATCCGACCGCCTTCTCGTCGAAGGGCACGCCCTGGCGGTCGCACTCGAATCGGAGGATGCGCCCGAACGACTCTGGAGAGGGGTTGCCGACGCCGATCTTGTAGGCCATGCGGCGAAGGAATGCCTCGTCGACGAGCTCGGTGGGGGACAGGTTGGTCGAGAACACGACCTGGCAAAGGAACGGCAGCTCGATCTTGCGACCGGAGGCCGACAGGTCGATGTAGTCGATCTTCTTCTCCATCGGAACGATGAATCGGTTGAGCAGGCGCATAGGCGGAACTTCCTGGCGGCCGAAGTCATCGATCACGAGGACCCCGGCGTTGGCCTTCCACTGCAGCGGCGCCTCGTAATAGCGGTTCTGCGGGTCGTAGGTGAGGTCGAGCTGCTGGAGCTTGAGCTCACCACCGGCGGTGACCACAGGGCGTTCGACCTTGACCAACCGGCGATCTATCGGCTGCTCGCCCTCCGCGACTTTGTGGTAGACGGGGTCGATCACGCGGACGATCTCGTCGCCGATGGCCACGGCGTGCGGGATCTCGATGGGCGCCCCCATCAGCAGGGCCATGCGCTCGGTGATGGTGCTCTTGCCGTTGCCCGGTGCACCGAAGATGAAAAGCGAGGCGCGCGAGACCATCGCCCCGCCGATCTGGTCGATCACATGCTGCTCGAGCTCCAGCTCGCCCAGCGCCTTTTTGAGCTGCGCGTCGGTGACAGGCGACTTGCCGGTGACCTGCGAGCGGATGAGCGCGAGGTAGTCCTCAAAGTTGACGGGGCATGGCCCGAGGTACCGCGTCTGGACCGAGGACATCTCGGACGCGCGCTGGCGTCCTGCGGCGGAGATGGCGTAGTTCATCTTCACCGGGTACGGCCGGCCCTCGAGGGTCGGGTCGTTGGACACACCGCGGGTGTCCATGAGCTGGTTCTTCTCGAACTCGTCGATCAGCGGCGAGAACGTCTCGAATGGAAGCCCGAGCCGCTGCTCGAGGGTCGCCCCCGTCAACTGGTCGGCGAAGGCCAGCGTGCGCAGCAAAAGGCTCGCGACCAGGTCACGCCGGACGTGAAGGTCTTCGAGCCGCTTGGGAGCTTCGATCGCCCCGGTTACCATCGGCCGGTCATATTACATTTCAGAAGCCCCGATTCCGGCCATTACTAGAATCGGTCAAACGTTGGTGGAGTACGCGGCGCTGGACCTGGAGACCACCGGTCTCGACCCAGCCCGGGACCGGGTCATCGAGGTCGGCGCGGTCGCCTTTACGCCCGGCCAGGTCACGTCGACCATGGAGCAGCTGGTCGATCCAGGGCGTCCGGTGCCCGACACCGTCCTGCGCCTGACCGGTATCAAGCAGGAGGAGCTCCGAGGCGCTGCCAGCCCCGAAGACGCGCTTCGGCAGCTTGCCGAGTTCCTGCGAGGCCGGCAGCCGGTCGGGCACGGCGCGCGTCTCGACGTCGAGTTCCTGGAGACCGCGGGCTTGTGGGACGGGTCGCAGGAGATCCTGGACACGCTGGACATCTCGCGGATCCTGCTCCCGGGCGCCGGCAGCCACAGCCTCCCGCTGCTGTCCAGCGAGATGGGCTTCAACCAACCTCGGCCACACCGCGCCCTGGACGACGCGGATGCGACGCGCCAGCTCCTGCTGAGGCTTCGCGAGGAGGCGATCGGCCTGCCCGAAGGCCTCAAGGAGTCGATGGTGGCCCTGGTGGCGCCTTACCCATGGGCCGTCGCTCATTTCTTCGCCGACGCGTTGACGGCGCCCAATCCCAATCCGGAGCCGGCCCCGGCCGTCGAGCCTGGGGCGACGCAGGTGCGAAAGCCCGCCGAGCCCGCACCCGACGACCCCGCCGCCATCGCATCGATGCTCGGACCCGAAGGCCCGCTCGCCGCGGTCATCCCGGGCTATGAGCACCGCGAGTCACAGCTGCAGATGCTGCTCGCCGTCGCCCAGATCCAGGCACGCGGCGGCACGCTCGTCGTCGAGGCGGGGACCGGCACCGGCAAGAGCCTCGCGTACCTCGTGCCGTCGCTCGCGCGCGCCACGAGCCACCGCGAGCGGGTCGTCGTCTCCACCAACACCCACACGCTTCAGGAGCAGCTCATGGACAAGGACCTTCCGGCCTTGCGCGAATGGCTGCCCTGGGCCTTCAAGGCGGTGCTGCTCAAAGGCCGGTCCAACTACATCTCGCTGCGCCGCTGGCGCCGCTACCTCGCAGAGCCCTGCCGGGACCCCGAGGAGCTGATGTTCAAGCTCAAGGTCCTGATCTGGCTGCGCTCGACGGAGAGCGGCGATCGCTCGGAGCTGCGTCTCTACGGCCGCGAGGAGGTGCTCTGGACGAACATCGCGAGCGATCCGCTCGATTGCGTTGGCATCCACTGCACCAAGGAGGACTGCTACGTCCACCGGGCCCGGGCCGAGGCGGAGACTGCCGACCTCGTGGTCGTCAACCACTCGCTGCTCCTCGCCGACGCCGAGGTGGGTGGCGGGTTGCTGCCCGAGTATGACCACCTGGTCATCGACGAGGCTCACCACCTCGAGGAGGCGGCCACGCGCGGGCTGCGCCAGGAAGCCGATGGGCCCGGCCTGATCGCGTTGCTCGAGAGGCTGTCGGGCGGGCTGCTCGGTGACCTGCAGCGCCAGCCCCACCTCGGGGCGTCCGGCGACGCGTTCGGAGAAGCGATGCCGCAAGCGGTGTCGGCGGCCGCGCGCGTGCGTGAGCTGTTCGGGCTCGCCGACGTCTGGGTCGCCGTTCGTCTCGGCGAGGCGGAGCGACGCGAGGAGTCGGTACGCATCACTGGTCCGGTGCGTGATGAGGACGCCTGGGCCGCCATCCGGCTGAGCGCGGAGAACGCGGTCACATCGCTGACAGCTCTCGACGCCACCCTGCGCAAGGGCGTCGCAGGCGTGCGCGAGTGGCTCGGTGGCGAAGAGCCCGACCAGGGCATCCGCGAGCTGGAGATGATCCGCGGCCGGCTCGAGGCGGCGCTGTCCCTGCTCGACGGGGCGCTGCTTCACCCGGACATGAATCGCGTCTACTGGTTCACCCAGGTGTCGCGCGCGGAAAACCTTCTGCTCCGTGCGGCGCCGATCAACGTCGGCTCGCTGCTGCACGACCGCGTCTACGGGGAGCGCCGCTCGACCGTGTTCACCTCGGCGACTCTGGCCGTGGGCGGAACCTTCGACTATTTCAGCTCTCGCGTCGGGCTGGGTCCCGAGATCGAGGAGATGATCCTGCCTTCGCCGTTCGACTTCTACCGGCAGGCGCTCGTGTGCCTGCCCACCGACATGCCCCTTCCCGAGGACGAGGCTTTCGATGGCGCCGTCGAAAACGTCATCGCCGCGGTCGCACGCCGCGTTGGAGGCCGGACCCTGGCGCTGTTCACATCTCACCGCCAGTTGCGCGACGTCCACGCCGCGCTCAGGCAGCGGGTCGACCTCGATGAGGTGTTGATCCTCGGCCAGGGCATCGACGGCCAGCGCCGCCAGCTGCTCAAGACGTTCGAGGAAGCCGATCGACCGCTGCTGCTTGGGACGTCGACGTTCTGGGAGGGCATCGACATCCCCGGCGAACGGCTGAGCTGCGTCATCGTCGTCCGCCTTCCTTTTCCAGTGCCCAGCGAGCCGGTGTCCGCGGCGCGAGCGGAGCTGGTGCGGGATCCGTTCACGCAGCTGGCGCTGCCGCAGGCCGCCCTCCGCCTCAAGCAGGGATTCGGGCGCTTGATCCGCCGCTCGACCGACCGGGGTGCGGTCGTCATCCTCGACAACCGGATCCTGGGCCGTGACTACGGCAGGACGTTCCTGCAGGTGCTGCCGCCGGCGTCGCGCTTCGTCGGCCCGGGCGAGGAGGTCGCCGACCGCGTGGGCGCCTGGCTCGAAGGCGTTTGAGCAAGCTTTGTCCTCCCCATTTATGGGGAGGTGTCGGCGAAGCCGACGGAGGGGCGGAATGAGCAAGCTCTTCGTTGTCGGCACTCCCATTGGAAACCTCGAAGACGTCAGCGCGAGGGCGACCCGCATCCTCGGCGATGTCTCGGCGATCGCGGCGGAAGACACGCGAGTCACGGCGCGACTGCTGGCGCGCCACGACATCCGCAAGCCGCTCATCAGCTACCGCGCACCGGTGGAGCGGCGCGGGCTGCCGCGCGTGATGGCGGCGCTCGAAGAGGGCGACGTCGCGCTCGTCAGCGACGCGGGGACGCCGACGATCTCGGATCCAGGCCAGGCTCTGGTCACCGCGGCCTGGGCCGCCGGTCACACCGTCGTGCCAGTTCCCGGTCCGAGCTCGGTGACGGCTGCGCTTTCGATCGCCGGCTACCGCGGACCCGGCTTCACATTCCTCGGCTACCTGCCCCGCAAGCCAGGCGAGATGCGCCGCTTGCTCGGGACGCTGAGCACCGACCCGCGCCCCGCCGTCGCCTTTGAATCGCCGTATCGAATCGGGAAGTCGCTGGCGTTGATCGCGGAATCCCTGCCTGATCGGAGCCTGACGGTGACCCGAGAGCTGACCAAGGTTCACGAAGAGGTGCTGCGCGGAACCGCGGCCGAGGTACTCGCCGCTCTCGGTGACCGTGCGCGCGGCGAGTTTACAGTTGTGATTTCCGGTGCCTGAACGAAGAACTGTCCTCATCGCTCCCGCATGGCCCTACGCCAACGGGCCGCGTCACATCGGCCACGTGGTCGGTTTCGCCGTGCCCGGCGACGTCCTCGCGCGCTTCGAGAGATTGAGGGGATCGCGCGTGCTGATGGCGAGCGGCACCGACGAGCATGGGACCCCGATCACGTACGAGGCGGACAAGAAGGGAATCCCGCCGAAGGAATTCGCGGACGAGAACAACGCGATCATCGTCGACGACCTCGTGCGCCTTGGCATGACCTACGACATCTTCACGCGCACCACGACGGCCAACCACTACGACGTGACGCAGGAGCTGTTCCTGACGCTCTACGAGAAGGGTTATCTGCTGAAGGAAACGCAGATGGGCGCCTTCGACCCCGCCACAGGCCGCACGCTTCCGGACCGCTACATCGAGGGCAAGTGCCCGATCTGCGGCTACATGGAGGCGCGCGGCGACCAGTGCGACAACTGCGGCAACCAGCTCGACCCGGCCGACCTGATCAATCCCCACCAGCGCGGTAGCGACGCGCCCGTTGAGTTCCGCGAGACGGAGCACTTCTTTTTCGACCTGCCGGCGTTTGGTGAGCCGCTCACGAAGTGGATCGAGACGCACGACGACTGGCGGCCGAACGTACGCAAGTACTCGCTCGAGTTCGTGCGCAACCTCAAGCCGCGCGCGATCACGCGGGACCTTGACTGGGGCGTCCCCGTGCCGCTGCCCGGGTGGGAGGACAACCCGGCCAAGAAGATCTACGTGTGGTTCGACGCGGTCATCGGCTACCTCTCGGCGTCGATCGAATGGGCTGCGAACCAGGGGACGCCAGAAGCCTGGAAGGACTGGTGGCAGAACCCCGACTCGCGCCACTACTACACGATGGGCAAGGACAACATCACGTTTCATACGGTCCTGTGGCCGGCCATCCTGCTGGCGGCCGGTGACCGGCACCTTCCGGATGAGATCGTCGCGAGCGAGTTTCTGCACATGGAGGGCTCGAAATTCTCGACGAGCCGGGGAAATGTCATCTACGTCAAGGACGTGCTCGACCGATACGACGCCGACGCGCTGCGCTACTACCTGATGATTGCGGGCCCCGAGAACCAGGACACCGACTTCACGTGGGCAGAGTTCATCCGCCGCAACAACGACGAGCTCGTCGCCACGTGGGGCAACCTCGTGCACCGCACGCTGGTCAACGCACACCGCAACTTCGGCGCCGTGCCGCAGCCGGGGTCGCTTACCGCTGCCGACGATGCGCTGATCAAGGAGTTGGAGGCTGCCCTCGACTACGTCGCTCAGCAGATCGAACAGGCGCGTTTTCAAAATGCGCTCAAGCACGCGATGGCGATGGCGTCCCGGGTCAACGTCTATCTCGGCACCGAACAGCCGTGGCAGACGATCAAGAGCAACCGCGAGCGCGCGGGCACGGTCCTCTACGTCGCGTTGCGTTGTGTCGACAACCTGAAGACGATGCTCACGCCGTTCCTGCCGTTCTCGTCGCAGCGGCTGCACTCGATGCTTGGATACGAAGACGTGATCGCGCCCCAGCCGGAGGTGAAGGACCTCGGCACGCATCGGGTCATCACCGGCGACTATGACGCGAGTGACCGGTGGCATCCGTCACAGCTGGAGCCCGGACGAAAGCTGCCCGTGCCGCAGCCGCTGTTCAAGCGCCTGGACGAAGACTCAGAGGAGGCGGCCGCATCTTCGTAGACACACACCTCCACATCGAGGAGCTGGGCGACGCGACCGAGGTGGTGCAGCAGGCGGTGGCGGCGGGAGTGACGCGGCTGATCGCGGTCGGCGCCAACCTCGAGCGCAGCTCGAACGCGGTCTCGCTGTCGCACGCGTATGAGGAGGTGTGGGCGGGCGTGGGCCACTACCCGCTCGAGGCGGCGGAGCCGGACCTGAACGCCCTCGGCCGGCTCGCCCGCGACGAGATGGTCGTGGCCATCGGGGAGATCGGCCTCGACTTCGAGCACGTCGGCGGACCGCCACGCGACCGCCAGATCCAGCGCCTCGACGAGCTGTTCGCGATCGCGACCTCGCTCGACCTACCGGTGTCGGTCCACAACCGAGGGGCCTCCGAGGAGCTGCTCGCAGCGATCAAGCGACACCCCTCGCTGCGTGGCGTCATGCACTATTTCGCCCTCGATTGGGATTGGGCGCAGCGGTTCCTCGAGGTCGGGTTCTACCTGTCGTTCGCGGGATTGATCACGCGCCCGAGCCGGTCCGAGCTGCGCGAGGTCGTGAAGAGGTGTCCGGCGGATCGACTTCTGCTCGAGACGGACTCGCCTTACGGCAACGCGCAGCAGCGGATGGGCGTGCCCAACCGTCCCGCTTACCTGACCGACACGGCGCAGCTGGTGGCCGAGCTGCGCGAGATAAGCCTCGAGCAGCTGGGCGACCAGGAGCGCACCAACGCGATCGCGCTCTTCCAAAAAATGAAGTAGTGATCAGATCCCTATAGATCCGGCGGACCCGCTGCAGCTCGCGTCGCTGCTCCGGAGGCACCGGATCACGCTCAAGCGCCGCCTCGGCCAGAACTTCCTGATCGATCCTGCTATGCGCGATGCGATCGCGGACGCGGCCGGTGCGAGGCGTGAAGACCTCGTGCTCGAGGTCGGCGCCGGCGTCGGTACGTTGACGATCGCGCTTGCATCACGCGCAGGACGCGTGGTGGCCGTCGAGCTGGATCGGGATCTGCTGCCGGCGCTTCGTGAGGTCACACGAGAATCGGCAAATGTCGAGATCGTCGAGGGCGACATCCTTCGCCTCGACGTCACCGGGGACATCGTCGCCGGCAACATCCCCTACAACCTCACGGGCGCCCTGATCCGCAAGTTGCTGGACAGGCCCTCACGCCCGCAGCGCCTCTCGCTCGTGGTGCAGAAGGAGGTGGCCGAGCGGTGGACCGCGCCCAAGGGCGCGAGCCTCGCGACGGTGGCCGTCCAGGTGTTTGCCGAGGCGAAGATCGTGTTCACGATCCCGGCGAGCGACTTCGAGCCGGCGCCCAGGGTCGATTCAGCGCTCGTGGTGCTCGAGGTCCGTCCAAAACCTGCCGTCGAGGTCGACGACCTCGACGCGTTCTTTCGCTTCGTCGAAGAGACGTTTCAGTTCCGCCGGAAGCAGCTCGGCGGGGTTCTCGCGAGAAAGGGGTTTCGCGGCCTCGCCGAGCTCGGCATCGATCCCGCGCGGCGACCCCAGACCCTCAGTCTTTCCGAGTGGGAAGCGATTTACCGCGCAGTCAAATCCTAGGTTCGATCGTTAGGCTTGCCGACGCATGGAACCGATCCGGCTACCGGTCGAGGCTCCTGGCGGCTTTCGCGGAGCGCTTCGACACACCGCGTTCCGCAACATCTGGTTCGCGCAGCTGGCGGCGCAGCTGGCGGACAAGTTCCTGCTCTTCTCGCTGATCATCCTCGCTTACAACATCTCCCACGGCAGCACGCCCGTCGCCGTGACGCTGCTCGCGTACACCGTCCCCGCGGTGCTGCTTGCGCCGCCCGCGGGCGTGATCGCGGACCGCCTGAACCGCAAGCAGATCATGCTGTGGAGCAACCTCGGGCGCGCGTTTGTCGTGGCCGCGATTCCCATCGCGGCGCTGATCCCGGGCGTGAAGGACGACTTTCTCCACCTGCTCCTGATCGCCTTCCTGTTCTCGTCCGTGGGCCAGCTTTTCGCACCCGCGGAGGCGGCGGTGATACCGACGGTGCTGCCCCGGTCGATGCTCATCACCGCCAACTCGATGGCGCTGCTCACGTCGGTCCTGACTCTTGTCGTCGGGGGCGTGCTCGCGCCGGTCGTTTCGAGAATCGACCTGTACGCGCCCTACTGGTGCGCGGTCGTACTGCTGATGATCGCCGCTACGCTCATCTTCGCCTCCGACATTCCTCACGTCCCGCGCCACAAGGAGTCACCTGTCGAGGAAAGCGCGAGCCGTTTCCGCGTGCTGCTGCTCGACCTGCAAGAAGGCGTCGACGCGATGCGGGCTTCGCGCGGCCTCCGTCTCGCGTTTGGCCAGGTGAGCATCGCGATCCTGGTGCTCTTCATGCTCTACACGCTCGCCCCCGCATACGTGAGCAAGGTCCTCGGCATCGCGGCACAGGACACCTACGTGATCCTCGGACCGGCCACCGCGGGCGCGATCCTAAGCGCGGTCCTCCTGGGACAGTTCTTGCGCAACGTCGACCGCTCGCGGTTGCTCGCGGGCTCGCTGCTCGCCAACGGGCTGACACTGCTCGCGCTGGCGGCCGTGCCGGAGGCGATGCGTCATTTCGCCGACCTGCAGGTCCACAACCGGATCACCGGCGCAACGTTCAGCCTGCTTCTCGGCGTCGAGTTCGGGGCGATCCTGATCCCGGCCGTCACCTACCTGATGGAGTCGACCAGCGACGCGATCCGGGGCCGCATCTTCGCGCTGCTCTATATGGTCATCAACGGGGTGTCGGCGCTGCCAGTGCTGGTCGCGGCGGCGCTCGCCGACACGATCGGCACGGCCCAGGTCCTTGGCGGGCTCGGTGTGCTGCTGCTCGGCGGCGGACTCGGAGTCATGGCCGGCGGGTTGCGCGTCTCTGAGCCAAGATCAAAACCACCGCTATCAGTGCAATGACGATTAAGCCGCCGATGCCGACGTCGCGCAGGATCGTCTCCAGCAGGCCGAGGTTGCTGCCCAGCAGGTAGCCCGCGAGGCCGATCACGGTCGCCCACAGCAGTCCGCCGACCGCACTGAAAAGCTGGAAGCGCCAGAACGGCATTCGCGCCATGCCGGCCAGCATCGACGCCCACGTGCGGAGGCCGAGGATGAACCGCCCACCGATGATCGTCTTGTCGCCGTGACGCGCGAAGAAGAGCTCGGCTCGCGCGAGGCGCTCCGGGCTGATCCTCAGCGCGGCGCCGAACCTTTCGACGAACGGCCTACCTCCGTGGTGGCCGAGGAGGTAGCCGATGTCCGCGCCGACGGTCGAGCCGAGGAATCCGAACAGGATCACCAGCGCGATGGAGTGATGGGTGGCAGCAGCCCACGCCGCAGCAAGCAACAGCAGGGTCTCGCCTGGAAATGGAATGCCGGTGCTCTCGATCAGGATTCCCAAGCCAGCCGACGGATAGCCGAGGGTGTCCACGATCGCAGTCCAGTTCAAGAGCCTTCATATACTGGACGACCCGATGCCCGAGTACGGCGACCACGAAGCAACCGACGACCCGCTTCAGATCCTGCGGCATTCGACCGCGCACCTGCTTGCGGCGGCCGTCACGGAGCTTTACCCGGACGCGAAATATGCGATCGGACCGGCCATCAAAGAGCCGCCGGGCTTCTATTACGACTTCGACTTCGGCCGGCCCATCTCCGAGGCTGACCTGCCCGCGATCGAGTCGCGCATGCGCAGGATCGCCCAGGAGGGACGCACGTTCGAGCACGAGATCCTGCCGCGCGATCAGGCGATCGAAGAGTTCCGCAAGCGCGGCCAGGACTACAAGCTCGAGCTCATCAATGACAAGGTCTCGGGCGACGGCGTCAGCGTTTACCGCACGGGGAATTTCCTCGACCTCTGCCTCGGCCCACACGTCAAGTCGACTCGCGACCTCAAAGCGTTCAAGCTGCAGCGCGTTTCGGGTGCGTACTGGAGAGGCGACGAGAAGAAGCCGCAACTGACTCGAATCTATGGCACCGCGTGGCAGTCACAGAAAGAGCTCGACGACTACCTGAAGTTTCTCGAGGACGCCGAGAAGCGAGACCACAAGAAGCTGGGCAAGGACCTCAAGCTCTTCGCGGTCGACGACCGCGTGGGTCCTGGGCTGCCGATCTGGCTCCCCGACGGCGCAACCATCCGGCGCGAGCTCGAGCGCTTCATCGTCGACGAGGAGCTGTCCCGCGGTTACCTGCACGTGCGCACGCCCGACGTCGCGCGGCTCGAGCTGTTCCGGCAGAGCGGCCACGCGCAGCTCTACCGGGAGTACATGTATCCGCCCATGATTTTCGAGGACGGGGAGGAGCTCGAGCTGCGGCCCGTCAACTGCCCACATCACATCGTCGTCTACCAGACCGAGCTGCGCAGCTACCGCGACCTGCCGTTGCGGATCGCGGAGATAGGCAACAACTGGCGCTACGAACGGTCGGGCACGCTCGCCGGCATGAACCGTGTGCGCGCGTTCGCCCTCAACGACGCGCACATCTTCTGCACGCTCGACCAGCTGATGGAGGAGGTCAAAGGCGCGATCGACCTCGCCCTCTACTTCTCGAAGGTGCTCGGCATCGACGAGTTTCGATACGAGCTTGCGACACGAGACAACGTCAAGGAGAAGTGGCTGGGGAGCGAAGAGCAGTGGCAGCAGGCGCAGGCGGAGCTGGCCGAGGCCCTCGAGTCGATGGGGCAGACATACACGGTCGGCGTCGGCGACGCCGCTTTCTACGGTCCCAAGATCGACTTCCAGGTTCGCGACGCGCACCGGCGCGAGTTCACCAACTCGACGGTGCAGGTCGATTTCCAGCTCCCCGAGCGATTCGAGCTGGAGTACGTCGCCGAGGACGGTTCACGCAAGCGGCCGGTCATGGTCCACAGGGGTGCCGCCGGCGCCATGGAGCGCCTCTTCAGCTACCTGATCGAGCGCTACGCCGGCGCGTTTCCGACGTGGCTGCATCCGACGCAGGTGGTGGTGGCTGCGGTCAAGGACGAGTTCAACGACTACGCACGCCAGGTCGGCGCGCGACTCCGCTCGGCCCGCGTGCGCGTGGAGATCGACCAGCGCTCCGAGCGGCTCGAACGCAAGATCCGCGACGCGAAGCTGAAGAAGGTGCCTTACATCACGGTGGTCGGAGGAAAAGAGGTCGAGGCGGTGCACGTGAACGTGCAGAATCGCGCCGGGGAGAAGGTGGACCTGTCGCTCGAGTCATTCGTGGAGATGATCACCGCGGAGATCGCCGAGCGCCGCCGTTAACCCAACAGTGCGCGATAGTCGCGACTCTCGCGGGTTTAGAGACCGCCTGGCAGGCGGCCACCGCAGTCGCCCTGCGCGGCGACCGGCACCATCGCGCTCGTCGTCGTGTTCGCAACTCGCGGCTGATGCTGGGCGTCGCCGCCCGAGAGCACGTGGTTGTCGTCGATCCACGTGCACGCGAACATCCCGGCGATCGTGGGAGCGCCGATCGTGAACGACGTGCCGTTGTTGTCCACGAACGCGACGAACTGACCGCCTGGCGACACATACGTGAAAGCCGGCCCGTTGAGGGCGAGGGTGCGCACGGTGCCGGCCGTCCAGTTCAGCCACTTGCCCTGCGTGAAGTCGGTGCCGTTCTCGCAGACGACCCCGGAAGGCGAGGGAGGGCCGCTGATCGGACAGCTGCTGTAGTCGCCTAGCGTGAAGCGGCGGGTCGCGGTGGCCGGATCGACGACATGGAGCTCGCGGGGGCCGCAGCAGAACGGTCCACCACCTTGCGTGCATGCGGGGGTCTTCGCGAGCACCAGGTTGTTGGTTCCGTGCCAGCCGATTGGCCACAACGAGAAGGCGCCGGTCTGGCTGAACAGGTCGAGGTGATTGCCACCGCCGGTGAGGTTCTCGACGTAAAGCCGGGTCGCGGCGCCGGAAGAGTTGAAGTCGTCGACGATGACGGCGATGCGCGAGTCGTCGGGGCTCACGGAGAACATTGCCCGGCGCGATGCGCTCGGCGCGGGCACCGTCGTCGCCGTACCCGTGGCGCCATCCGGTCCGAGGTAGTGAACGGCGCCCTGAGCATCCTCGAAGTAGACGCGCGAGCTGCTCGTGCTAAGTGGGGGCGAAGTCACGGCGGCCGCGGCGTTGGCGCACGACGCGACGGGCGGGGTGCCCACCTGCGCGGAGGCGACCACCTTGCCGTCGACGCCGATGATGCTGACCGTGTAGCTGCTCGCGGCCTGGCTGCCGTAGAGCACCCCATAAGCCCCGGTTACAGGCTGGGGCGCGGGGGTGGAGGCCGGAGCACCTGAGGGTGTGCCGGTCACCTGCGGCGACGCAGACGCCGAGGGGCTTGGTGATGGGCTGTGGCCGGCACTCTTGTTGGAGCCGCCGAACGGGCCAACGCTGCACGAGGCAGCGATCGCGGCGACCACGAGAAGCGTCGCCGCCTTGCTGGGTGCTGAGATGTAGGGCAGCGTTCCCATCGACGAGAGCAACGACATTTTGCGCACCCGGTTACGTTTCCGGTACGATCCACGCTCTGAAGCAGGGCGCCGCCCTCACCCCCAGGGCCTCCGGTCCGAACGGGTTCACGAAGCGGACGGCGCTAGCTGTCCGTTTTGTTTTATCTGAATGGAGGAATAGGTAGCAGCACTGAATTTGACCGAGGTAGCGTCCCATACCGTTTAAAGAGCTAAGGATCAACGATCAGATCCGCAGCTCCGAAGTGCGTCTGATCGATGACCAGAACAACCAGCTTGGCGTGCTGTCTCTCGACGCCGCCCTGCGTATCGCCAACGAGAAGGGACTCGACCTCGTGGAAGTCGCTCCGCAAGCGAGCCCGCCCGTCTGCCGCCTGATGGACTACGGACGCTACAAGTTCGAAACCGTCAAGCGCGAGAAGGACCAGCGGCGCAAGCAGAACGTCATCAAGCTCAAAGAGATGAAGTTGCGGCCCAAGGTCGCCGAGCACGATTTCCAGACCAAGTTCAAGGGTTTGCGACAGTTCCTCGAAGCAGGAGAGAAGGTCAAGGTGACGATCATGTTCAGGGGCCGCGAGATGGTCCACCAGGAGATCGGCAGGAAGATCCTGGAGCGGGTGGCGGATGACGCCAAGCCGTTCGCGGTCATCGAGCGCCAGCCGCTGCTCGAGGGCAAGAACCTGTTCATGATCCTGGCGCCCTCCCGCCAGGGAGCCGCAGCGCCGAAGGAGCAGGCGGCAACCAGTGCCTAAGATCAAAACGCAGAAAGGCATCGCCAAGCGAATTCGCGTGACGCGCAACGGCAAGCTGGTGCGGCGCAACTCGTGGATGAGTCACCGCCTGCACCAGAAGTCCAAGAAGCACAAGCGCAAGGACCACACCGAGCAGCCGGTGGCGAAGGCCGACGCCAAGGCCGTTCGCCGAGCGCTGGGGGTCTAGATGGCCAGGGTCAAGCGTGGCGTCCCGGCGCACCGCCGCCACAAGAGGATCCTGGACCGGGCGAAGGGTTTTCGCCTCTCCAAGAAGCTTCTCTTCCGGCCCGCCAACGAGGCCGTCCTGCACGCCCTCGCTTACGCGTTCCGCGACCGGCGCCGCCGCAAGCGCGAGATGCGCGCGCTGTGGATAGCGCGGATCAACGCGGCTTCCCGGCAATCGGGGCTGCCATACAACAAGCTGATGCACGGCCTTCGCCAGGCCGGAGTGGAGATCGACCGCAAGATGCTGGCTGACCTGGCCGTGCGTGACAGCGGTTCCTTTGCCCGGCTGGTGGAGGTTGCAAAAGAGAACCTGTAAGGGCTCAGCCGCAGCAGCGTCGTCGGATCTTCGGCGTCTATGCTCGCCGAATGCCAGCGTCGCCTCCTGCGCGCGCTCGGTCACGCATCTACGCGATGCGCTCCCTCGCGTGCTCGTCGGCTCCTTGGCCTCGGCGGCCTATCCGCCGAATCTCTCGACGCCGTGCCGCGACTGAGCCCTGACCAGCTCATAAGCAGCCCGGACAACGAGGTCGTCCGTCGCTTTCGGCGTCTCGCTCACCGGCGCGAGCCAGGCTTCGTCCTCCTGGAGGGTCCTCGCGTGCTCTCCGAGGCGAAGGCGGCCGGACTGCGCTTCGAGCTCATCGCGGTGCGCGAGGGTGACAGGCTCCCGTTCCACACCGACGTGCGCCTGACGCTGTCGCCGGCAGCTTTCCGAGCGGCGACGCAGACCGTCACGCCTCAAGGCGCTATCGCCATCGCTCACGTTGAAGAGGCCTCCCTCTCCGAAGCGATCGAGGCCGCGCACCGGGCCCGCTGGCCCGTCGTGGTGCTCGACCGCGTCCAGGATCCCGGGAATGTCGGCGCCATCGCCCGCACCGCTGCGGCGGCTGGAGCGCCGGCACTCGTCGTGCTCCCCGGCACGGCCGACCCGTACGGGCCGAAGGCCGTTCGCGCGTCGGCAGGAAACGTGTTCCGGATGAAGGTCGCGAGGGCGCAGTGGAAGGACCTCGCCGGGCTCGACGGCTACGGCGCCGCCGCGATCGGCGGAGCACCGCTGGCCGAGGCGCCGATAGAGTCTGCGGGCATGATCGTTCTCGGCAGCGAAGGCCACGGCCTCTCTCGCAAGGACCTCAAGCTGGTGACCGTGCCGCTCACGGAGGGCGTGGAATCCCTGAACGTCGCCGCCGCGGCGGCGCTGATCCTGTTCGAGATCAGGCGGAGGAGGGCGGCATGAGCGACCCCTCAGCGTTGACCGGCCAAGCCCTCACAGCGATCGGGAAGGCGCAGTCGTCACAGGAGCTCGACCAGCTCGAGAACGAGTACCTCGGCCGCAAGAGCGGCCGGGTCAGCAAGCTGCTCGAGGGCATCGGGTCGCTGGATGCGCAGCAGAAGGCAGCCCTGGGCAAGGCGGTCAACGAATCGAAGCGGGCCATCGAGGCGGCGCTGGCGGCGCGACGCGCCGACCTCGAAGGCGCGCGGTTGGCGGACCTCGCCGAGACGGAGGCGATCGACATCACGTTTCCCGGCCCGCCGCTCGAGCGGGGGCACCTCCATGTCCTCACGCAGGTGCGCAGGCAGATCGAGACCGTGCTCGAATCGCTCGGCTACCAGGTCGAGCTCGGCCCCGAGGTCGAGACCGAGTGGTACAACTTCGAAGCCCTCAACATCACGGCCGGCCATCCGGCGCGGGAGAACTGGGACTCGTTCTACTTCAGCCCCGAGCTCCTGCTGCGCGCGCATACGTCGCCGGTGCAGATCCGCGCCATGCAGCGGATCAAAGAGCCGCCCATCTACATCATCACGCCCGGGCGCTGCTACCGCCGCGACGCCCCCGAGGCCACGCGCCTTCCTTATTTCTCCCAGGTCGAGGGACTCGCGGTCGACAAGGGCCTGACGGTGGGCGACATGAAAGGCACGCTCCTGTACATGATCCAGTCGCTCTACGGCCTGGACCGCAAGGTCCGCGTGCGCCCGAGCTACTTTCCTTTCACCGAGCCCAGCTTCGAGTTCGACGTCTCGTGCGGCATCTGCGGTGGGGTGGGCTGCAAGAGCTGCCGGCACAAGGGATGGCTGGAGGTCGGCGGGTGCGGCATGGTCCACCCGCAGGTGCTGCGCAATGGAGGCATCGACCCGACGCAGTGGAACGGCTACGCCTGGGGATTCGGCATCGAACGCATGGCGATGCTGAAGCACGACGTCGACGACATCCGGCTCTTCTACGAATCCGACCTGCGGTTCCTGGAGCAGTTCTGATGCCGCGAGTGACCCGAAGAATCTCCGTTGGTCCGGACCATCCGGCGTTCCGGCGCGCCAAGGCGTCGGTTTGTCCGGACGATCCGTTGGCAAGCGAGTAGTCGTGCGTATCTCCTACGAGTGGCTGAGCGACTTCGTCGATCTCGACGACGTTACGCCCCAAGAGGCCGCCGAGGTTCTCACGCGCCTCGGCGTGGAGATCGAGTCGCTGACGATGGTCGACCTCTCCGAGATCGTCATCGGCAAGGTGCTGGAGCAGCGGCCTCACCCGAAGTCGCGCAACCCACTGTGGATTCACCAGGTCGACGTCGGCGGCAGGGTCATGCAGATCATCGCGGGCGCCCCCAACGCGGTTCCCGGCTCGATCGTGCCTGTGGCGATGCCGGGCACGACCGTGCCCAACGGAAAAGTCGTCAAGGATATGAACATCGCGGGCGAAAAGGCCAGCGGCATGCTCGCGTCCGCGGCCGAGCTCAACCTGGGTGACGACCACGCCGGAATCCTCATCCTCGACCGCGGCACGCCGGGCGAGCCGCTTACATCGGTGATTCCGAGCCAGGCGATCATGGAGGCGGAGATCACCTCCAACCGCCCCGACTGCATGGGCCACTTCGGGATCGCGCGCGAGCTGGCGGCCGGGCTCGACCGGCCGGTGAAGCGCGATTTCATGCCGGCTTTCACAGGCAAGGCAGACCCTCCGGGCCGCGAGCTGGTCAAGGTCACGATCGATGAGGAGGACCTGTGCAGCCGATACATAGGAGCGGTGATCACGGGCGTCCGCGTCGGTCCAAGCCCCGACTGGATGCAGCGCCGTTTGCGCGCCGCCGGCGTGCGCCCGATCAACAACGTGGTCGACATCACCAACTACGTTCTGCTCGAGTACGCGCAGCCGATGCACGCGTTCGACCTCGCGAGGCTCAACGGTCCCGCGATCCACGTCCGGCGCGCGCATGTTGAGGAGAGGCTTCTCTCGCTCGACGGGATCGTGCGCGACCTGACACCCGACATGCTCGTCATCGCCGATGCCGTGCGCCCCGTCGCGCTCGCAGGTGTGATCGGCGGTGAGGAGACCGCGGTCACGAGCGCCACGACAGACGTGCTCGTCGAGTCGGCCACGTTCAACGGTCCCAACGTGCGCCAGACCTCGCGGGCCCTTGGCCTGCGCACGGAGGCATCGGCGCGGTTCGAGCGGAACCTTCCCCCCGAGCTGGCTCTCGCGGGTGCGCGGCGCGGTGCGTCCCTCATCGCCGAGCTCGCGGGAGGCACGGTGCACCGCGATTGGGCGGACATCTATCCGCGCCCGCAGGAGCCGGTGCGCATCAACCTGCGACCGGCGAAGATCGACGAGGTCCTCGGCACGCACGTTCCCCTCGAGGATGCCGAGGCGATCCTGAACCGCCTCAACTTCCACGTGAAGGTCAGGAGCGACGGGGAGTGGGACGTGCTGCCCCCAGTTTTCCGCCTCGACGTCTCGATTCCAGAAGACCTGGTCGAGGAGGTCGGCCGCGTTTACGGGTACGACCGCGTGCCGCCCACGCTGCCGGGCAGGCGTCACGAAGAGTGGACCCCCTCCGCGCCGAGCGTCGACCGGAGACTCGACTCGGTGCGCGAGCTCCTCGCCGGCGCCGGGTACACGGAGACCTGGAACCCAGCACTGATCTCGGGACGTAAGCTCGAGGAGCTGCGCATCGCCGCGCACGCGATGCGAGTCTCCAACCCGATCAGCGACGACATGGACACGCTTCGGACGTCGCTGCTGCCTTCATTGATCGACGTGATGGCGCTCAATCGCGACCGAGGCAAGGTCGACGTGCGCGTCTATGAGATTGCGGAGGCGTACCTGGCCAAGGTGGGGGAGAAGAACACCCAGCCGGACGAACCTCTGCGTGTGGCGGCGGTGGCGTCGGCGGGCCCGTCGGCCGAGGACGGGCTGGCCGCGTTCTACAGGATGAAATCGGTGCTCGGCGGCGCGATCACGGCGTTGTCGGCGCCGGGTTGCTCGTACGACCGCGCCTCGAGCGAGCTGTTTCATCCGGGACGGTGCGCAGCCGTGATCCTCGGTGGCCGCCAGCTCGGTTACATAGGCGAGCTGCATCCGACCGTGACGTCGCGAGCGCACATCGATGGAAGGGTTGTCGCTTTCGAGATCGACGTGGAGCCGGTGCTGGCCGCGTCGCGTATTCCGCGCGCCCAGCCGCTGCCACGCTACCCCGCGGTCGAGCGCGACCTCGCTGTCGTGGTCGACGAAACCGTCGCCGCGGGCGCGCTCCTCGCCAGCATCAACGAGCTGGCGGGCGACGGCGGCGCAGCCGCGCTCGAGCGGGCACAGGCATTCGATGAGTACCGTGGAGCGCAGGTTCCTGACGGGCACAAGAGCATCGCTTTTACCTTGACTTTCCGAAGCTCGGAGCGCACCCTGACGGACGCCGAAGTGGACAGAGTGATGTCGAAGATCAGGCTGGGGCTGGAGAAAAGACACCGCGCCAGGTTCCGCGAGTGAATTCGGGCGCAAATTCAGCACGCGCACGCGTGCCGTTTGCGGGGGGATTTTTGGTCCGGGGAAGCACACCTTGACCCTGGTCGACATCTTTCCGGTCCTGCTGCTCATCGCCTACGGCGTGGGCGGATTCTTCAGCGGGCTGATCCGGCGCTTCATCGGCCTTGCCGCGCTTTTCGTCGCCGTTTGGGCCGCCACGAACATGGGCCTTCAGGCAGGCGCCATCCTCCAGCAGACGTCCTCGGTTTCGGAGGTTTCGGACGGCCGCATCTACGGCTTCTTCGGGATGATTGCCGCCATCCTGCTGCTGGTCGAGGTCGCGACGCAGATCGCGCACAAGCAGATCCAGATTCAGGCCGTCGTCCTGAACCGGACGCTGGGCACGGCGCTAGGCCTGGTGACGGCCTTCCTCCTCTCCGTGGTCGTCGTGTTCGAGCTGGAGCAGGCCGCCAGCCCGATCGGCGCATCCCAGCTGGATGCCCTGCAGGTGAACATCCGTAATGCGGTACATGACTCGCTCTTCGTGACCAAGGTGGTCGATGCGATCCACAACCCAGTCATCGCCCTGTTCCAGCCGCTGCTGCCCGGTGACCCGCAGATCTACTTCGGTCCCAACCCGGTCAATCCCTAGACTCAGGCCGGTTGAGTAGCGCGTTTTTCGATCGCCTGCGCGAGCGGGCGGTCGAGATCCACATTGAGGATCACCTGCGTTCGCGGCTCGAGCGCGGGGATCGGCTGCGCATCAAGCTCGGGCTGGATCCAACCGCGCCAGACCTGCACGTCGGTCACCTCGTCGTGCTCGACACGCTTCGCATGTTCCAGGACGAGGGCCACACCGTAGTCGTGATCATCGGCGACTACACGGCGCTCATCGGCGACCCAAGCGGACGCTCGGTGACGCGGCCGATGCTCAGCGAAGCGGAGATCGCTCGCAACGCCGAGACCTACTTCAAGCAACTTGACCTCGTGCTCGACCGCACCAAGATCGAGGTGCGCCACAACTCAGAGTGGCTGGCAACCATGACGGCGGCTGACACCTTGCGCCTGATGGCCAAGGCGACGCTGCAGCAGGTCCTGCAGCGTGAGGACTTCGCCGACAGGATCAAGCGAGGCACCCCCATCAGTGCGCATGAGGTCCTCTATCCCTTCAACCAGGCGTACGACTCCGTGGCGGTGAAGGCGGACGTCGAGATCGGCGGAACCGACCAGCTCTTCAACCTCCTGTTCGGCCGCGAGATCCAGAAGGCGTATGGCCAGGAGCCGCAGGACATCGCCGTATTCCCGCTGCTCGAAGGCACCGACGGCGTGCAGAAGATGGGCAAGTCGCTCAACAACTACATCGGACTCACCGAGTCGCCCGAGGAGATCTACGGCAAGACGATGTCCATCCCGGACGGCCTCATCGAGAAATACGTACGGCTGGTCTCAGGCCTCGAGAGGAACCAGCAGCACGACATCCTGACGATGAAGCCGCGTGACGCGAAGGCCGCGCTCGCGCGCCGGCTCGTCAAACGCCTGCATGGCGACGAGGCCGCAACGCATGCCGAAGAAGACTTCAACACCAAATTCCGCAAGCGCGAGATTCCGGCCGAGAGGGAGCCGTACGACAAGACACCGGCGGACATGGTCAGCCTCCTGGTCGAAACAGGCATTGCCAACAGCCGCAACGACGCAAGGCGCCTGGTCGAGCAAGGCGGCGTGCGGATCAATGGCGACAAGGTCGGGCTGGACGCGACCCCGACCAAGGGCGATGTCGTGTCCGCCAGGAGGCGGTACATCGAATTAAAATGAGCGAAAGCATGTTCGGAGGCGCTTCCTAGATTGTCCGGGCATTCCAAGTGGGCCGGGATCAAGCACAAAAAGGCCATCGTCGACGCCAAGCGGGGTCAGGCGTTCACGCGCGCCAGCCGCGAGGTCACGATCGCGGCGCGTGAGGGCGGCGGCAATCCCGACGGCAACTTCCGCCTGCGACTGGCGGTGCAGAAGGCGCGCGAGATCAACATGCCGGCCGACCGCATCAAGAACGCCATTCAGCGCGGCACCGGCGAGCTCGCCGGCGATCGCCTCGAGGAGGTCCGCTACGAGGGCTACGGCCCTTCCGGCGTCGCCGTCATGGTCGACACCCTGACCGACAACCGCAACCGCACATCTGCGGCTGTCCGCCACCTGTTCAGCAAAGGCGGCGGCAACCTCGGTGAGACCAACTCGGTGGGCTGGATGTTCGAACGCAAGGGCGTGATGACCGTCAACGCCGGCAAGCACGACCCAGAGGAAGTCGGCCTGGCCGCGATCGAAGCGGGTGCGGACGACGTCCAGGTGGAGGGCACGTCCGTGGAGATCACGACATCGCCATCCGCGTTCGAGAGGGTGAAAGCGGCGGTCGAAGCGCTGGGGGTCGCTGTCGAGAACGCCGAGATCACGATGCAGCCGACGCAAACGGTGCTGGTCGGCGAAGACAAGGCCGCAGCAGTGCTGAGGCTGGTGGAGTCACTGGAGGAGGACGACGACGTCCAGCAGGTTTACGCCAACTTCGACATCCCATCTGACGTCCTTGAACGCGTTGCAGCACAGGTATGAATGAAAGAAGTTGATGGATCGCCTCTAGGCCGGATTCATTCCGGCCGTCCCCAGACGCGGAACTACCAATCGCCTCCCAATCGTTCCCAGTGGAAGCCCAAGGAGGGGGTCCGCGGGGGAGGACCGCAGTCCTCACCCGCGTTTAACGGGCTAATTCTCGGCGTCGACCCCGGCCTCGCTGGCACCGGATTCGCTCTGTTCGCGGAGCCCAACCTCGTCCTCTCCTGCAGCACCGTCGTCACGATCCCCGGTCGAGACGGCGCCCGCCTGCTGACGATCACGAATCACCTCCGCCGGCTGATCGCTGAGAACCCGCCCGGTGAAGCATCCATCGAAGAGATCTTCATGGGCCGCAACGCGACTAGCGCCGTCGGCGTGGCGCAGGCGCGCGGCGCGATCCTCAACGTGCTCGAGGAGTGCGGCGTCCCTGTCTACGAGTACAAGCCGAGCCAGGTCAAGGTCATCCTCACCGGGTACGGCAACGCCGACAAGTCGCAGATCGGGCGGATGCTGGCCGCGCAGGTGAAGCTGCCGGAGGGCAAGCTCGACGACCACGCTCGGGACGCCGTCGCGATCGCTCTGTGCCACGCGCGCAGCCGGCGTTTTGCGAGAGCCGCCATAAGGTGATTGCGCATCTCGATGGGGTCGTTCGACGCGCCGGTCCCGACTTCGTCGTCGTCGATGTGGGAGGCGTGGGCTACATGGTCGCGGTCCCCACACAAACGCGACAGTCGATGCCGCCGCCCGGAGGCGACGTCGAGCTGCACATCCACACCCACGTCCGCGAGGACCAGCTCGCGCTTTACGGATTCACGACCGTCGAAGAGCTCGATCTCTTCGAGATGCTGATCCAGGTCGACGGCGTCGGTCCGAAGGTTGGGCTCAACATCCTCAGCGCGGCGAGCCTCGAGGTCCTCAAGCGCGCCATCATGAGCGAGGATGCAGCCCCGATCCGTCGCGCCAGCGGCGTCGGCCCGCGCACCGCGGC
>Ga0307479_10001091_pt1 | contig 24508 bp, 29 predicted proteins | sample atmos_gasesECM4C_FD_203743 | JGI IMG/M metagenome (GOLD analysis project Ga0307479, IMG submission 203743) | Hardwood forest soil microbial communities from Morgan-Monroe State Forest, Indiana, United States - atmos_gasesECM4C_515 | ecosystem: Environmental > Terrestrial > Soil > Temperate... | reverse complement strand
GGCACCGCGATCCTCGGCTAGTCCTGGCGCTTCCCGGCGAGGAGCGGCGTGGGTTCGAGCCCCGCGCCGCTCTTCTCTTTTTCTAGAGCGGACGGCGCCTCGGGACTCCTGGCCGGCGCGGGTACTGGACCGGCGTCACCGCCACCTTGCGCACGACGACCACGGTGCCTTCGGCCCTCGCCCCTGACTGAGCCGCCGCGACCGCGTCGAGTGATCCGCCGAGGAGCTCGATGGCGTGGGTCGCACCAAAGACGTCCTCCGTCTCGGTTTTCTGCGCGAGCAGGCGTCCCCCCACGCGGACCAGGGGCAGGCACAGCTCTGCCAGCACCGGCATCGCGGCTAGCGCGCGAGCGACGGCAACGTCAAAGCTCTCGCGATAGCGCGGGTCTCGGCCCACCTCCTCCGCCGGCCGTCCGACGACCTCGACGTCGGTCAGCACCAGACGCGCGGCCGCCTGGATGAGAAAGGCGGCCTTGCTCTGGTCCGCCTCGATGAGCGTCACGTGCAGGTCGGGCCGGGCAAGCTTGAGGGCCAATCCCGGCAGCCCGCCGCCGGAGCCGACGTCTGCGAGTCGCCTCGCGTCGGCGAGGAAGTCCAGCAGGACCAGGGAGTCGTCGATCAGCTCGGCCGCCGGCGCCGACACCAGCCCCGGCCAGGCCTCGATCATCCGCGCGAGTTCGGCCAGCTTAGAATCACTCATCGAGATGCCCATCTACGAGTATCGGTGCGAGAGCTGCGCCGGAAAGTTCGAGGTTCTGACCGGCTTCGCCGAGCGCGACAAGGCGCAGGTGTGTCCCGCGTGCGAGTCGACGAAGACGAGGGTCCAGGTGTCGAGCTTCGCCTTCGCCAGCGGCGGTGACACCTCGTCGTTCTCCGACTTCTCGAGCGAATCGAGCGGCGGAGGGGGCGGGTGCGCTTGCGGCGGCGCGTGCTCCTGCGGATCGCCCAACTAAAGCTGGTCTAACTTGCTGTTCCCGGTCACGTACCGGGTCAACGCTGCCGGCCATATGGAGGTAGGTGGCGTCGACCTCGTCGACCTCGCCCTCCGCCATGGCACACCCCTGTACGTCTATGACGAGGCCACGGTGCGGCAGCGCGCCTCCGAGTACGTGGCCGCGATGGGCGGTGCGGGCCAGGTTCTCTACTCCGCCAAAGCGTTCGCGTCTCCGCAGTTCCTGCGTGTCGTGGCCGAGGAAGGTCTCGGCCTGGACGTCGTGTCGGCCGGGGAGCTTTACCTTGCCCTGAAGTCAGGTTTTCCGCCCGACCGGATCCACTTCCTCGGCAACAACAAGAGCGCCGAGGACCTGCGCGCGGCGTACGACGCCAGGACGACGATCGTGATCGACGGCGCCTACGAGTTCGAGCTGCTGCGCGACGTCGTGCCCGAAGGCGAGCGGGCGCAGGTGATGCTTCGTCTGTCGCCTGGAGTCAAACCCGATACGCACGACCACATCTCCACCGGGCAGCTCGACTCCAAGTTTGGTTTTTCGATCGAATCAGGCGCCGCGCGCATGGCGGTGGAGGTTGCGCTGCAGCATCCTCGCCTGCAGCTGGTCGGGCTTCACTCGCACATCGGGTCGCAGATCTTCGCCCTCCGGGCATACGAGCAGGCGATGGAGATCATGCTGGACCTGCTGGTGGAGCTTCGCGACGAGCTCGACTTCCAGCCGCGAAAGCTTGGCGCCGGCGGTGGCCTCGGCATTGCCTACACGCAGAACGACGACCCGCCGACGCCGCGTCATTTCGTGGAGACGGTCCGTCACGCGCTCGATGCCGGCTGCGCGCGGCGATCGCTGAACGTGCCGGAGCTGGTAGTCGAACCGGGCCGCTCCATCGCCGGGCCTGCCGGCATCGCCCTCTACACCGTCGGGTCGATCAAGGACATTCCCGGCGTGCGCCGCTACGTGGCGGTCGACGGTGGCATGGGAGACAACATCCGACCGAAGCTCTACGGCGCGCGCTACGAAGCCTTTCTTGCCTCCGACCCCGACCACTCAAACGACGGCAGGGTGACGATCGCGGGCAAGTACTGCGAGTCGACCGACATCCTGATCTCCGACATCGAGATGCCTCCTCTGCGGCCAGGCGACGTCATCGCGGTGCCGGCCGCCGGCGCGTACTGCCTCGCGATGGCGAGCAACTACAACGGCATGCCCCGGCCGGAGGTGCTCATGCTCCGCGACGGCGAGGCGCGGGTCATGCGCCGGCGCGAGACGCTGGACGACCTGGTCGCGGCGGAGGTGTTCTAGAGCTCTAGACGACGTTGATCGTCGCGTACGCGCAACCGCCGACGTAGCACGCTCGGATCGCGGCCGCGCCGGCCCTGGCGCTGGACGGGATCCTGACTGTCGCGAGGAATCGCCCGCTGCTGACGGGAGTCGTGCCGAGCCCCACCACATTGGTGCCCTGGACGAAGTAGATGGCTGCGGACGTGCCCGGGAAGTACCTTCCGCCGACGGACTCGCTGTCGCCGGCTTTGACGGACGACGTCAGCACCTCGACAAGCGGCGCGGTCGTCGGTGACGCAGAGGGCGTTGCCGACCGAGTTGGCGAAGGCGACGCTGAGGGGCTCGGGGTCGCGAGAGACGCCATCACGTGGAGGACGTGGTCCGCGTGGCATGTGCCGGCCCAGCAGACCTTGACCAGGTGGTCGCCGGGCTCGAGGTAGCGCGGTATGTCGAGGGTGATCGAGACGTTGCCGTTCGCATCCGCACGAAACGGCACGATGCGCTCCACGCTCCAGAGCTGGATCTCTCCCACCTGGTTGGGTGGAACGTGGCTCGCGGTGACCACGACGCTGGTGCCGACCACGACCGTGTTCGGGGAGACCGAGACGGTTGCGGGCTGGTTCAGGATCGACCACGCGATCACGCCTCCTGCCGCGAGGACAAGTACCAGGCCGAGCGCGATCAGGGCCAGGGATCGCCGCCTGCGTGGCTTGGGCGGCGGGCTGCCCGGAGGCGGAGAGGGATAGGCCGTCGCCATCGTCACAAGCTCGCGCTCGGCCTCCTCGGTCGCAATCTGCTCGGCAACCGCCGCAGCACCGACGGCGGGGCCGATGGGAACCGTCGACGAGACCTGAGGCGCCATCACCATCGTCGCGGCAACCGCCGGCGGATGGCTCGACCCGAGGGCGGAGGTCAAGGCGTCCACGAATGCGCCGCACGACTCCCATCGCGCCACCGGATCCTTGGCCAGGCCGCGCATGACGACCGCGTCGACGGACCGGTTAAGGGATGGCCGGCGCGCGCTGGGGGGAACCGGGTCCCTGTGGACCTGCGCGTAGAGCAGCTCCATCAATGCCTCGCCGTCGAACGGGATGACGCCGGTCAGCATCTCGTAGGCGATGGTCGCGAGGGAGTAGCGGTCCGCCGCCGGTCCGACCTTGCTTCCGGTCACCTGCTCCGGCGCCATGTACGCAGGCGTGCCGGTCGTGACGCCGGTCATCGACTTCAGGGAGGAACCCTGCAGCAGCTTCGCCAGCCCGAAGTCGGCGAGCACCGGCGCGTCATCGTCGGTCAGGAGCACGTTCGCCGGCTTCACGTCGCGGTGGACGACGCCGTGCCGGTGCGCGTAGTCGAGGCCGGCCGCGATGCCTCGCAGGTACTTGAGGGCGGTCGCGTGATCGAGCTGGCCGTGGCTCATCCGCGAGGACAGGCTGCCCCCAGGGACGTACTCCACGATCATGTACGGCGTCCCGTCGAACTCGCCGAAGTCGTAGACGTCGACGATGTTGGGGTGGCGCAGCTTGGCGATCGCCTGCGCCTCGTGCCGGAAGCGGGCGACGTTGTCGGCGTCGGGCGAGAGGGCCTGCATGACCTTCACCGCCCCGGTCCTCTCCAGCTGGGCGTGATAGGCGCGGTACACGACGCCCATGGCGCCCTGGCCTATGAATTCCTGGACCTCGTACTGGCCCAACCGGGTTCCGGGAGCGATCGGCACGGCTGAGATTATGGGGTTGGGTCTTTCTAACTCAGATCCTCTTAACCGCCGCTCGGGTCTATAGAACGATGTTGATGGTTGCGCTCACGCAGCCTTTCTTCACGTCACACGCGACGACCTTGTCGGTGCGAACGAGCAGCGTGGGTTTGGTCGCGAAGGTCTGGATGGGGAAAGAACCATTGCACGCGGCCGCCACGGTCCAGGTTCGGTAGGCGGCCCCAGCTGATGGCGCGTAGTAGGTCAGGGTCACAGTCGAGTTCGGCGTGAAGTTGGACCCGGCGACGCTCGCGTTGCCGCCGCTCAACAGGATGCTCTGAGATGCCGGCGTCAGGGTTGGGGTGTTGGTGTTGCCAGGACATGGATTCGCAGTCGGGGCCGGGGTCGGCGGGTTCGTCGGCGGATTGGTGGGCGGGTTGGTGGGGCGTGGGGTCCCGGAGGTTTGCGTTGGAGGCGCAGTCGGCGCAGCGGCGGGTGCGGCGGTTGGCGTTGAGGTCGGCAGGCTGGTAGTCGACGCCGATGGGCTGGGTGACGCGGTCGGCGTCTGAGTGTCGGTGGGTGTCGGCAGCACCTGAGCCACACCCGACACAACACGCAGGGGCTGCTGCGCGTGGCACGAATCGCTCCAGCAGATCTTTACGGTGTGGTCTCCGAGCGCGACGTCGTAAGGAACGGTCATGTAGACCCTGACCTTTCCGTCCGAGTCGGCGCGAAACGGAAACGTGTGCACGACGCTCCACAGCTGGATCTCTCCAACCTGCTTGGCGGGGACGTGCGTCGCTGTGACCGTCACGATGTCTCCCCGCGAAACCGTGCTCGGATTGACATCCAGCGTCACAGCCTGGGCCAGCACCGCGCACGTGCCCAGCGCCAGCAGGAGGATCAGCAGCGCCGCGAGGGCGATCCCAACCTGTCGGCGGTTGATTCGCCTCTTGGCCGATGCCGCGCGTCGGGGAGCTGATTGTGGTTGCGCCGCAGGCGCCGGAAACGGCATCGCGACAGTGGCTGCGATCGGGACAGCGCGCACACGCTCGGCGACGGCGGCAGGCGTCATCGGCACGGTGGATGCAAACGCCGGCGCCATGACCACCGCCTCCTCGATTGGCGGCACGACCACCGGCGTGCGAAGGTTCCGCGGAACCGCCCGCTCGGCCAGCGCATCATCGAGCGCCTCGACGAACGCGGTGGCGGTCGGCCATCGCGCGCTGGGGTCCTTGGCCAGCCCTCGCAGCAGCACCGCGTCGACGTCAGTGCTCAGGTCCGGCAGCCTCGAGCTTGGCGCGGGCGGCTCGTTGTGGACGTGCGCGTACAGCATTTCCATCAGCGCGTAGCCGTCGAATGGGATGACACCGGTCAGCATCTCGTAGGCGATGGTGGCCAGCGAGTAGCGGTCGGCCGCCGGCCCCACCTGGTGGCCGGCGACCTGCTCCGGCGCCATGTACGCCGGCGTTCCGGTCGTGACGCCCGTCAATGACTTGAGCGACGTCCCTTGCAGCAGCTTGGCGAGCCCAAAGTCGGCCAGCACGGGCGTGTCGTCCGCGCTGAGCAGCACGTTGGCGGGTTTGACGTCGCGGTGGACGACGCCGTGCGCATGCGCGTAATCGAGTCCCGCGGCTACGCCCCTCAGGTACTTGAGGGCGGTCGCCTGGTCGAGCCTTCCATCTGCGATGCGGGCGGCGAGGCTTCCGCCGGGGACGTACTCGACGACCATGTACGGCGTTCCCTCGAAGGTGCCGAAGTCGTAGACGTTGACGATGTTCGGGTGTCTCAGCTGGGCGATCGCCTGCGCCTCGTGGCGGAACCGCGTGACGGAGTCGCGGTCAGGCGACAGCGCGTTCATGATCTTCACCGCGCCGGTCCGCTCGAGCTCCGGATGGAAGGCGCGATAGACCACGCCCATGGCGCCTTCGCCTATGAAGTCCTGGACCTCATACTGCCCCAACCTCGTCCCGGTCGCGATCGACAAGGCTCCTGATTATGCGGAGGCTCGGATCGGTCTCAGCCGGTTTAACGATTCGTTTACGGATTGAGTGAATGCTCGACGCGCCGTTGAGCGCGACGTTCATGCGTGGGGCGACTCTTTCCACCCGCCTGCGCCGCCGCGGCGGACGGCGACCAGGCCCGCGAGGATCGAGAGGGCGATCTCTTCGGCGCTTCGGGCCCCGATGTCCAGGCCAACCGGGCTCTGGATTCGCGCGATCACCTCCTCGGGGACGCCCTTCGCCCGCAGCGCCTCGAGGTGGTGGCCCGTGTGACGCCGGCTCCCGACCAGGCCGATGAAGCGCGGGCTGAGCGGCAGCACCGCCTGGAGCGCCTCGACCAGGTCCGGCGCGTCGTGGTTGGTGTGGACGACGTAGACCTCGTCCGCGAGATGCTCCGGAAGTTCTCGGGCGGAGTCGATCAGCACGGCGCGAAAGCCGACCTCCGGCGCCCAGCGCGCTAGCGCCCTTCCGATTGGGGTGTTGGCGAACACGACCAGCGCGGGCGACGCCGCGTAGGGTTCGAGGTAGACGTCGATCGATCCGAGGTCATGCCGATACGTGCGCAGCTGCGGCGAGCCGGTCGCTGCGATTTCACCGGCGTCCTCCAGGGCGGCAGAATCGAACTCGCTGCAGCCGAGGGTGCCCGCGAGCGCCGAAGACCGTGACATCAGGAGCTTGGCGCCGGTCTGCGACGGCGGCTGGCCATCGAGCTTGATCACCGTCGCAAGCACGACTTCCTCGCCTCGCGCTACGCGCTGGGCGAGCTCCTCCTCGACTTTAGGCATGGGACGGTGCGCGGGCGAGCACGGTGCGCAGGATCTCGGTGGCCCGCGCTATCTCATCGCCTGTCGTCTCGTACCCGGTGGTGAGACGGAGACTGCCCAGCGACTCCTGGAGGTCCAGGCCCATGGCGAGCAGCACGTGCGACGGGTCGAGGGAGCCCGAGGCGCACGCGGAGCCGCTCGACGCGGCCACACCGGCCAGGTCCAGCGCGAGCAGCATGTCCTCGCCCTTGCGATCGGCGAACGTGCAGGAGGCAAAGTTCGGCAGGCGATTCTCTGCTCCCGTCAACGCGCCACCGAGCTCGCCGAGAGTGTCTCGCAGCTGGCTCGATTGACCCCGCGCTTTGGCGGCGCGCTGATCGCGCTCGCGAGCTGCCACCGAGAGCGCGGTCGCGATGGCGACCGCGGCGCCAACGTCTTCGTGCCCCGCGCGACGGCCCCACTCCTGCGGCCCTCCCAACACCTGCGGGTCGATGCGCACGCCATCGCGCACGTACAGCAGTCCTCCGCGGCCGGCCCCAAGCTTGTGCCCGCTGAATGAGATGAGGTCCGCACCCGGCGGGATCGGGATCCAGCGCGCGCCGGCGCACGCGTCCACGTGGATGAGTGCACCCACATCATGCGCACGCGCGATGGCTTCGGCGACGGGCTGGATGGTTCCGACCTCGTTGTTCGCCAGCCCGATGGAGACGAGCGCTGTGCCCGCGGTGATTGCGTCCAGGTCCGCCACGGCGTGCGAGTCGACCGCGGCGATCACGACCTCTCGTCCGAGGACGTGCATGCGACGCACTGCGCCGAGAACGGACTGATGCTCCGCCGACCATGTCACCAGGCGGCCTCCGGCGCCGAACAGGGCGAGGTTGACCGCTTCTGTTCCGGACGAGACGAACGTGACCTCAGTACGCTGCGCGCCGAGGGCCTGCGCCGCTGCGTCGCGTGCGCGGTCCAGCGCGGTCCGCGCGGCTCGGCCCTCCGTGTGCGGGCTCGACGGGTTCGCTGCCGGCACGTCGCGAAGCGCAGCGACGACCTCGGGGAGGAGGGGCGCCGAGCCGGCGTCGTCAAGGAAGAGGCGCAACTTGTCCATGCGCCGTCCGGCGTCCGGCTAGTGGCTTGGGTTGGCCTGCTGGAGCAGCTCTTTGAGAGTGCCCTGGTAGCCCTTCAGGAAGAGGTGGAGGTCGAGGATCTCATCGACGCTGATCGGTTCCGGCGCGGGCTCGGTCGCTTCCACCGGCTCAGGCGCGCCGATCTCTTCGACGGCGCCGCCGGCGATCGCGAGCACGACCACGAAGGTCACCTGGCACTGAGCGCACGTCACCTGGAGGTGGAACCGCTCGTCCTCGTGGCTGAGCACCTGGACGTCGCAGCCTTTGAGGCTTCGGCCGCAGACCGGGCAGTTGTAAAAGCGCGCGCGGTCGCGGATGAACTCGATGATGCTCAACTCGCGACCTATGTTACGCCCGGGACCTCGGCTCTTAGGGCCCCCACGCGGTCCCGGTTCGGGCTCTGATTTCGTGGGGATTTGCTACCTGTGTCCCTCGATGCACGTGCAACCGCCGGAACCCACCACCGCGGAGTGCACCGTGGCCGCGGGCAGCACCATCCGGTCGCCTGGTTTCAGCTCCAGCTTGCGACCCTCGTTCTCGAGATTGAACGTGATCGAGCCGTCCACGCAGTAGAGCACCTTCTCGTAGTTGTGGGTGTGGGCGGCGTAGCGGTCGCCAGGTCCGTTCGACCAGGAGTAGCAGCCGCTCGCCTCGGACCGCAGCGCCGCCATGAGCTCGTCAAGGGTGGGCACGACGAACCCGATTCTAAGATGACGTCAATGAGGCCCCGGTTTCTTGCCGACTGCAACGTCGGACGGCTCGCGCGTTGGCTGCGCGCTCTGGGCTATGACGCTTCCTACCACGCGCGCATCGACGACGCGGAGCTCGTCCGCGAGGCGGCTGCAGAGGATCGCGTGCTGCTCACGCGCGATCGCGACCTGACCAAGCGTCGCGTCATCCAGACCGGGGTCGTGCGCGCGATCCTCATCCGCGACGACGAGGTCACCAAGCAGCTGCGGCAGGTTTTCTCCGAGCTCGGCCTCGAGCTGAAGGATGCGCTGACGCGATGCATCGAATGCAACTCGGAGCTCGAGTCTCGCGTGCCGGCGGTGGTTGCGGAGCGGGTACCGCCTTACGTGCGGCGGACGCAATCGCATTACTCCGAATGCCCGAGGTGCGGCCGGATCTACTGGGCGGGCACGCACTGGCAGCGGATGCGCGAAGTCCTGCTCGGGTTGTGAGGGACGTTCTGCGCCGGCTCGTCGCCGGCGAGATGAGCGAAGAACAGGCCCTTGCCGAGATCCGGCGCATGCAGCTCGACGAGCTCGGTGGTCGTGCGCGTCTCGACCTGGGACGTTACCTGCGCCGAGGGATCCCGGAGGTAGTCCTCGCGACGGGCAAGTCTCCGCAGGACGCGGCCCGGCTCGCGGTGCGGATGGCCGAGCAGCTCGGGCAGGGACTCATCAGCCGGATGTCGGCGGCCCAGCGCTCGGCGCTGGTCGCGGCTTCGGGCGCGATGCGAATCGTCGACTACCACTCGTCGGCGCGCGTGCTTCGCGCTGGCTTCACACCGGAGCCGGTCGAAGCGAGAGTCGCGATCATGACCGCGGGCACCTCCGACGTTGCGGTGGCGGACGAGGCGCTCATGGTCGTCGAGGCGTGTGGCCTCGAGGCGCGGCTAGAGGCCGACCTCGGCGTGGCGGGCCTCCACCGCTTCGTCGGCCCGCTCGCCTCGTTGCTGGAGTGGGGCGCCGACGTGATCATCGTCGCGGCCGGCATGGACGGCGTGCTGCCGGGGCTGGTCGCGGGCCTGACCGATGTGCCGGTGATCGGCCTTCCCGTGTCCACCGGCTACGGCCGCGGGGGGGCGGGCGAGGGTGCGCTGACGACGATGCTGCAGTCGTGCTCCACCGGACTGACCGTGGTCAACATCGACAACGGTGTTGGCGCTGGAGCGGCGGCGGCGTTGATCGCGGCTCGAGCAGCTCAGGGACGGCGACGCGGTCGCAGCACCGCGACGACCGCGAACACCAGCGCCCCGACCAGGAGCAATCCGAAGAACGCCGCTGCGACCGTCCGCGACGCGTCGGCTCCGCCCGGGAGGGCAAAGACCGCGGCCAGGAGAACGACGGCGAAGACGACTCCGGCCAGCAGCCACGGAAAGCCGCGGCGCGGGCGGCCGTAGAAGAAAAGCCACAGCGCCCCGGGCCCTTTCTTCACAGCAGCGACGCGAGCTCCACGAGGCTCTTGATCGTGGGAATGCCGTCCGGCGGTAGCTCCTCGGCGTGCGCCGTGACGACGACCGCGCGCATACCGGAGGCGCGCGGGCCCTCGTAGTCCTCGCGCGCGCGATCCCCCACGAACAGCGTCCGTTCCGCGGAGGTGCCGGTGGCGTCGAGCGCTGCGCGATAAAGCTCGGGCGATGGCTTCCGCTTGCCGACCTCGCTCGAGAAGACGATCGCGTCGACCATCGCGGCGATTCCGTTGCTCTCCATCTGCCGTCGCATCATCGCCGGCGGGAACGGCGCATTGGAGCAGATGCCCAGTCGTAAGCCCCGCTCTCTCAGCGCGGTGAGCACGACGGGCGCGTCGGGATCCACGCGCACGGCGCGATCCCACACCTTCTGCTCCGAATCGAGGATCTCGTGCAGCAGGCCCTCGGGAAGCGTCAAACCGGCGCCGTGCCACGTCTCGCGGTAGACGTCGACGTAATCCACCTCGTCCTCGCTCTCGCTCGAGACGTATGCCTCGAGGGGTTGGAGCACATCGCGAAGGATGGCCTCCGCCTCTGGCGCGGGCACGCCCATCGCGGCCTCGATCCGCGGGCGGAATTCGCGGATGACGGAGAGCAGCTCGTCCTTTGGGTAAGGAGTGAACGTGACCAGGGTGCGCCCGTAGTCGAACAGCACGCCCTCGATTTCACGCATCCGCATATCCTGATCGCCGTGGCGAAGCGGCTTACGCACCTCGATGACAAGGGCGCGGCCAGGATGGTCGACGTCGGCGAGAAGGCCACGACGATGCGCGAGGCGATCGCCGAGTGTGTGGTGCGCATGGAGCCGGAGACGATCGCCGCGGTGCGCGAGGGCACAGCCAAAGGCGACGCCCTGCAGGTCGCACGCATCGCGGGCATCATGGCGGCGAAGAGGACTCCCGACCTCGTGCCGCTCGCGCATCCGCTTCCGATCACCAGCGTCGGCGTCGACTTCGAGTTCGTCGACGCGGGTGTGCGTGTCGTCGCGAGGGTCCGCGTCACCGGTCAGACGGGGGTCGAGATGGAGGCGTTGACCGCGGCCGCGGTCGCGGGGCTGACGCTCATCGACATGACCAAGGGCGTGGAGCGGGGCGTCTACCTGGAGAACGTCCGACTTCTCGAGAAGTCGGGCGGCCGCTCGGGCACGTGGAAGCGACCAGCTTGAGGCACCGTGCGCACGTGATCACGGTGAGCGACGGAGTTTCGGCAGGGACGCGGACGGACAAGAGCGGCCACGCCCTCAAGGAGCTTCTCGAAGGCGATCAATTCGAGGTCACCGGACCGGAAGTCGTGCCCGACGATCACACGCGCATCACCGATGCGATCGTTGCCGCGGTGGTCGCGGGCGCCGACGTCGTCGTCACGACGGGTGGCACCGGCCTCGGTCCCCGAGACGTCACGCCCCAGGCGACGTCGATGCTGATCGACTACGAGGTGCCGGGACTCGGGGAGGTGATGCGGCGGGCCGGAGAGCGCACCACACCGATGGCGTCCCTATCGCGCGGCGTCGTCGGCGTGCGCGGCCGCTCGCTCGTCATCAACGTTCCGGGAAGCGCGAAGGGCGCAGCCGAGTCGCTCGCAGCGGTGCTCCCTGTGCTCGGCCACGCAGTCCAGCTGCTTCACGGCCACACCAGCCACGAGTGAACCTCAACTCGGACATCGGTGAAGGCGCCGGCGAAGACGAGGCCATCCTGGCCCAGATCGATAGCGCCAACATCTGCTGCGGGGTCCACGCCGGTTCGGCGTCGATCACCATCGCCACCGCGTGGCGCTGCGGCGCGCTCGGTGTCCAGGTCGGCGCGCATCCCGGCTACGACGATCGCGCGGGTTTGGGCCGCGTCGACAGGTCGATCTCCGCGAAGGAGATCGAGGCGCTTATCGCGTTCCAGGTCGCAAGCATCGCGTCGGTGACCGCCATCGCTTACGTCAAGCCCCACGGCGCCCTCTATCACCGCTGTCAGCGCGACGCCGAGGCGGCCGCCGCTCTGGTGAGGGTCGCGAAGAAACACGGTGCAGGGGTAATGGGCCAGCCCGACTTCGAGATCATCGCCGCCGCCAGGCGAGGTGACATCTCTGGATACCGCGAGGGTTTCGCCGACCGCCTGATGCTTCCGGACGGCAGCCTCGCGCCACGGACACAGGCAGGCTCGGTCCTCGATCCGGTGCTCGCGGCGAGGCAGGCAGTTGCGCTGGCGCGGTCCGGCCGCTACGACACGATCTGCGTGCACGGCGACACGAAGGGCGCCGCGCAGATCGCAGCCGCCGTGCGCCGCGCGCTGCGTGAGGCGGGCGTCGAGACGGCCCCGCTCGGGAGTTGAGCGCTCCGGCGGTCTTTGCTCTCAAGCTCGTCCTGACGCCTCTGCTCGTCGGCCGCAGGCTCTGGATCGCTTGAGCGCCGACATCAGAGAGCTTCATGACATCGGTGACCTGCGCATGCTTGCCGACCTGCTCGCCGTGGTCTGGGGTCGCCCCGGCGAGCCCTCGCTCGACTCGGACGTCTTGAAAGCCCTCGCGCACTCGGGCAGCTATGTCGCCGGAGCATATGCGCAGGGCGCGTTGATCGGCGGGTTGGTGGGGTGGCTGGGCGGCGACCCACGACGCGAGCTGCACATGCACTCCCACATCCTCGGTGTGCTGCCCGAGAGCGAGGCTCGCGGACTCGGCTTTGAGCTGAAGCAGCATCAGCGGCGATGGTGCCTGGAGCGGAACGTCCGAGTCATGGAGTGGACCACCGACCCGCTCGTGAGGCGCAATGTCTACTTCAACCTGACCAAGCTCGGCGCGGAGGCGCCGAGCTATTTCGTCAACTTCTATGGCGAGATGCAGGACGGGATCAACGCAGGCGACGAGTCCGATCGCCTTCTGATTCGTTGGGACCTCGACTCGGAGCGGGCGGAGTCGGCGGCCCAGGGCCGGCTTCGAGAGCCGGATGCGGAGAAGCTGCGTACGTGGGGCAGCGATGCCATCCTCGCGGTCGGCTCGTCAGGCGAGCCTGTGATGACGGAGTCATCCGCGCGCGTCCTTATATGTCAGGTCCCCGAGGACATCGTCGCGCTGCGCCACTCCGAACCCGCGCTCGCCCGCGAATGGCGCGGTGCGCTGCGTCGGGCTCTGGGCGGGGCGATGGACCGCGGTTACGCGATCACGGGCGCCACGCGGTCGGGCTGGTACGTGCTGGAGTCAACGGCCCCCTAGAATTTTTCGGGTGCTGCAGGTAGGGGACAAGGCGCCCGATTTCAAGCTGCCGACCACCGCCGGGCAGGAGCTGACGCTCGAAGAGGCGCTTCAGAAGCACCGCGCGCTCATCTTCCTTTTCTATGTCCTCGACTTCACCGGCGGTTGAAGAACAGAGCTGACCGAGTTTCGGTCAAGGAACGATGAGGCGGTCGCCGGCGGGATCGGCGTCTACGGCATCAGCGTCGATTCGGTTTTCAGCCACCAGGCTTTCGCGAAGGAGCTCGGGGGCCTCCCGTTCGACCTGATCGGCGACTTCGAGCGCAAGATGGTCACCGACTACGGCGTTCGCCGCGACGACGTCGCCGGCTACTCAGGCATGGCGCGACGGACGATCTTCGTCATCGACCACGAAGGGGTGATTCGCTACACGTGGGTCGCGTCGCGGGAGCAGCCACAGCCGGACTACGACGCCGTGATCGCCGAGGCCAGGAAGGTTGCCGGCTCTTGACGCAACCCAACAGCGTCGTCGAGCCAATCGAGAAGTCGTGGATGGAGCTGGACTCGCTCGTCGACTCGCTTGGACCCAGCGGCCTGTCGCTCATCGGCGCCGACGGTTGGGCCGTCAAGGATCACCTCATCCACATCGCCGCGTGGGAGCACTCGCTGCTCGCGCTGCTCCAGGGCGCTGATCGCCATCAGGCTATGGGTGTCGGCCCGGACGTCGATGAGACCGACGCCATCAACGCGGCCGTCTGGGGCATGCACCGGAATAAGACACCGGAGGAAGCGCTCGAATATTTCCACCAGACGCACGCCCTGCTGCTCGAGCTGCTTCGCACCCTGAGCGACGACGACCTGCGGCTGCCGTACAACCACTACCAGCCGAACGAGCCGCGGGATGCGACCGACAACCGGCCGGCGCTCGACTGGGTCGCGGGCAACACCTATGACCACTACGCCGAGCACGTCGGCTGGATCAATCAGCTGGTCAAGGATTCGAGTGCCGCGCGCTGAGCCGCGCGGGCACGGAGCGCGTCCTCGATCGACGTCTCCTCAAAACGCAGCTCGTCGCCCGGCGCCAGCTGTGCGGCGACGGGCATCGATGCGCTCGTAACGACCGCGACCACGGGGTAGCCTCCCGCGGTCTGGTGGTCGGCCATCAGGAGGATGGGCTGACCGCCTGACGGGAGCTGGACGACGCCGGCCACCAGGGGAAACGACAGGAGCTCGTCTCCAGGCGCCTCGAGGGCCGCGCCGTCGAGGCGGAAGCCCATGCGGTTGGAGCTCGGGCTGACCGTGAACATCGCGGTCCAGAGGTCGCGCTGGGATCCATGCGTCAGCCGCGCGAAGTGCGGACCGCGGATTACGCGCAGCGAGCGGTTGGCGTAGTCGGGCCGCAGCTGCTCCACCAGCGTTCGACCCGCGACCGGAGGGTCGTGCCACTCCCCGGTCGAGATCACGTCGCCGGCGACGAGCGCGCGCCCGTGCATGCCGCCGCGAGCGCACATGAGGTTGGTGGACATAGATCCGAGCCAGCGATCGCCCATGACGCCGCCGCCGATCGCGATATAAGCCCTCGCCCCGCTCCGCCGGCCGGCGAAAGCCACCTCGTCGCCTGGCGCGAGCTCGACCGCCGTCCACATGGGGATCGAGGGCCCGAGATCACCTCCGGTGATCGCGATCACGCATGGCTTGATCGCCACCAGCCGAGGTCCTGTCAGCGTGCACTCGAGGGTCGCGGCTCCGCGGTCGTTGCCGACTATCAGGTTCGCCGCCGAGTGAGCGAACCGGTCCATCGCCCCGCCTGCCGGCACGCCGGACGCGACGGCGTTGGGGCGGCCTCCGTCCTGAATCGTGGTCAGGATCCCCGGGTGCGACACGCGAAGCGCTTCAGTCACGCGTCGACCGCGAAGAACTTCACCCGATCCCCCGCGCGGAAAAGCGAGGGTGGGTCGGAGTCGGGAAGGAAGAGCTTCACCGCCGTGCGGCCGACTAGGTGCCAGCCCCCAGGCGACTCCAGGGGGTAGATGCCGGTCTGCTGGCCGGCGATGGCGACCGAGCCCGCGGGCACCTGCGTGCGTGGCATGGCGCGTCGGGGAAGGACGAGCTCGTCGGCCAGCGGCCCGAGATACGCCCAGCCCGGGACGAACCCGACCATGAACGCGCGGTAGATCGGCCGGACGTGCAGATCGATGACCCGCTGCCGCGTCAGGCTGAGTCGTTCCGTGACGTCATCGAGATCCGGTCCGTCGTACACGACCGGGATGCGATGGAGCCGGCCGGGTTCCTCCATCGGCGGCCGCTTGGTCGCGAGGCGCCGGATCGCCGCCGCCAGGGCGTCAAGCGTGATCTGCTCGGGGTCGAACTGCACCGTGACGCTGGCGTGGCCGGCTATCGCCTGGCGCACGTCGCGTCGCTTCTTCAAGGCGGCTGCGAGTGCGATCGCGCGCGTGTTCAGCGCGGTGTCGAGACGCGTCCCAAGCTCGGCGAGGACAGCTGTGTCACCGAGCGGGTGAACCCGGATTCGTGGCGATCGGATGGTGGAGCGCCGCCGCGGCATGTGCGCTCACAAGGATGGCGTAGAACACGCCGGGCACGATTCCGACGCAGAGCAAGCCGGCGCACGCGATCCCTATCGCCCACGCCGTCACCATGGCCGCCACGACCAGGTTCCAGGTTGCGAAGTCGCGGCGCACGCCGCGCAGCGCGGCGGTCACGTCGAACAAGTCCGTGTAGACACCGGTCGTCGCATACGTGGATGTCGCGTGCGGCAGCAGCAGCAGCGCGAGAAGGCCCCAGAGAAACAGCAAAACGAAAAACGCGATGACGTGCGAGTAGGCGCTGTCGCCGAGTGCCGTCGCCAGCGGATTCAAGGCCAACGCGAACGGAAGGACCGTCACGATCACGACGATGGACATCAACAAGCCTGTCGCGATGAGCGGAAGCGAGATTCGCCAGGGCGGCGGTGGTAGGTCCGGGTAGAGCGCGGCGGACCGCGTGGCCACGAGCGCGTAGCCGAGGAGCGGGATGAAGAGCAGTGGCAGGAAGAGGACGCATGCGCAGCCCCATATCCATGTTGTGAGCTTGCCGCGAAAGGGCCACGCAAACGATTCGGCGACAAGCCTCACGCGGGAATAATCGCCTCCCGCGCTGACTTCAGTCGGTCATGACGGAGCCACGACCGATCGTCTGCACACTCACGAGCTCCGACCTCCGCGACCGTGGGGCTGCGTGGCGCAAGCTCTTCGCCAGCGGGCTGCTGAATCGCGATCGCGTGCCTGGCGGCATTCGCCTGAGCGCCCAACCCGGGGCGGTCGAAGCCCTCCGCGCGCTGATCGACCTGGAGCGCGAGTGCTGCGCGTGGATCGACTACGACGTCGACTCGAACGGTGCGACGCTCACGGCCGAGGGCGACGCCGAGGCCGTCCTCGCAGGGATGTTTCTGCCCTAGCCGGCGGCTTCGGCCTCCAGGTCCGCTCCGACGATGTTTTCCTGGAGCATGTACGCGCACCCGTACGGGTCGCGGAACCCCAGCGCTTTGACGGTGATGTTCATCTCCGTGTGCAGGAAGAGGCCCTCGATGATGCCCGCGTGGAAGCGGCAGATCACCGGCGCTCGCCTACACACCTCGGCGAAAAGACAGTTGCTGCAGGTGATGATCCCGCCGCGGTCGGTCTCGTACTCGGCGCCCATCTCGAGCATGGGCTCCAGCGCCGCCATCGGTGATTTCGCACCGGGCAGCGAGATCGACTCGCCGAAGTTGCGGCCAGCGCGCCGCACAGCGTGGCTCCCAACGTCACCGAGCTCGTCGAACGCGCGCCCGAGGGACTCCGCGACGATGTCGTAGCGGCGCATTGGATGGCTGATCTGGACCGGGCCGCCCGTGAGCTTGTAGATCTTCGCGGGCTTTCCCGGAAGGCCACGGCGATGCGCGACCTCGAGGTAGCCGAGGGCCACCAGGCGTTCCAGATGCTCGAAGGCAACAGAGCGATGCACGCCCGATTCGCGAGCCACGTCCTCGACGCTGCGTGGCTTGCGGTCGGCGTAGAAGCGGAGGAGGATGTCGCGCCTCGTGAAGTCCTTCAGTGCGCCAAGGGCGCGCTCCATATCCCCGGCCATCTACCCGCAGCATAGAACGCGTTGGAAGGGTTTGTCGGCTGAAGAAACATGATTGGATAGGGCCTGAGCGTTGATAATTGAGGTCAACGGCTTTCGGGGGGTGATTCGGATGGCGGCTGGATGCCGTGGGAAGCTCATCGGCGGCCTTGGCGTCGCAGCGTTCCTGGGCCTGCCCATCCCACCGCTGCCCCTCCCGACGCCGCTTCCGACGCCGAGCCTGCCGACGGTCATCGTGCTTTCCCCCGCCGCGCCGGTGACGATCACCCAGCAGACCCCGACCGTGCCGGCGGCAGCCGGGTCGCCGGCCCAGCAGCAGCCCGCGCCGAACCACCAGCCGGTCTCGACCAGCGCACCGGCCGGCAGCGGTCCGCCCCAGCGCGGGGTCGTCATCCCGTTCACGGCGATCTACGTCGACTCGCCTCTCAACGTCGCGCTGCTCGCCGCGCTCGTGACGCTGCCCCTGCTGCTCGGCATCTGGCTCCTGGTGTTCGGCCGCACCATCGCCGAAGCCCGTCGCGCCCGCGACGCGCAGGTGAGGCTGATGCTGGCCGCAGACCTCGGTTTGAGGCCGCGCGATCTCACCTCTATGAGCACCAAGTCCCTCTTCAACCTTCGCGAGAAGTCGGCGTTCGACGAGCTGACGGGTGTCCTTCGCAGAGCCGCCGGCATCTCTGCCGCCGAGCGCGAGATCGCTCGCGCCCGGCGCCATAACGCGCCGCTTTCCGTCGCGTTCCTGGACATCGACGGCTTGAAGGAGGCCAACGACAAGAACGGGCACCCGGTCGGCGACGACCTGCTGCGCGGCCTGGTCAAGGCGCTGAAGGAGGGCCTCCACGCCGAGGACGTCCTGCTGCGCTACGGAGGAGACGAGTTCGTTGCGGTCATGCCCGACACGAACGTCCGGGAGGCCCGCATCCGGCTCGGCGACATCCAGGCCGAGGCGGCGAGGGCGGGCATCCGGTTCTCGATCGGCGCGGCGGGGCTCAGCAAGAACGACGACGTCGTCTCGCTGCTCGCCCGAGCCGACCGGGACCTGTACGACTTCAAGACCAACCGCGGGGAGATCGTCCAGCTGCCGACCCAGCCCCGCGACAGCCGCGAGTTCACCGCCTAGCCCGCTTTCCGCTCTTGACAGCGGCGGGGTACGTGGTGTTTAGTGGGTCATAACCCTCTATATCCACCACAATTCGGGTAAAGAACGGTACTCGCGCGTATCCCACAGAGGGGAAGGGGCCTGCCAAACGCACCTCAAAGGGAGGAATCGATGTCGCGGGGCTTCCGGGAAAGGATCGCGGTTTCGCTGCTGGGGGCAGCGCTCGTGATGGGCGCTGTGCTTGGCGTGATGACCGTCCGCTCTTTCACCCAACCCACAACTGATCTCGCCACCACCACCGGCTCGGTGGCCGGCGCCCAGGCCAGCGCCGCGCCGGCGGAGATGCCGGGCGCTTCGGGGAGCACCGGCGGCGGAGGCTCCGGTGCTGTCAGCGGCGGCACCGTCACCATCGGCGGTTTCTTCGACGTCACCGGACCGGTCGACTCTTCGGTGGAGCGCGACACGGTTCGCGCCTACATGCAGGCCGTCAACGCCTCGGGCGGGATCAACGGCCGGCAGGTGCAGTACGTGTGGTGCGACTCCAAGTACGACGCGAGCTCGGCGCACAGCTGCGCGCAGTACCTGATCTCGCAGAACGTGCTCGCGGTGGTGGGCTTGACGGCTCCCCTGGGCGAGAACAACGAGATCAAGACGCTGACGGGCGCGGGCATTCCGGTGATCGGCGGCCTGGGGACGCCGGCCGAATATCAGGACCCGCTGTCGTTCCCGGTCTCCGCCAACTTCTACCGCTACGGCACCGCCATCGCCGACGAGGCGAGGTCCCTGGGCGTACACCACCCCGCGGTCGTGGTTCTGGGCGACGTGCCGTGGGTCCACCCGGTCGAGGCGAACCTGCTCAACCGCCTGGCCGCCGACGGCATCGGCTACACGGACGTTGAAGAGGTCTCGGCGACCCAGGCGAACTACACGGGCACGGTCTTCAACCTCCAGCACTCGCACCACGGTCCGAGCGGCGGCGGAGCGCAACCAACCAGCTCATGTTCGATCGGACAGGCGGGCTGCCCGGACTACGTCATCGCGGCGCTCGACCCGTTCAGCTACCACCGCCTCTTCGACGCGATGGAAGCGGCGAACTGGTACCCGGGTGTGCTCGGCGCCGGCCTGGACAAGTTCAACGTGCAGAAGTCGTACGACGGCGAGCTGCGCAACGCGCATTCGCTGGTGCCGTTCCTCTCGCCGTACGACCATCAGGGCAACCCCACGGTGCGCCAGTACCTGGGCGCGGTGTCGCACTTCTACCCCGGGCAGTTCCAGGCGCTCGACATTTACACCCAGCACGCCTGGACAGCGGCGATGGTCTTTGTCGAGGCAGCGCGTCGCGCCGGCAAGAGCCTCTCGCGCGATTCGCTCGTGCAGGCTCTGAACGGACTTCAAAACTTCCAGACCGGATGGTCGGTGCCGCTCTCGTACGGGTCGGGCGCTCACGACCCGAACCACTGCTTCACCTACACGGCCGACAACGGAAGCGGGTGGCGCACGACCTCTGGATGGATCTGCTCTTGACGATGTCGCGCCCCTGCGATTCCGTGCATCCTCGCGGCCTAGGCGGCCGGGCGCCTTCGGCGCGGAAGCCTGCGTCGATTCCTGTGCGCGCTCGGTCAGCAGCCCCGCACGACGATGCGGGGGCCCCAGCACCGATGCGCTCCCTCGCGTGCTCGTCATCTCCTTGGCTCCGGCCGCCGATGCCGCGAATCTGCGACGGAATCGGGAGCGCGACATCGTGACGTGGTGAGTCGCTGACATGGCAGCCTTCGCGGCGTACACGGTCATCGGCCTCGGGCTCGGCGGCATCTTTTCGCTCGCAGCGCTCGGCATCGTGCTCATCTACCGCACCACCGGCGTCCTGAACTTCGCCCACGGCGCGATGGGAATGTTCTCGACCTTCGTCGCGTGGCAGGTCTTCTACGGCTGGTCCCACCCGTTCTGGCCCGCGTGGCTCGCGACGCTGCTCGCGGTGATCGCCGGACTGGTATTTGCGGCGGTGATGGGACTCGTGCTCGAGCTCGCGGTCTTCCGGTGGGTGCGAACCCGCGAGCCTGTGGTCAAGGCTGTGATCACCATCGGCGCGCTGCTCGCGCTGCAGTCTGCCGCGTCGCTGATCTGGAAGAACAACCAGTACCACCTGCCGATCTACCTCGCGCCGCAAACGGCGACGATCCAGATCGCGGACGTGCCGGTCGGAGCGAACTACATCGTCATCATCGTCGCCGCGCTCGGCCTCGCTTTCGGGCTCGGGGCGTTCCTCAAGTACACGAGCTTTGGCCGCTCGATGCGCGCGGTCTCCGACAGCCCGACCGCTGCGTCGCTGTGGGGCGTGCCGGTGAACAAGGTGAGCGCTGTCAGCTGGATGCTGGGCAGCCTTGTCGCCGCACTCGCCGGGATCCTGATCACGCCGTTCATCAACTTCGACACGACGAGCCTGACCCTCCTGATCATCGACGCGCTCGCCGCGGCGCTGATCGGCGGGCTCGTGTCGCTGCCGCTGACGGTGCTCGGCGGGTTCGTCCTCGGACTGCTCGAGACATACCCGACGATGTGGATCCAGTCGCTCGGATTCCCGCGGCTGATCGCGCTGCTGGTCATCCTCGCGGTGCTGATCGTGCGCAACCCGCGCGGGTTCGCGGTGGCCGCGAAATGACCTCCCGGCTAGCATTTCGAATCCTCGCGACGCTCGTCGCGTTCGCCGTGCTCGCGCGCATCCCCGCGGGCTTCGACGTCGGCTTCAAGTTCGACTCCGCGCTGGCCGTGATCTGGGCCTTCGGCCTGCTGAGCCTCGTGCTGCTCACCGGCTACGTCGGCCAGATCTCGCTGTGCCAGGCCACCTTTGCCGGGGTTGGCGCGTACACGGCCGGGATGATGGTCGCGAGCCTCCACATCGACTACATGCTTGCCGTCGGCGCCGGCGTGGCGGCGGCATTCATGCTGGGCGTGCTGGTCGGGCTGCCCGCCCTGCGCCTGCGGGGCATCACCCTCGCCATTGTCACCCTCGGCATCGCGCTCGTCTTCGACCGCTACGTCTTCCAGGATCACGCCTTCGAGTGGTTCACCGGCGGCACAGGTGGATGGCGCGTCAACGGCGCGACGATCTTCGGACTTCAGGTCGACTCATCGAAGCACCTGATGGGCGCTTACCTGGTGCTGCTCGCGCTGTTCTGCCTGGTTGCGCTGCTCCTGGTCAACCTTCACGACTCTGGCGCGGGCCGCCGGCTGCGCGCGATCCGCGACTCCGAGCTGGCCGCGGCGACGATGGGAGTCAACCTCACGCGCTACAAGCTGCTCGCATTCGGCATGTCCGCCGCGATCGCGGGCCTGGGCGGCGCGTTCTACCCCCTGGTTGCGGGCTCCGTGAGCCCGCAGCCCTTTTGGCTCTTCACCTCCCTGCAGTTCACCGCGATCGCCGTGCTGATGGGAGTGCGCTATGTGCCGGCCGCCGCGCTCGGTGGCGTGTTCATGGCCGTCATCCCCGACGTCCTTACGCGGTTCGGACACGGCACGTTCATGGGCCACGCGTACGAGATCTCGTACGACTGGTTCCAGCTCGCGCTCGGCGCTCTTCTCATCGCCCAGCTGATCCTGCTGCCTGACGGCGTGTGGGGCGACATCCGGCGCCGCGTGCATCATGCGCGCGCGTCGATGAGCGCGGTCGGCGGTCGGAGGGTGAAGGTCGCATGACGATGCTGCGTGTGCGCGACATGACGGTCCGCTTCGGCGGGATCACCGCGCTCGATGGCGTGTCCCTCGATCTCAACCGCGGTGAGATCCTCGGCCTGATCGGTCCCAACGGCGCGGGCAAGACGACCCTGTTCAACTGCATCTCCGGGGTCATCCGCCCGGACCGCGGCTCGATCTTCTTCGACGGCCACTCGCTGACGTACGCGCCGCCGCATGTGCGCGCGAAGCTTGGCGTGGCCCGAACCTTCCAGAACCTGCAGCTGTGGCCGTCGATGACGGTGGAAGAAAACCTGATGGTGCCGATGGATGCCCTCGGCACGCGCAACACTTTCAGCGACGCGCTGTACATGCCCTTCAGCCTCTACGCCGAGCGGGCGGAGATGGAGAGGGCGCGCGCGATCCTCCACGTCCTCGACCTCGATCGCTACCGGAACGCGCTGGCGGGTGACCTTCCCGCCGGCATCCAGCGGCGCGTCGAGATCGCGCGGGCCCTGGCGATGAAGCCGAAGCTCTTGCTGCTCGACGAGCCGGCGGCCGGACTCGACGCGAAGGAGACATCGCGGCTCTCTGAGCTCCTGCACACAGTGCGCGAGCGATTCCATGTCTCGATGCTGCTGGTCGATCACGACATGAGCCTTGTGATGCGTGTCTGCGACTACGTCTACGTGCTCGACTTCGGCAAGCTTTTGGCGCGCGGACAGCCGGCGACGATCCGCAACGACCCCAAGGTCCTGGCTGCGTATCTGGGCGAGGAGTCGCAGCAGCGAAGCGGCGTGCAATCGATACCGCGGGTGCGGAGCGACGAGCGTCCTCTGCTCGATGTCCAGGGTCTCGCCGCCGGCTACGGCGGACTTGAGGTGATCCGCGATGTGAGCCTGGCCGTCCGGGCGGGGGAGGTCGTCGCGTGCATCGGCGCCAACGGCGCCGGCAAGACCACCACGCTGCGCGCGATCTCCGGGATGATCCATGCCCGCCGCGGACGCATCACATTCGCGAACAGGGATGTCACCGGCCTCGCCGCCGAGCGCATCGCGCAGATGGGCCTCGTCCACATCCCGGAAGGGCGTGGCCTCTTCCCGAGCATCAGCGTCGAGGACACTCTTCGCCTGGTCTCCAATACCTCGGGCCAGGAGGTTGACCTGGGGCCCGCGTTCGACCTGTTTCCACGCCTTCGGGAGCGCCGCCACCAGGTCGTCGGAACCCTCTCCGGCGGCGAGCAGCAGATGGTCGCGCTCGCACGCGCGATCCTGTCAGAGCCGCGGCTGGTGATGATCGACGAGATGTCGCAAGGCCTCGCGCCCACGGTCGTGCGGCAGCTCTTCGACATCATCCGAGTGTTCCGCGAGAAGGGCATCGCGGTGCTCCTCGTCGAGCAGTTCGTCGAGTCGGCGCTGGACGTCGCCGACCGCGCGTACGTCTTCGAGCACGGGACGATCGGCCTCAGCGGCGAGGCGAGCGAGCTGCGCAGCGACCGCAAGCTGGTCGCGGGCTCCTACCTCGGGACCGCCGCCGATGAGCCGTCGACGATCGGAGCCGCGAACGGCAACGGCCACAGCAACGGACACCTTGACCCCGCGTTGATGGAGATCGTGGCGGTCAGGGTGCCCGCCAGGGTCAAGCGCGCTCTCGAGGAGCGCGCCGAGTCGGAAGGCCGGCCCGCCGGGGCGCTCGCGATCGAGCTTCTTCGGCAGGTCGATGGGCACCTGGACGGAAAGGCGAACGGACAATGAAGCGACTGTTCATCGCGATCAACTGCTTCGTGGTCGCAATCGCGGCCACGGTCCTCGTGCCGGCGTTCGCGCTGGCGGACGTGCCCGCGAGCTACACAAGCTTTGGTTACGCGACCGGCGTGCACGGCATCGCGGGCAGCGACGCGTTCCCCAACTTCCAGAACGGCGCGGTCAACAACCGCTACCCGATGGCGGAGGTGCAGCAGGACGCAAGCCCCTCAACCACAGCCAAGGCGACCTATTCGGACAGCGGTCCGGCCACGGCGACGGTCGGCTCGCAGTACAACCAGAGCTGCAGCACCTCAGGCAATCAGCCTCCACCGCCGCAGATCTGCCAGAACCCTAACAACCAGGTTCCGTACGCAACAGCGACATATCCGGGTCCGTCCCATGGCCACATCGACACGTGCAACGGATGCGGAAGCGGCCCGTACGCGGACGCAAACGCCGCCCAGCTGGCCGCCGACGCCGACGGCTACTACGCCGGAGGCGGGACGCAGCCCTTCAGCGGCGCCAGCGGTCAGACGGGCACGACCATCGACCAGGGCGGCAGGCTCACGGTCACTACCCATTCGGCGGTGGACAGCTTCGGGTTCGGCACCGTGCAGATCAGCAAGGTCGCTGTTGACGTCAAGGCGTTCAGCACTCTGTCCGGTGCGGGCGGCGACGCGCACGTGACGGCCGGGCAGGTGACCA